>ENA-ORXM01000100-ORXM01000100.1-marine-metagenome-genome-assembly--contig:-NODE-100-length-158220-cov-10.278160_pt1 | contig 158220 bp, 132 predicted proteins | sample MGYA00237867_ERZ511480 | MGnify/ENA primary metagenome ERZ511480 (study PRJEB26309, sample SAMN06266103) | marine metagenome | isolation source: Algal blade | place: United Kingdom:Sidmouth, United...
ACTAGCTGACAAAGAAAGTGTATTGCATAAAGCGGTGGATATCACATGTAATGGCAAAGAGGCTCCTCTACCTGATGGAAAAAGCTTTTTCGATAAGGATGGCACAGAGAGGTTCGATATAAGAATTAAGTGGTGGTTAGATCCTAACAAGAATAGCATCAAGGACCTTAGCATTATCGAAGACTTGGGACTAGACTCCACGCCATTCAGTTCTGAAGATGGCTCATACTACCTTAGGAAGTGCTTTGAAGTTTCCATTCGACCTACCTTGAGTTCCTTTCCTTGATAACTAGCATTGGTATGATAACCATTGATGAAGGCATCGTGTACCACTTGTTTCAATACGTTCACAATTTTGGAAACAGTATTTACTGAAGAACCCCTCTTCTCATACAGGTAGCTAGAAAATCCCTCAACAAACTCCGGCTTCATCATATCGAAGCCAAAATCCACATCCCTGTGCTTCTGAAATCTCTTTAGGTGGTTGAAAACTCCTTCGAACTTCTGGATAGTCCTAGGGTTGAGATTGCTCTTCTTGATGAATTGGTCAAAGTACTCCAAAACAGTATAATCCGTCTTAAGCTTAGGTCTAGACTTGACTCCTAGTTCAAAATCAAGTTCGTCCTTCATATGAGGGATAGAGATTTCAGGATTCTTTCCGCAAAGTTGGTAGCAATGTCGCTCCAACCGGACCAAAACATCGTTTATAGAATCAGCCTCTAGCTGATTCATTCTGACACCAACTTTCACTCTCATCGCTTTGGGATCCCAGGCAGACTTGTATATTTTCTTACCGACGGAATACTTGAGAGGTACTCTTCTTCCATTTTCATCCTTCTTGTACCGATATATGAGGTATATAGGAACCGGAGTCTTAGCATATTTAGAATACTCTAGGTTAAATCTTACCGTAGCTCTCTTATTCCGTCGTGTTGATAATCGGTTCATACAAAGTAAACAAAGCTATTAGTCAGCTTAGTTCCAATTACGTGCATATAACGGTTATATAAGACAAGATTAGGTGGTAATCGATGACACTTTAATTAGGAAGGGAATTGAGAAACCCAACAAAAACAAAGCCTCTAGCACTTTTCAGTTACTAGAGGCTGTTATGGTAGTAGCGGGGGCTGGACTTGAACCAACGACCTTCGGGTTATGAGCCCGACGAGCTACCAACTGCTCCACCCCGCGATATTTATTTTTGCCAGCTTCCTAGCGGATTGCAAATATAGACTATTCTGAACAATAGAAAAGAATAAAAAAAGAGCCTTAAAACAAAGTTTCAAGGCTCTTGCATATCTGTATATTTTGAGCCTAAGTCTTACGCTTTGTCATCATTTGCTCCATATTTCCTGTAAACTCTGCTACTGTCTTAGTGTAGCCTGTCTTACCCAAAGCATTTACGTTAAACTGTCCTTGAGCATCTTTGGTCATATCAAATAACCATAGTGACGGAAACCCTCTAACCTGAAAGGCTCTCTGTAAGTTGGCATTTTGTTCCTTGATATGTGCTGGAACCTGAAATCTTCTAGGAAAATCAAGTTCTAAGAGCACAACGTTCTTCTTAGCCCAATCCTTGAATTCTTGGTGGTGGAAGACGCTTTTGTCTAATTTCTTGCACCAGCCGCACCAGTCACTACCAGTGAAATTGGCTAAGATCGGCTTACCGGTCTTTTGAGATTCAGCAAAAGCTTCATCTATCAAGACTAGCCATCCATCATTTTTTGCTTTGTAATCACCTAGATCTTGAGCGATTATGGAACTTGCTCCAAAAAGGAAAAAAGCAGATACCAGACAAAGAGTTGATACGAAATTTCTCACACGTTAAAATTTTTGTTAATACAAATATGAGGATATTTCAGGTATTAATCAGCAAGTACGAAACGTTTAGTATATAATTAACTGTCATCTCAGCTTTCTTAAGCTATTGTTAATCCACTCACTATCAATGATCTATACTCAATTGTCATTTCTCAAACTGTAGACAAGAAAAAGGATTGATCCAAAATTTATTTGAATCAACCCTTACTTACCTCTAATAGCGACTTATCAGCTAATTATTTTACTATCATAAACCTATCCGTGTAACTCATTTCATCCATTGTTATGGTATAGAAATAGCAGCCTTCTGAAAGATCACTCACATCTATATTGAATTCGTTTCTAGTTGTTTTGACCTCCTTACCCGTGCCATCATATATCGTAAATGCAAAATCAGCTAGTTGTAGAACCGAACCGGAAAAATTCAGATTTAGTGAATGTACTGCAGGATTAGGATAGACTTTAAGCTGCATATCAGCTAATTCCAATATCGATGATCCGATCATTCCTTGCAATTCTGTATTAACAGTAAATATCTCCATATCAGCATTCTTGACGAATAGTGAATACTGTTCTGGTGCAACGCTGATTGCTTTGGATAGCACCGTATTTGCCTTAGCTCTAACTTCGAGGGTGATTAGCGCATCTAGTGCATCGACAGATTGTGCCTGTCCAGTTTGTGTAATATTCAATAGATTCAATTCTCCATTCACAACTGCATATTGGATTCCATCACCGAATACTGAAGATGTAACATTGAGCACCTCTACCAGAGATTCGTCAATATCAAACTTCAACTGAACTCCCCAAAGTGAGTGATCCTCATCTATTGTAAGTGGTATACTATAGATCTGTCCAGAATTCCAAAGTTCATCTTCATAAGTCAATTGTACACTTTGGTATTGATTGGCTTCATTTGAAAGAACGGCATTATCATCCACGTCACCTGGCTTGATACCTGTAAACTGTCCTTTGGTCTGTACGAGAACTGGTGCAGGGTCACCATTTATATCAGCCAATTCAAATTGGTCAATAAAATCCCAACTCATATCATTTGGCGTATCTATACCCACTAAAAATCTCTGTAGTTCCACTAGATCCAAAGTTGATACACGTCCATCTTTATTGATATCACCCACATATTCTTGAATGCCTGATAGTTTTTTCAAACCTAGAATGTGATTCCTCATCAGAATCAAATCCTTGATATTGACGCCATTATAGACTTCATCGTCATATTGTAAATCCAATTCATCATTACCATCTACGATAGCCATACCAGAATCATTGGTCATTATCTGATCTGTTACCTGTACAGCAGGCATCGGCCTTACTGAAGGCGTTGCCACAGTAACAAGATTAGTGAGCTCTACCAGATCGATGGTTATGTCCTGTGTGAAATTCCATATATATCCCGGGCTACCTACTCTCGTAACAGACCATACCCTATCTACTTCCAACGCTTCTGTGGTCAGTCCGTCTAGAACATCCTCGTACGTCGCAGAATAAAGATCAGGATTATTGAAAAACTGCGGCTCAGAATCAATTACTAGGACATCTGAAAACTGAACCAATTCTGCTGGAGTAATTCTGTGATCTGCAATGCTGATATCCGCTGGCCACTCCACATCATCCGTAGCTGAATGACCTGAGTTACAATCACCGACTGGAGTATCTCGAGCTAAAATATCGCAAATAAATGACAGCTCTTTGCGGACTTTTATTATCTGAACAAATTCAAATGATTCACCTGTATCCCAATTAATTATTATAAAAGTTCTAATCACTTTACTCTCTCCACTCAAGACGAGAAGTATGATGTCCTCATAATTAAAACCGACCAGACAAGCTGATTGAAACTGCGGAATGACCTGTGACTCAGAAAACCCAAGAACATCAATAAGATTAGTTGGCCTGATTATATCTTCGATAACCAAGGTATTGTTATCATTGATAATCACTTCCAATAATGGGTCTGGCCATGCAATAGTGACATCACAATCTGAGTCTCCAACTACAACTCCACCAGCCTTACTACTGACATTTCTTATGATATTGGGGTCAGTTACATTAGTACCAGCACTACTCACAGCTATTGAAATCTGATCATCAGTCAATGCTACAGAGGACTCTTGGCCCAATTCTCCTTTTACTTCAAAACATACTTCAAATAAAGAATTTCCTAAACTCGCTGTAACAGGATTCGTTACAGTTAAGTCAAACCATGAGATTGTCAACATCCCTTGAGCTTGGCTCGAAGAATTGAAGTTAGAACTTGCAAGCTCTAATGCCCCATTATTCCAACTTTGGTATTCTAAGACTTCAGAATCCCAAGACAAAGTACAATCAAATGAACTAACTCTATTGAAATTAGACGCAGTAAGTGGCATACAAACCTGATCACCAGTATTAGCGTATTTTCTAGGGAAACAGAAATCTATTGGCTTGAATTCCAATTGATCAGTGTTCTCTACTATGCTAATCTTGACATTGCAATAATCGGAATTCCCAGCTTCATCCCATACATATATAGTCTCATCGATGACTTGGTTAATTGAGCTGGAAGGATACGTTTTGATAGAGGTTCCTTCTTGTTCATCGTAAGCAGGGTCCTGATCTGGCGTAACAGCTGAGAATGTAAATCTTAAATCATCCTGAGAGGTGACATTATCAAAACTGCCACTATCAAAATCATTGGCATTTACCTCAACACCACTCTGAGTGTCAGCAAGATAGGTGCTCAGAGTAACACAATAAGGCGTAGGGGCTTTGTCATCTGCAGTATCAGATAGAACTTGGAAATAAGTCGTTTCTGAGGCTACATTACCACAACCATCATAAGCTGTCCATAGGACTCTATGCAAGACGTCTTCGCTACCAGAAATGAAAGCTGGCAATCTAAAACCATAAGTCACTCCCTGTAGAGTAGTGTGGCCTATGGCATTATCAACATGACCCATATTTCCTACCCTCACATCCGGAACACCATTGCCATCATCATCGTCCCAAAGATTATTCAATTCATCCTCTGCCAAAAACGAACTTAATTCAAAATCAATTGAGAAGTCATTATCAATATCTACTTCTACTTCCCAACTAAAATTTTCCAATGGGCAATCTCCATTAGCCGTTGCTGCAACTAATTGAGTATTGGAAATTCCACCAATCAATGCAGTCTCACTAGGTTCAAATACGGGAGCTACATCATTATTGATTTTTACAGTAGAGCTATACTGATAAACCTGGTTATCACACCAATTTAAAACTGTCCAATTGTTGACTATTTTCATGCACGCATTATCCTCAAATCTAAATGTATCTGACTCAACGCTAGTCCGCACTTGTCCACAGCCTGCATTGTCAGACAAGATTGGCTCTTGAAATGCAACTCCAGCACAGATAAACTCTTGATCTTGTGGCCATAGAATATCCGCCTCATCAAAAGCATTATCCAGTGGCAAGAAAATCAATTGCACACAACTTGTATTAGCTAAGATCCAAGTTCTCTCAACCACTTTGTTATCACAATTAGTGCCCTCAGAATAGGATAGACCATCAGGTCCTGTAACCACATCATCCGTATCGCCATCACCATTCAAGTCAACTGATATTTCATCCCTATAATTAATCGACGCTGTTGTACAAGACATAGCATTAGTTACTGGATAACCTCCAAGTAAATCTGTGATCACAGATTCTTCACCAATATTAGTACTACAACTCACAACAACATCCTCTGGACAAATCAATTCAAATTCCAATTTGGATTCGACTACAACCTCAGTCCAAGTCTTATTAGAATTTCCAGCTGCATCAGTCACCGTAAGTTCTACAATTTGAACTCCAATATCATCACAATCAAATACCCAAAATTCTGGAGAAAATGTAACTTCAGAACAACTGTCAAAGCTGCCATTATCTACACTAATCGCAAATAATTTTGCAGTACCACCATCAGGATCATTTACATCAAGGGTCAGACTTACAACTATATTCTCCGAAGCAATAGCTATTGGAGGCGCTGTATCTTCTACATTAATATAACCCCAGCAAGAGTTTCCAGTTGCAGTTTCTGTAACCGTAATGAAATGTCGTCCCAGACCCAACTCTGTTTCAGACATTTCAATTCCATTAGGGTCAAAACTGCCTTCCAATATCATTTCTGGAGTCACATCCACACTACACTTCCACGGCTCAACTGAAACAAAGACCTCTTGATTACAAGACAAAGTAGAGGTGCTACTACAAGCATCTTGTGGATCTATTATTTGCAAAATATTTTCGCAGTCATCAACTAATACGTTCCCTGACCATAAATAAACTTGATAATTATCAAAGCTTCCATTCATCAAATTTGCACAGCTAAGATCAATGTTTGATACACTATTAGAACTGGCACTTAAGGATAGCGTATAACCACCGACACTACAAGCATCTTCCCATATAGCATTTGAATGTGCAACACCAAAGTTTGCCGAAGCATCCATATCTAAAGCAATTGTAGCCTCCTGACAAGTGAGCTCTGAGGACATTGCACATAATTGCAGCAATCCACTACCAGTCTCACCACTTACCGTATTAGTAATCATATACTCGATTTCACCTAGTTCAGTATCAGAAACAGACTCAGGACTTACTGTGAATATTGAATAGTCTGGATATGTTCCTGTAAGAAAAATTTCGGCTGAAAGAAGTAAATCCGTATTCCCGTCAAGTCCAAGATTCACTGTAGGGTACACCAACATAGATGGAGAAACGTTCAGTTTTCCCCAGCACGAATTTCCAGTACTGATGGAAGTAGCAGTATAGGTGTCATCACCTATGTCTGCAGTTGTCACGACAGCCGGATCCACTGTTATATCCGAAAAATCATAAGGTCCCCCCTCTAGCACTATTTGAGGTAATATCGTTACTTCACCTTGTACATTCACGGATACATTCACCTGATCGTTACAAGCTAAACTTGCATTAGTTCCACCGCCGGAAATCTTGTCTTCTACGTTCAGCTGGCCCCAGCAAGAGTTGCCAGTTACTGAAGAAGTCACTGTGTATTGCTGGATTCCTATATCAGCAAGAGTGAGGGCTGAAGGAGCAACAGATAGTACGGTAAAGTCGAAGTTGCCTTCCAGAACCATTTCTGGAGTGACTGTCGCTTGTCCATTCCCATCTAGAGAAATATTGACAATTGCATTGCATACTAAGGACTGACCTATCAGGAAAGAGCCCCAACAAGACATTAGAACAAAAAAGAGAGAGGTTGTAGTTACGTTTTTCATAATTTTACTTTTAGAATTTTTTAGTTCTGCTCCCGGCAAGGTCTGTACGTAATGCCTACTGATAGACCGAACTGGGAGTTTTTGATGGAAAAATTATTTTCTATATCAAGAGAATTGATATACGAAGACATGAAAGGGCTAAGACTGATTGCCGTGGAAGCACTTAGCTTTCTTTCCAGTGACAATCCAAATCTTCCTCCCATACCTATTCTTTGCTTATACTCTGAGTCAGCGTTATCAGAAAGTTGCGCAACAACTGGAAACTCTTCTGTGAAATAATATCCTGTCGCTGTGGATAAAATATTATAACTAACACTGGCTTGTGTGGCTACAGCCCAGTTTTCATTCAGTGAGAAACGCTTGCCACCACCTAAATAAATATCCAGCACATTCTGTTTTCTGAATAAATTCTGAGCATAGAGCTTGACTGTTGTACTTGTAATAGTACCAGATACAGGGGTAGAGACGCCTTGTTCGTTGACTGATAAAGACTCTGTACCAGGAAGAAGAACTGAATTAGAAGTAGGACCGAAGTTTCTGTATTGATTGACTAGTTGGGACTGTCTTAGTCCAGCAAATAAATTCCAACCTTTAGAATTTTCAATACCGGCTTGTATATTAGCTACTATGCCTGGCAAGCTTCGCTCTTTATCAGAAAATGACTCTAAGGTCTGAGCATCAATACTACCCGGTGTATAGGATGGCCTGTTCATGATACTCCCTAAGGTAAGGCTGTAATAAGGTGACCATTTTGATGAAGAAGTACTGACCACAATTGGCAAAGTGAAAAACTTCTGCACTCCTATATCCATATGTCTTTCTTCAATCTTCAGCATCTCTGACTCTGTCTGAGTTAATGGATGAAATACAGAAAGCAAACTTGATTTCTTTATTTCTTTGCTAGCCGTAGTTGATGACTTAGAGCCAGATGGTGGAGGAAGTTGAGAAAATACTATTTCTTTGAATATTTCTTGATCAGCTTGGAACTCATAAGTTGTATCAGATGGAGCTGATTTTCTAGTATCTTCTGAATCGATTGTTGTCTTTGGAACAATTTGCTGATCGACATCTACTATGGATTCTTCTGAAGTCAAATTAGAAGAGGAGTGCCTTACATCCAGTACTGTCTCCCTCTCCGCCGCAACTTTCTCTATCGTTTCTTCTAATGCTGCAGAACCATCGAAAACTGAACTTTCTGCAGGTGAACTAATACTGACTGATGCCTCACTTTTACTTCCTATATTATCCCCTAGTGGATTCCAGAATAAGCCTACTATAAGCATTACACCTGTCAAGCCTCCGAAAATCCACAATGGAAATCTAAGCTTTTTGCGCTCAGCTGGCAATTTATCTTCGACAGATGCCCAGAGCTCGTTTGTATCAATATCAAAAGAAACGTCTGATAAAATTTCAGCAAATCTCCTTTCTGTATCATTTAAATTCTTCATGGCAATTAGTATGTATGTAAGTGTCTTATATGATTCTAAATTTCGGATTCAATCCGCTCTTCATTTCTTGCTGCTGCATTCTCTTTGTTTCTGCTACTTTCATCGAACGGAAAGTATCGACGATCATCTTTCTACCTCTGGAGACCAGTGATCTGGAACTGCTTTCGGTGATGTCCAGATGCTCTGCAATCTCTTTATGCGAATAACCTTCTACTAAGAACATGTTTATCGCTACTCTATATTTATCCGGTATCTGATTAATGAATTGTAATACCTCTTCGTACTCCAATTTTCTCGTAACTTGCTCATTCTCGGAAGGCTCTGGCACATATTCCAGATCTCCATGATTATGTCTCTTTTCTTTTCTTAGCTGATCCAAGCATTTCTTGACAGTCACAGCACCCACCCACGACTTGAATCGCCCTATGTCCTCATACTTGTCTATCTTATTGATGACTTGCATCAAGCACTCTTGCACAGCATCCTTGGCTCTTTCCCCATTACCCATGTACCTGTAGCATATGCTGTAAATAAAGGGTGAGTAGCTGTCCACAAAAGCCCTGTAGGATTTCCTGTCACGGCTCTTACAGCCTTGTATTATTTGTTTTTCTGTCAAAATCTAGTCGAATAGAAATGGGGAAAACAGATTATTTATATCCTTGTCAATATCAAACCTTCAACGGGAAAGTATCCTGCTACTGGATTCTCAATGGTTTGCATCCATAACTCTCCTTGGAAAGATACTCTGAACCAACCATCTGGTCCAGATTCAAAATGTGTAACTTGAAAATCACTTAATCCACAACCTTGATCTGAGGTACAGTTTATAGCATAGCCTGAAGAACCAAAATCTGGTCTGTTCATGAATATATTGACCTGATCCACAGTATAAGGCTTAGCTTCATCTCCTTGAAAGAATATTTGGATGTCATTCTCTTCTGAGCTCAGAGTTGTCACACCATTGCTGACTTCTACAGAGAATGGGTTGAGTAATACATTGAAATCCTTGACCTTGAGATAAGTGAATCCTTCTTGTAAGGCCTCACAAGAAACCAGATAATCGAGTTGGTCTTCAGAATTTGTACTCCATGAAATTGAAGGTCCTTGCATCTGAGTAGATAGGTCATATGAAGCTACACCTATAGGATTATTACAAACGATCAGTTGAAGATCCAGAGCGCTTTCACTGAAAAAGTATAGCTCAGACTGGTTACCCTCTGTCAACTGCAATGCTGCCTCATCGCTCAAATCTCCATTACAATCCAATATTTTTGTTTGGACTCCAAATACATTTTCCTCTGCAAGTGTCACTGTTTCAGTACTGACTGCCCCAGTTTCTGATATGGATAGCTCTACAGAATTCAGCTGCTCGTCACAAGGGCTCAGCAGCGTTTGTATTACTGCAGCGCTTACTGGCACGACTGCACCCCATCGTCCTTTTTCTGTAGTAAAATAAAAATTATTTCTGTTGTCTAATTGAGTCTTGACATAGGATAAGGGCTTGGAGTTGTAATCCAATTGACCTTCCACATATTGGCCAAGCTGATGATCAGCGATCATATAATGGCCCTCATTCTGTAAAGTAATAGTCGAAGTTGTTATTTCAGACTCATATACCCAATAGCCAAAACCTTCGTTGTAATGAAAAAGACTCTTTCCATTCATCTCAGTTGAAAAGCTAAGTCCAAAGTAAGCATCATCCATCAGAGCACTCGATCCATTCTCATCATCGATACTCAGATGGAAACCGGCGATAGGATCGAGTACGAGATAATTTACCTCTTTAGTGTCTGGTAAATACTGATAAGCCGCTAGACCATAAGCCTGAGAGATTTTTTCCGACTTGACCCAGTAGACTATGCAATTAAGGTCATTTTTGTTAACATCAGTCTTGAGTATACTAAGCACTACATCTGTCCCATCTCCAAAAGACCCAGTTAAAATCTCTGTTCCACTGAGCTCTATTTCTTGTTTTAGCAGCGCTGAGGTAAGTTCTATTTTATTGATATCAAACTCCATAAGATAAGGTGTGCCTAGGCCTATGAGCTCTGATCCTTGGTAAGCTTCTATGAGTTGGCCCTGTTTAGAGACAGGAACATTCTCCAGATAAAAATAATCTCCATTGACAGTGAAACGTTCCTGCTTGATCTCCAAGGTATAGTCCTCTATAACATCATTGTCAGGCGTGATCAGACTACCGAATAAATCCGACTCTGTCTCTGTAGTAGGCAACTCCTCTTTAGTGATGGTCACACTATCCTCTTGATCAGTATAACATGAGCTAAGTGTTAGAGCTGTTATTGTAAGAATCAGAATTGTATAGGAGCAACGCATTTCATTCTTTTTAATAATCTTCTAATAAGCTAGACAATCCTATAAAGACAGTACTCATCCAAACGTTGCAGAGGAACCTGAGAAAAATAAGAATAAATAAGTTGCGAAAGCGTGGATAACGCGTTGGGCGATTCTAAAATTTAGATATCTACACGAAATTTAACATTTAATCGTCTGGAAGTCAGAAAGTTAGGTATTGCGTATTGCTGTTCTCCTATGGTTTTGATCCATATATTAGACCCTACATTTGCAATATCCATCAGATTGAAAACTTCAAAAGTGAACCAGGCATTTTTGAAATTTCTTAAAAGATGATAAGGTTTTTCCTTTCTCTTCGAAGCATTCCACAACTGATAGGCAAAGCCGATGTCTACTCTTTGGTAAGCCTTGAACTGGAAGGCATTTCTGAAGGTCACGTTATTTCCTTTGAGCCCGAACGGCAGACCTGATCCATAGGTTATATTGAGATTAAGTTTGAAATTAGGGTTCTGAGGCAGGTAATCTTGAAAGAATATTGAGATATTGAAGAATTGATCTGTAGGCCTCGGTACAAAATTCTGCACACTGGGCAGTGTATCACCTTCTGCAAAGGCCAAGTGCTCTACCCCATCTAATCGCTCTTTGGCTTTGAGAAAAGATAGATTGACCCAGGATTCTGCACCTGGTACAAATTCACCATTGACTCGCAAGTCCAGTCCAGCCACATAACCTGAGGCGTCATTTACCCCTGAATAGCGTATCCTGACATTATCCACCTCATAGGACACCAGGTTATCCAGTTTCTTATAGTACAATTCAGTGATCAATCGGAATTTCTTACGACTTACTTTTTTCCACCAGAAATCATAGCTGAAACCACTCACCAGATGGATGGAGCGCTGCGCGGTCACATCTGTGGAGATTAGACCTGCAGGGTTTCTGAGTTCCCTGTAAAAAGCGGGCTGGGTGTAGAGTCCCCCTGAAAGCTTGAATGTTATGTCTCTGGCCCATGAGAGCGGTTGAAAAAATAATTGTGCTCTGGGGCTGATGGTTGTTTCTCCGTTATAGCTCCAGCGATGCGCTCTAACACCAGCCGTAAGCTTGGTATCGTAACGATTAGGCTTGGTCAGACTAAAACTGTTCTGTACAAAGGCTTCCACCCTGTCTGAACTAATTTCATTTTCAGATTTTATGACCTCATTCAGCATCACGACTTCATCATTATACGGTAATGAGTAGCCTGCAGAATCCAGTCGCTCCCATTCACTCAGTCGATCATCAATATTCTCCCGCTGATATTTCAATCCCCATTGTATGAAGTTATTGACCCCATCTCGATTACCTTGCAATTCCAACCCACCCTTGAGATGCACATTACTTATATTATTCTGTAATCTGTTTCTGGCGTAGATATGTTGGGTACCAGTTCCCAAGACGCCTATTTCAGTCAACTCTCCATCTCCTGATAAATCAAATTCCACCTGACTCAGTCTATATGAACCGATAATGTCAAAGTTCTCCGTCTCATAATTATCGTAATAAGACGCTAATAATTTTATGAATAAAGGATTCTTCTCCCGTTCAGGCAGATAGGTGAAAGACAAGCCACCCATGGCATTCTGAAAACCATCTCTCTCTTGACCTGTAAAAGTACTGGACAATTGTAAAACCTGAGTGAATAAGCCTGACGCTGTCACTCTGGATTTAGGTACAAAATTAAATTGGCTCTTATTGAAATTGGACAAGAATCCCACTTGCAAATCCTTAGTGATATCATAGGTCAGATAAGCTTGCACATCTGCAAAATCAGGGGTGTATTCGCCATCCACATCCAGTGAGCCCAGCAGGTACTGGGTCGTCTTGTATCTGGCTCCTACAAGATATCGTAACTTGTTGTAGGCATTAGCACCTAGCTTCTTGCTGCCCTCGATGTGGGCAGTGGCCCCTAGCAGACTCATACTGGCTGAGGCGCCAAATTCCTCAGGTCGTTTATATCTGACATCAAGTACTGAAGAGAGCTTATCACCATACCGCGCCTCAAAACCCCCGGAACTAAATGATACATCTCTAATCAAATCTATATTGGGAAAAGACAAGCCCTCCTGCTGGCTGGATCTGATCAGCTGTGGCCTGAAAATTTCAAAGTCATTGACATAGACCAGATTTTCATCATAATTACCACCTCTCACGTTATACTGTGAACTCAACTCACCACCTGTCCCTCCAGATGCACCTAAGGCTATGTGCGGAAGAATACTTTCAAAGTTTCCACTGGCAGTCGGTAGTTTCTTGAACTCTGTCACCTCCTCTCTTACCATACCCACATCCTCCAACTTACTATCTCGGATCACAATCTCCAGATCCATCACGTCTGGTACCAATTTGAGATTCAGATTTCTATTCGTTCCAGGTGTAAGCCGCGCTATCTTATGCTCAGCCTCCAGATACCCTATCCTACTAAAGCCCAGGATGATGGTCTTCTTGCTTTCCACAATCAATGAATACTCGCCATATTCATTGGTCTCGGTGGAATTATTGGTTCCTACGACAAAGACGGTAACAAAATCTATGGGCTCTTCAGTATCGATATCTTTGACAACTCCAAACAAGGTCGTCTGACTCAGTCCCTGCGAAACAGCGGTCAGTGATATCAGAAAGCAAAGTAACTTGCTAATTATCCTCATTATCACAAATCAAAATTGTTGATCTCAATGGATTTGAACCGCTCCATAGTCAGTACCGGATCCTCAGACCTGAAAACACTGCTGCCCGCGACGAGTACATCTGCTCCTGCTTTGAGCAAAGCTTCTGCGTTCTGCAGTCCGACACCTCCATCTATTTCTATCAAAGTATCCAAGTTTCGCTCAATGATCTTGGCTTTCAGTTTTCGGACTTTGTCCAGAGTTCTGTAGATGAATTTCTGCCCCCCAAAACCTGGATTCACAGACATCATACAGACCAGATCAAGGCCTTCCAGTACATCATCCAATAGGTCGACAGAGGTATGCGGGTTGATGGCAATACCAGCCTTGACACCTTTATTCTTGATATGATGCATCAATCTATGAGGATGATGTGTCGCCTCCAGATGGAAGCTCAAGACCTCGGGCTTAAGAGCTATAAATGATTCAATGTGCTTCTCTGGTTCTACTATCATCAGATGTATATCCAGAGGGCGCTGACTGAGACTCTGCATCTGCTGTACTATCATCTGCCCAAATGATATATTAGGGACGAATACACCGTCCATGACATCTATGTGCACCCAATCGGCTGGGCTAGCATTGAGCATAGCAAATTCACTGGCCAGATCTGAATAATCAGCCGCAAGAATGGAAGGTGCCAGTAAGTGTTTCATAGCCAGAATGTTAAGCTGACAAAGGTAGGATATATCATGAGATTAGCAGTGATAAGAACCAGTGATCCCTGTAAAGGAATTATCACTAATAGACTTGAGTTATATCAAAGCAGCTTACGTCCTTAAGCAGCTTTGTTTTCCCACATGCAGCTTTGCATATGTTCATAGCTCTAGAAAAAGACAGAACTCAACGGACGACCTGTAAGACAGTTATTGACCTATAGATTTTAATCAGTGTACTCCTGGTATGGTATGAAGACCTCTTGGATACTTTCAGATGGGGTTAATGAATTATGCAGCACGTAGGCAGTTAAACGTATTTTTTATCGCTGATAATTATGCCGAATAGTCCATAGGGTAAGTAAATTGCTTACTCAAGTGTTTGCAGATATTAAAAACAGAGCCTCATGAGCAATAAATCTAGAATAGGACGTGCCCCTGGAGAGGTCATTTTCACAGGAAATAAGAAGGTTGAATCCATTAAGATTCATTATTTGTCGTACTCCGAAGCATCCTATGAAGATCAAGAATTTGATAATCATAGTCAGGTGCTCGTAAGACCTGATGCAGATAAAGTGGTGTGGACAGATGTAAGAGGCCTGCATGACGAAGAACTGATAACTGCAATGGGCAAGTGTTATAACATTCATCCCCTCGTAGTTGCTGATATTATCGACATTCACAAAAAAAGTAGTTTTACGGAATTGCCTGAGGGCATCTTTGTAACCTTAAAATCCCTGACTTATGAAAAAGTAAAAAACGAGGTCAAGTCAGAACATATTTCCTTGTTCTTTACCAGCGACTTTTTGTTATCGTTTCAAGAGGATCATACGGATGTATTCTCTCTGGTAAGAAAAAGAGTAATTACTAAAAATGGAATCGTAAGGAATAGGAAAGCGGACTATCTCGCCTTTGCATTGATTGATGACATTCTGGACCATAACTTTCTTGTATTGGAATCCTTGCAATCCAGAATTGAGGAGTTAGAAGAAGACCTTATAAATGATGTCCACGCCAACACGAGACAGCATATCCATTATTTGAAAAAAGAAACCCTGAAATTGCAGAAACATCTATCTCCCCTCAGGGAAACCTTGTCCCGATTCAGTAGATCAGAATCCAAATTTCTAGACCAAAAGAATAGGATATACTTTAGAGATCTGCACGATATGGTCATTCAGTTACTGGATAGAGTCGGCAACCAACGAGATTATCTTAATGGCCTACAAGATCTGTTGATCTCGGAGATCAGCAATAAGATGAATGAAGTCATGAAGACTCTGACGATCATCACGACGATATTCGTTCCACTATCCTTTCTTGTGGGTTTATATGGAATGAATTTTGAAAATATACCAGAATTGAAATTTCGCAATGGATACTTTGTACTGCTAAGTGTCATGGCCCTCTTAGTCAGCTGTCTACTTATCTACTTTAAGAAAAAGAAATGGCTTTAATCGCAGCCATTGCAGATGATTTGTCTTCACCGATCAGCTACTAATCATGATTGTCAAGTTTCTGATACTTTACTCATTTCGGAGAAACATATCATGATAGCTTCTTCACCTTACTGGTATCTGGATCACAAAGCTCAGGTATCTTGTTTTCATATTCGAATAGAGATAATACATACTTCATGCTTTGAATTCGACTATCCTCTCTGCTTTCTCCTTTGACGTTGACCCATGGGGCTAAATCCGTACTGGTCAACTTGAACATTTTAGATTTGTAAGAAGAGAAATCATCCCATTTGGACTGAGCTGCAAGATCTACTGGACTTACTTTCCATTGGATCAGAGGGGTATTCAGCCGCTCTGCGATACGCCGAGCTTGCTCACTCATATCCACTGAAAACCAGAATTTGACTAAAATTACACCATCCTCAATCAGCATTCGTTCCACGTGATTGACTTGCTGCATGAATAGATTATGCTGGTTTTCTGTACAGAAGCCCATTACTGGCTCCACTACTGCTCTATTGTACCAGCTCCTATCGAAGAATACAATGCGGCCCGCATTCGGCATATTCTTTATATGCCTCTGAAAATACCATTGGCCCTGCTCCAGCTTGGTAGGTTTACCCAGCGCTATGGCTTTGTATAATTGAGGGTTGAGAAACTGACTGAATCTACTTATGGCACTACCCTTGCCAGCCGTATCCCGACCTTCAAATAATATGGCCAGTCGCAGACCCTTCTCTTTGATGTGCTTTTGGAGTTTCAATAATTCAACTTGAAGCGCATACAACTGAGGTATGTACTCTGGCTTTACGTTATAATAGTCTTCTATGTTCTTACTTGATGTCATTGTTCACTGGACTAGATTACTCAAAGATATGCAAGGCTCTCAATTTGCTGAAAACTGACCTATAAAAAATCATGGGCTGCAAAAAAAATCTACTGTAGTTCGCAAATCATAAACAGTTCTATGAAAATAGGTAAATTACCTACCTGTGAGTATCGGCCATATAGCCTAGAAATACTATAGAAAACCTTGTCATATTTGTAAAGCAAAAATACAAAAGTGCATGAGTGATAATAACGAGAATAAAGAAGCCAAGGTCGCCATAAGCAGAAGAGTTCTAGGAGGTGATGCCTCTATCGTAATAAATGAAATCACAGAAAGATGCTTATTCTCTAGTTTTTATGGTACTCTGGACTCTGTAAGAATGAAGAAAGTCATAGAGAGTATCATGGAGGTTGTCAATAGAAATGATAATGACATAATCATCATTGATCTGAGTAACATAGATATCATAGATAGTTCCATAGCCGCTCATCTGAAAAAGCTCAATAAATTGCTGCAACTACTGGGAATGGAGGTTATTTTCTGCGGTATAAAACCCATAGTGGCTAACAGCATGGTGTCTGGAGGAGTTGCCTTGGAAAATATGTCCGTCGAGAAAAATTTAAAAAGAGCCTTAATGGCCGTATATCATAAGCAGGGCCAAAAGCTGGTTAAAAAACAAGAGTGAATAACGATACTGTAATTCTCGAAAATGAAAGTGACATAAAGGAGGCCATAGGTCTAGTAAGAGCTTATGGAACTGAATATCTATATACTAAGATAGATATAGAACAGCTGGTCTTGGCTACCTCAGAAATAGCTGGTAACGCTATACGACATGCAGGAGGTGGAGAGTTTACGATAGTCATACTTAAAAAGGGCGGACTGTTGCGAGTGATTATTTCTGATAATGGCCCTGGAATCCCGAATGTTGAATTAGCCAAGAGAGAAGGATATAGCTCCATCAATACAAGTTTGGGCCTAGGATTAATAGCAGCAGAAAGATCCGTGGATCATTTCCATGTGGACAGTGAAGTGGATTCTGGCACTCAAATAACCATGGAAAAACATAGGCCTATCAAACATGAGGTTGTGGATTATGGCATCGTCAGCATCGCAGACTCAGTCTATAATTTCAATGGAGACCAATATCTCATAAAGGAATATGATGGGGACTCCGTGCTTATCGGTCTCATAGATGGCCCCGGTCAAGGCTATGATGCTTTTGCCATCTCTAATAGTTGCAAAGAGTACATATTGGCTAATTACAGCTTACCGATAGAAAAGCTGTTGTCCAATCTGGATACGCTTATGAAAGAAAGCAAGGATGAGGTGGGTATCACTGCTAGTCTGGCCAGGGTTACACCAGGTAAATTCATATACAAAGGTTACGGGGATACGCATGCTTATATGGTAAGAGACAGTAATTTTAATTACCTGATCAATCAAGCTGGGCGACTCGGTCAAGTCAGCAAATACAGAGCTGGTGTCTCAGAGTATAGTTTCAATGATAAACTGCAACTCGTCTTGTGCACTGATGGACTATCGACTCTACCAGTAATCAATGCGGTCACAGGCACTGCTCAGCAGATTGCCAACAAACTGTTCGACAAGCACCATAAATCACATGGAGACGCAAGTATCCTGACATTAAGCTACCGTAATGAAAAATCTGACTGAAGGCCTGGACTTCTTATACCGGCTGATAGAGTCCTTGCCAGATGGCATCATCGTGTATGATGTGGAAGGCAATGTTTCACTACTCAACAGGACTGTCCTCAACCAATTCGGATTAGAAGGTTCTGTCTCAGAATATCTGGAACAACCCGTTAGAAACGTTATAAGTAATACCACGTTAACTGCGCCTATAGTCAAATCCCTCACTCAAGGACGCTATGATTTTAATCTTAAGAATATCAAGACCAAGTACCATCATCTGGACGTTGTCGGGAAGAAAATACTGGAAGGAACCATGTTGATCTTTCACGATGTGACTGAAAATGTAAATATTAAAAATGCAACCTTATCCAATCTGATCAAAGGTCAGGAAATGGAAAGACAAAGACTTTCCAAAGAAATACACGATGGTCTAGGCCCTAATTTATCCTCTATAAGATTGGGCTTGGATGCAGTGGTTACCAAAGCAAAAGATGAAGACCTAAGGAAAAGACTGGTGACCCTCTCCTCTCACATTTCTGAAGTAGCTCAGGAATTAAGAGAAGTCTCCCACGATCTGATGCCGTCAAGCATATTGGATTTTGGTATTAAGTCAGCCTTGGAAGGTCTATTTGCCAGGATAAATAATAGTGCTGAGGTCACTTTCAATTCCAAAATAAACATCACTGATTCTAACCCTGACCTTACGCAATCACAATCACTGAACCTCTACCGCACCATACAGGAAGCTATCAACAATGGCATCAAGCATGGAAAAGCAGATACGTTCACAATTCAGCTGGACGTCAAGGACAATAAATTATTTCTCTGCGTCAAGGACAACGGTGTACAGAGTGCCACAATTTACAACCCAGGCATAGGTATCGCAAATATGAAATCCAGAATTCAAAGTATGAATGGCATACTCAAGACGAATGATCTGGGCAAGGCGGGGTACGAAGTCTCAGCTTGGATTCCTGTAATGGCGTAAATAAAATCATATGATAAAAATTGCCATAGTAGACGACCATAAAATGTTCAGGGATGGCCTGAAAGCGATCTTGAATGAGCACCAGAATCTAGAAGTCATATGGTCTACAGCAGACACAGAAAGCACTCTGGCTGCAATAAGTAAAGACTTGCCAGACGTAATATTAATGGATATAACGCTGGGTAGTGAAAGTGGTATAACACTGACCAAATTACTATTGGAACAATACGGTAATACCAAGATACTGGCAATTTCAATGCACCACGAGGATAGTTACATTGTAAAAATACTTGAGACAGGCGCAGCAGGTTATTTACTAAAGGATGCTGGTGGAGCGGAGATGATCAATGCCATCCATACAGTATATGAAGGAGGCACTTACTACAGCAGCCATGTATCGCAAGTCTTGATAAGTCACATTACCAGGGGCACCAAGCCATCAGATAAAAATATGATTAACCCCTTGACTAAAAGAGAAAGAGAAATTCTCACCTTGATCGCCAGTCAATATTCCAACCCTGAAATTGCCAAAGAACTATTCATCAGCATCAGGACAGTGGATACCCATAGAAGAAACTTACTAGAAAAATTAAACGCCAAAAATACTGCAGGGCTTGTGCTTTCTGCTATTAGACTGGGCCTCGTAGAAGTATGATCAAACAAATCCCCAATAAGATACTCATAAGATATCTGATTGCTGTTCTGCTATTGATATCCATCTACTGGCAGGACAGTCTGGATACGATTCCCCAGGTCAGTGTCAGCCTGGCTACCTTTCGTTTCATAGCGATGGTCTATATCATCCTCCAGTCCATTATCATTATATATAGATTCAGGAATGACCTAGGATTCACCCGCTCAGACAACATTGTAGCTGTCTTTTCCAATGGTTTCAATATCATCGTCTACATTGCACTTTTCTTCTTGTTCCTGAAATTCAATGGTATAGGTGTAATGCAATTCTTCACCTCCATATCCATCGTTGCAGCTGCCATTGCCATCATCTCAAAAGAGTACATTACCGCCATTATCAGTGGATTCATAATCTCTTTCACCAAAGTGATCAACATAGACGACACCGTAACCATAGGTGACATATCCGGTCAAGTTAAAGAACTGAAACTGACTAAACTGTTTTTGGAAAATGACCAAGGTGAACTCATCATATTGAGTAACGAAAAAGTGTTTCACAGCGATATCATCAATCATACTAAGAGCAACCGGCGACGAGTAAGCTTGAAATTTGAATTAGCTACTAATGTGGAATATGACATAGAAAACCTGGAACAAGCCTTGATAAGTGCTCTGGACGAATATGATGAACAGATAAAAAAAGACTCCTTTTCGCTTCGTGTAGAGAACATTTATAATGACAAGATCAGCTATGCTTTCTATTACACCTTGGAAAAACTGGAATCGGAACTGGAAAAATCGACTAGAAAAAAAACCTTGAGACAACTTATCAAATTCATCCAATCCAAACACCAGATTGTCCCCAGTTAGTTAAGATTTTCCTTTATTAAGATATAGGCCTTTACTGTCATTCTAAAAAACTACACCTTTGCAGGTTTTAAGATATTCAATAATCAACTATATACTATGAAACATTTCAAAACTCTTATTTTCTTGTTTTCAATATTCATTATTGCGAAAACCCAGGCTCAAGTCACGGGATTAAGCTATACCATAGCTCCCTCAGCAGAATACAACTGGTTTCACGAAAAATCTGGAATTAACAACGGTTTTTTAGGTGGAGCGCAGATTGGTTTTGGATTTGGAGAATATGTGGAATTAGGTGCTAATTATCAGCAAGGATTCGGTCTGAAAACTGGGTTGTCAAGGTTTGGTGAAGCCGATTTTGCAACGCCTGATTCATCTTATGTGCAGAGAGAGGTCAGTCTTACACGATATGGGGGTGAAATCAAACTTAATCTGAGTAGAGGGGCTTTGCTACCCTACCTCACCGTAGGAACAGGTATACAAAATTTGGAAGCTGACTCATTGGGCAACCATAAACAAATATATCTCACTACAGGCTTAGGTATCAAATTCTCTGCTGTGAATAGATACACAATAGGTGTACAAGCTTTGAGAACGACTTACAGAAGTAATAGTGTCAACACTTTGATGAATGAAGAGGAAAGAGCACTTTACGGTTTCACTTCTAATAGCTTTCTCAATGAAAGCCTTTCCAATTATGCTCTTAGAGCCTCTTTGGTTCTTTATCTAGGAGGCAGAAAGCCTGGCGAGACCACAGCAGTGGATCAGGCTTATTTTGATAACTTCTCAGGAGGTCTTAGCGGACTGAGTATTCCTGTGGAGCCTACTGTCATGAGGATGAACTTCAATGATGACCTATTGTTCAGGAGTACCTGGATGGCAGGTGGTTCAGCAGGTATAAACCTAGGGCCACTGGTAGGAGTCAGAGCTTTCTACTGGAGAGCCTTGGAAGAAGGCAAAAGAACAGACTTTGATGATCTGACCATGTACGGTGGAGAAGGTCGATTCAAATTGAATGAAGGCAAAGGATTCACCCCATGGTTATCTGTAGGTGGTGGAAAGCTTAATGTGGGTGATGAATATGTAGGTAGAGATAGCCTGGCGACTATTGATGATAAAGCTTTTGCAATGGGTGGTCTCGGTATGGATTTGCCTTTTACCAAGTATTTTAAAGCTACTGGTTATGTAAGGTCCATTCTTACCTCAACTCAGTCAGCAGATGACCTCGCAATGCCTGAGGACATTAAGAACTCATGGTCTTACGGAGTAAGCTTGAATTTTATTTTAGGAAAGAAGCCTGCAAAAGTTGAGAAAGTGCAACAAGACGCTATGGACGCCTATTTACTTTCTACTACCCAAGGCTACAATGTAGCAAACGAGCAGTTGAAATCCGAGTACGATAAGAAAATAGCGAATCTTGAAAAGCAGCTGGAAGTCGCTGTCCAAAACCAAGATACTGAAGCGGTTAAATCCTTATCCGATCAGAAAGAAATTGCTAAACAAGTCAGATCCACCATAGGAAACAATAACAACGGATCTGGTTCGAATCCTAATTCTCAGCCAGCTCAGATGATGAACCGAGGAAATTCTGTCATACAAATGACGCCTGCTGAGTTCCAATTACTGCTCAGAGACATTATGGAGGGATCAAGAAACAACAACTCTGGTTCTAATAATTCTTCAGGTAACTCACAAAATGGACAAAACCTACAAGGTGGACAAAGTCAAATTGACGATGCCATCAAAGACTTCAAGCAAGAACAAGATGTGGAAGATCTGGAAGAAGCTATAGCTGAACTAAAAGACCAGAATAAGTCTTTGCAATCAGCCGTAACCGATCTCAAATCCAAAGAAAGTGATCTAGCTGAAGAAATGGAAGATCTGGTTAAGGTCTACAACGATAAGATATATACACTGGAAAGAGAATCCACAGGATACAGGACACAGATAGATGACTTGTATAATACGCAGTCTGCAATCGAAAAAGGTCTGAAAAAGCAAGAAGGGATGGTGACTGTGGAATCCATTGATTCCAAGAAGATGAATGAAGAAATGAGAGCAGTGAACAAGAGAATCGACAGGCTTTCCAACTCAATGGAGAATTCATTGGAAGACGTGAAAGAATATTTGTATCAAGATAAGAGAGGAAATACTGATCGTGATTCCAATATGGACTTGCGTAACGATATCGATATGCGCAATAATGCAAAACCTTCTAATAAGACAAGAGTCAGAACAGATGAGTCCTTATCGGATAATGATACAGGAGTATTCTCTAAGCTAACTTATACAGGTATGTCTGGCTTTGCTGGGTTTGGTATAGGTGGAACTGCAACTTTCAATATTGGTTATAGATTGCACTATGCAATAGATAGCACCAAGATTGAATTCATGCCAGAAACTTTCTTTGGCTTAGGTTCTCCATCTTCTTTCGGGTTGATGGCAAATGCCACCTACTCACTCGATTTCATAACAAAATCTGACCTTATCCAGCCCTATGTCGGATTAGGATTAGGATTAATGAAAATCGGTGACGACCAAGATGCTGACCAACTGAAGACTGCTTTCAACTTTATCGCAGGTACTTCTCTGAATGTATGGAATGGGGACTTGTACGTAGATTTTACAGCAAGAAACATATTCAAATACAATCAATTGATCGTAGGTTACAGATTCCCGTTCTAAATATAACGCGAGAATACTGTAAGGGAGGTGATAGTGAATATCACCTCCCTTTTTTGTTTATATACCATTATCAATGCTGATTTCATAAGCCATAATTCAATCACGGCAATTAAGCATTATAGAGCATTAGCAATATTGCCGCATATCTACTTTTAAAGCTAGGACTTTAGTCAATCGAACCTTGAAGCTTCCTTAGAACCATCATGCAAGAGGGCTTTTAGGACTGCGACATGAGATTAACATCAATATAGATTCAGGCTGATTAGAACGATTGCCTTATTACCCTACTCGAAATCATCTAGAATCAAAGCACTTTCTAAGAGTGATTTTTTTATAGATAATCTTCCCAAAATGGTAGTAAGAGAATTACCTAATTTAAAATATACGCTTTTAAGCATAAAGAAAATTTAATCCCTCACAGCATCTTTGACTTATCAAAAAACTATTAACAACCTTTATTAAACAGTAAATTAAAGAAATGAAAAACATCTTGCTTATTATTACTTTCCTACTGGCAGCTTTTACGACCATGACCGGGCAGAGTGTGGATTGTGGAATATCAGTGTTCTTAGAGCCTGAAAAACCATCTGATGGCTATGACATAATTCAAGCAACTTTAAGAAATTATGGAGATACTCCGATAAATACTTGCGATATCTATGTTGTCATCAATGGTATAACAAAAAGACCATATAGATATATCGGTCCATCGCTTGCACCAGGAAGAAGAATAGACCTCTATATCACTTCTCACTTATTCAATAAAAATGGCACCTACGAATTAGAAGTGTATACTGCTAATCCTAATGGAGTAACCGATACCAATACCAGTAATGACACATTGAAGACAACATTAAAAGGAGAATTGGATTTGGAGTCTAATGATGCTGGAATAGTATCTATATTAGCACCTTCTGTAATCAGTGAAGGTTATAAGCTAGTAAGAGTAAAGCTGAAAAACTTTGGTATAGATCCTATAGATAATGTAGAGATAGCGTGGAGAGTGAATGGTGTTGATCAAGCATCTTACTTTTACACTAATCCTCCATTGAGATCTAGAGGAGAAATAGATTTATTTGTAGGAAGCTATGAATTCGTGGAGGGTATTGATTACACTATCTCCTCAAGAGTTGTGATGCCTAATGGCAAAGCTGATGAGAAACCTAGTAACGACAGAGCAGTGAGAGAGTATTAAAATATATAAAGAAATGTAAGAATTAGACCCTGGGCTTATTTCCAACTATTATTTTAAAGGTTCGGAAATAACAAAGGGGTCTTTTTTTTTGCCCCTAATCAAACTTGGCTCTATCTCCATATTCACATCTTGTAAATATGAGTAATAAAAATTTTCAATTTGTGATGAATTAAAACGACCTATCATTCGCCCTAAGAACGTAGTCAGTGCATAGATCTTATAAAATAAAATACCCGAGCACTCACCTGATAATTATGTGATATCGGCAATCAGGCAAATTCGGTCTGACTTGATACAATCAGCTCTTCAGGCAACTTAGCATTTTTTATTCTCAGAAATACCTTGGCAACAGTCAAGACGTCTTTCTCACAATATGTAACTATGCGTTTCAGGTTTTCTTCTTTCCAATAAACTTCGTGAATATCACTCCCATCAATATCGTCCTTAGGTGTCGGAACATCCAGAACAGCGGCCAGGAGGGCCAGTGAGGTATAATTCTTATAGTCTCCAAACCTCCAAAGCACCAAAGTGTCGACCAGATGCTCTACCTGCCAAGGTTTCTTACCACTGATATCCAGCAGCTTTGGTACCTTGATGCCTTGGATGGTAAATCGTCTGCATAAGAACGGTATGTCAAATTCCTTGATGTTATGTCCACAAAGGCCTTGCTTGTTGGGTTTGTCAAAATGTTGTTTCAGCAGAGTAGAAAACTGTTTCAGGATCTGTGCTTCATCATCTCCATAAAAACTCTTGCATCTGAAACCAGTGATCTTGGATTTTGTAAAAGTAAAGTACCCTACAGAAATACAGACGACTTTGGCAAACTCAGAATAGATGCCAGCTCGTTGTGAGAAAAGCTCGGCGCCTGCTATCGAGTCGAGCTCTTTATTCTTTGAGATTTGCCTAGCCTTGATCATCCACAAGCTTTTCATCGTGTCTGATAATTCATTATAATCGGCGACACCTCCAGCCGTTTCTATATCGACAAATAGCAGGTCAGAAAGTCGTTTTTTATCTTTGCCCATAAGCTAATGAAGTGTGCAATTAAGCATTTATGATTCAATATCTCAATTCTCGATATTTTCTAAAAGTAAATAAACTACACCTATATATCGGTGGATGTCTTGACTATAAATTATAGTCGCATAATTCCGTACAAGTCTAATAGCTGAGTGCTTTATCTCTTTTACAAACATATAGTACCCTGGTAGATTGAGTTAAAATAGGTATTTACCACTAGTCACAATAAAGGCTAAATCCCTGATTACTACTATTTTGAGTGCCTACATTAGTAATTCTTGACTTATAGGTGGATATTTGATCATTAAATAAAAATGTCATGGCAGCAAAAAACAACAGCGTCTCCATACTAGGTATCCTTCTAATCATAGCACTCTTAGGTTTGAATGCTTACCAGTGGATGAACAACTCCACACTTAAGAAGGACTTTACCGAAAAGACTTCAGAATATCAAGAACTTGAAAAAGCCAATACCCAGCTCAATTTTGAGTACGAATCTAAATTAGAAGAACTGGAAGGTCTGCGAGGTAACAACCAAGAACTCAACACTAAGATAGATGCTCAAAAACTAGAGTTGACGAGACAGAAAAAGAAGATAACAGGTCTTATCTGGACAGAGAAAGAACTCGGTAAAGCAAGACAAGCAATGGCAGATCTGAATACGCAGGCTGATCAATACATATCAGAGATAACCAATCTCAAAAAAGCCAACGACGAACTGAATGGTCAAAATATTGTTCTCACGGAACAGAACTCTGAATTATCTCAGGAAGTAGCAGTCAATAAAGAACGTATATCCAATCTGGATTCAGCGAGATCAGTATTAGTATCACAGACAGAAGAATTAAGCGCAGACAATGAAGAATTATCGACCATAGTGGATATGGCTGAAGCTATCAAGATAAACTACATAGAAGCAAAAGGCTATGCAGTGAACGATGATGGCAGTGTAAAGTCGAAAAGTAGAGCCAAAAAGGTGAAAATGCTAAGAACTTGCTTTACGACAGAAACCAATATGGTCGTGGAAGCAGGAGATCAAGATTTTTATATCACTTACACTTCTCCCTCTGGACAAGTATTGGCAGTGGAAGATCTCGGTTCTGGTACCCTGGATAATAAATTGACAGGGGATAAAGCCCAATACACAACTGTAGGTTCTGTGGAGTATGACAATTCAGATATGAAAGCTTGCCTGGACTGGAGACCTAATTTCCAATTATCCAAAGGCGTCTATCAAGTGGAAATATTCAATAATGGCTTCTCCGTAGGCAAAGGGAGTTTCAAGCTGAAATAATAACGACAGTTTAAGATTAACGAAAACTTTAAAGAGCCTTGGATGTTTGTCATCTGAGGTTCTTTTTATTGAGGACATAGTATAACCTATACAATCAAGGAAATGGTCGGTTGGAGATTTGGTAAACACAGGATGAAAGAGGATGGTACACCCTTTGATCGCCTACTCGACCTATTCAAGGAACTACTGATACATACCTCAGGTGATGTGCCCGAAGCCTTATCCTGGCTTACGGAAATAGACAAAGAACACAAACTGACGACTCCAGACTACGGCATAGCTGATTTCATAGAAGAATTACAAGACAAAGGCTACATCAGCAAAGACGGAAATGGAAGAGGCGCTGGTGGTATGCAACCGACCAAGAAAATGGAAGTCTCATTGCGCAGGCATGCCTTGGATGACATTTTTGACCAACTCAAGAAATCCAAAAAAGGCAAGCATAACACCAAGCTGACAGGACAAGGCGACGAGACGACCTCAGAACTGAAGCCCTATGAATTCGGGGATACACTGGACAAGCTTTCTATTACAGAATCACTGAAGAATGCCCAGATCAATCATGGTCTGGAAAACTTCATTTTGACACAAGACGATCTGGAAGTACACGAGACCTATTTTCAGTCTCAGACCAGCACTATCCTCATGATAGACATATCCCACTCCATGATTTTATATGGAGAAGATAGAATAACTCCTGCAAAGAAAGTAGCGATGGCTTTGGCTGAACTCATCACGACCCGCTACCCCAAGGACAGTCTGGATATCATCGTATTCGGTAATGATGCTTGGCGCATAGAAATCAAGGATCTACCCTATCTGGAAGTAGGCCCTTATCACACTAACACCGTAGCTGGGCTCGAACTGGCCATGAACATCTTGCGCAAGCGGAAAAATCCCAACAAACAGATCATGATGATCACGGATGGGAAACCAACCTGCATCAAGAAAGGCAAGAAGTACTATAAGAACGCTTTTGGGCTGGACAGGAAAATCCTCAACAGGACCCTGGGGCTTGCAGCTAAAGCCAAGAAACTATCCATTCCCATCACCACTTTCATGATCGCTCAAGATCCCTGGCTGGTGCAGTTTGTGGATCAGTTTACTAGAGCCAATAATGGTAAAGCTTTCTACAGTTCACTCCAAGGTTTAGGTGAATTTATATTTATGGATTACAAAGACAACAAAAGGAAAAGGAGATAAAGATGGATATCAAAAAGATAAAAACCTTAGGGCAACTCAAAGCGGCTGGCTATCAGCCCAAAAGCATCAAAGAAGAAATCAGAGACAATCTCATCAGAACAATCTCCACTGGAGTAACCAATTATGAAGGGGTCTTGGGTTTTGAAGATACTGTGATTCCAGACCTGGAAAGAGCTTTGCTATCTCGACATAACATCCTCTTACTCGGCCTCAGAGGGCAGGCTAAAACAAGGATTGCACGACTGACTACTCGACTATTGGATGACTACATCCCGATCATCACGGGTAGTGATCTGAACGATGATCCCTTACAACCCTTATCGACCTCCGCTCTGGATCTTATTGCAGAGCACGGAGATGACACCCCTATAAGTTGGTTGTCTGCCGAAGACAGATATGTGGAAAAACTGGCGACACCTGATGTAAGTATCGCCGATCTCATAGGAGACTTGGACCCCATAAAAGCTGCTACGCTAAAGTTGCCTTACTCGGACCCGAGAGTCATTCATCATGGTCTCATACCCAGAGCCCATAGAAGCATATTCGTACTGAATGAATTACCTGATCTTCAACCGCGTATCCAAGTAGCATTATTTAATATCCTACAAGAAGGTGATATGCAAATCAGAGGTTTCAAGTTGCGGTTACCTCTGGACATCTTATTCATATTCACAGCGAACCCAGAAGACTATACCAATAGAGGAAGCATCATCACCCCACTAAAGGATAGAATAGAAAGTCAGATCTTGACCCACTACCCTGAGTCCCTTGAGATAGCTAAGCATATTACTGAGCAAGAGGCCAAAATTGCAGATAGCGCCAGGGCGATTATCAATATTCCGTTCATCATTAAAGATCTGCTTGAGCTGATTGTTTTTGAAGCTAGAAGCAGTGAACTGATAGACGAAAAAAGTGGGGTCTCCGCTAGGCTCAGCATCTCCGCGATGGAAAACCTTTACAGTAGCATAGAGCGTAGGATATTGAAGAATAAAGAGAAGGAAGGAACCGCCAGAATCTCAGATTTATGGGGGATAATACCGTCGATTACAGGCAAGGTGGAGCTTGTCTATGAGGGAGAGCAAGAGGGGCCTTACAATGTGGCTTTGATGCTTATGAGTGGTGCCTTGAAGAAATTGTTCTTGGAATTGTATGAGCATCCGGATCGATCAGCTAAACTAGGTGAGAAGGATCCTTATGGGACCTTGCGGGCTTGGTTTGCTGCAGGGAATGAGGTGGACCTATTGACAGAAGCTGATCAGAAAACTTATGAGACTGTTTTAGCTGCGATTCCAGGCATAGAAAAAGTGCTTCAAAGAAGAGGCCTGGATAAAGAAGACAAATATCTACATATGGAGTTATTGCTGCATGGTCTTTCTGAATTTGAAGCGATCAGCAAGGACATCCTGGGTAAGAGCATGTCATTCAAAGATCCTTTAGCTAACATATTCGATGATATGGACTGAGGATTGGCTTTACTCAGCCTTAACCTTTCTTTACCTTAACTTTTCGTTAGAACTATACGTCAGATAAATAGCGGAATTTTAGACTATGAAGTACCTTCAATTTATCTTATTACTGATGTTCTCTGTTTTCGCCTATAGTATATCAGCCCAAGTACAAACTGAGGCCTTATTAGAGGAAGAGACCTTGACTGCAGTAGACTTTAAGGTCGGCCCAGCTATGACTTTCGATAATCCTCAGAAGAATATCGGCAAGATAAAGCGCGGCGACAAGAAAGCCATGGAATTTCATTTTACCAATACTGGCACTGAAGATCTTAAAATAGAAATAGTGTCTGGCTGCGAATGCACTACGCTGGATTGGCCTAGACTCCCTATCAAGCCTGGCGACTCGGGGGTCATAACAGCACTATTTGACAGTACCGAAAAAGAAAAATCAGAAGTTGTCGATATTGACATCAACTTGGAAAACTTGGATGAGGATGGCTATCCGATGTTTGTGAGAGTGCAATATGCTTTTGAATTGGTTACAGATTAAAAACGTCACACAAGGCTCTTCTATCTTAATTAGGATTTATAAGATTACATTTCTTTATCCGAATGCTTTAAACTTCGCAGAAATCAATTAAAGCGAGACTCAGTAGGTATTGTGTCCAGCCCGTTCATAATTAAAAAAATTAAGCTTAGTCAAAATTAACCTTAGTCATTAATCTTAAGCACCTCCAAAAATGCTTTCTGAGGCACCTGCACCGAGCCGATCTGTCTCATCTTCTTCTTACCCTTCTTTTGCTTTTCCAATAGCTTACGCTTACGCGTGATATCACCACCATAACACTTGGCTGTTACATCCTTTCTCATGGCTGAGATGGTTTCTCTTGCGATTATCTTTGCACCTATGGCTGCCTGAATAGCGATTACAAATTGTTGCTTAGGTAAAAGCTCTTTGAGTTTTTTGCAGATTCTTCTCCCGAATGGATCAGACTTGGTTCTGTGAACGAGAGAGGACATGGCATCAACATTATCACCATTCAATTTTATATCGAGTCTCACCAGATCCGATGGCCTGAAATCTATCTGAACATAATCAAAAGAAGCATAACCTCTACTGATGGATTTCAATTTGTCATAGAAATCAAAAACGATCTCAGCTAGCGGCAACTCAAAAGTCAATTCGATTCTTTCCGTTGTAAGATAAGTCTGCTTCATCAAGGTCCCACGCTTATCCATACACAGGGACATGATAGAACCGATGTATTCCGGCTTGGAAATAATCTGAGCTCTGATATAAGGCTCTTCCACCCTATCTATACTTGTGGGGTCAGGCAGATCATTAGGAGTATTGATTTTAATTTTTTCGTTCTTCTTAGTGTAGCAGAAATAAGAAACATTCGGAATAGTGGTGATGACCTCTTGATCATACTCTCTGCTCAGTCTCTCTTGCACTATCTCCAAGTGCAACATACCCAAAAACCCCACTCTGAATCCAAATCCCAATGCCGCAGAAGATTCCGGTTCATACACCAGTGCCGCATCATTAAGCTGAAGCTTCTCAAGACTATCCCGCAAGTCCTCGAAATCATCATTATCTATCGGATAAAAGCCTGCAAAGACCATTGGCTTCACTTCCTCAAATCCCTCTATACCCTTCTCACAGGGCTCCGCTACAGTCGTAATCGTATCACCGACTTTGATCTCTTTGCTTTCCTTGATACCGGTAATGATATAGCCCACATTACCTGCAGCTAGTTCTTTCCGCGGTTCCATATCCATCTTGAGTATACCGATCTCATCTGCAAGATACTCTTTACCAGTATTGACAAATCTTACTTTCTCTCCTTTTTTCATCGTCCCATTGACGATCTTGAAGTAAGCAATCACCCCTCTGAAAGAATTGAAAAGTGAATCAAATATCAAGGCTTGTAAAGGCACACTAGAATTACCTACTGGCGGCGGTATCACGTCTATTATGGCTGTTAGGACATCCTGAACACCTAAGCCCGTCTTCCCACTAGCATGAATGATGGCTTCCAAGTCGCAGCCCAGTAGATCGATGATCTGATCAGAGACTGCTTCGATATCAGCACTTTCCATATCCACCTTATTCAGGACGGGAATGATCTCTAGATCCTGTTCCAAGGCCAAGTAAAGATTGGAAATCGTCTGTGCTTGAATCCCTTGACTGGCATCCACCAATAATAAGGCACCTTCGCAAGCGGCTATCGATCGAGATACTTCGTAAGAAAAATCCACATGACCAGGTGTATCTATGAGGTTCATATGATATTCCACTCCATCTATATGCTTATAATCCAGCTGAATAGCATGGCTCTTGATCGTAATCCCTCTTTCTCTTTCCAAGTCCATGTCATCCAAAGCCTGGTTCTGCATTTTCCTTTCTGATATGGTCTGAGTATACTCCAATAACCTATCAGACAGGGTACTCTTACCATGATCTATATGGGCAATGACACAAAAATTCCTTAACTCCTTCATAAGCCAACAAAGATAGGCTCTTTGAGATATCAAATTGGTAATTCTTGGTATTGAATAGGACTAATTCATCATACTCTCAAAACCGTTAAATTTACAATGCACAATTAGTATAAATGAAAGTTTTAAAACCTCCAGAACTAGTTTCTGCATACCGCTCCATTAATCAAGTAGCTTACCTATTATTCTAACTTCAAAAAGTCCAGCATCTAGCAGTCTGACCTCAAACCACATCAGATCTCAAAAATCACCCCTTTCTCCATCGCTTCCTTATACTTCTCTGGATCAAAGGAATACAATTTGGCTGGTCTGTGAGATACACCAGTCTGCAGCTCATGCAAAGTGTTGAGTATGTTCATATTGAGGATTTTCTTTCTGAAATTCCGCTTGTCCAGGTCTTGTTCCAGAATGACCTCATACAAGCGCTGCAACTCCGTGAGAGTGAACTTTTCTGGCAACAACTCGAATCCTATAGGCCTTAGCTTAAGGTCCTGACGCAGCCTGGCTAAGCAGGTCTCCATTATTTTGAGGTGATCAAACGCCAAAGTCTCAACAGACCTCACTTCTTTCCACATGACTTTCTCGGCAAACGAGGCCGCTTTGATTTTAAGGTTCGAAATATTAATCAGGGAATAATAAGCTATGGTAATGACCCTTCCTCTAGGGTGCCTGTCCACCTTTCCAAAGGTAAACACCTGATCCAGATAGACATCCCGTAACCCCGTGAGCTCCTCCAGTACCCGCTTAGCTGAGGTTCTGAGGTCTTCTGTAGGCTTGACGATATCACCAGGTAAGGCCCATTGTCCACCATAGGGATCTTCCTTTCTTTTGATGAGCAATACCTTTAGTGTATCACTATCAAAACCGAAGATGATGTTATCCACGGAGAAAGCTGACTTGTATATTTCGTTCTGAAAAGGCATTTAGAACCCTTAGATTTGGAAACAAATATAGATGAATGGTCATTAATCTTATAAGTGACACGGTCACTAAACCTACAGCGGAAATGCGAGCCCATATGGCAAAGGCAGAAGTAGGCGACGATGTTTTCGGTGAAGACCCTACAGTGAACCGACTCCAGCAACAACTTGCAGACCAGTTTCAGATGGAAGCAGGGCTCTTTTGCCCCTCTGGGACGATGACCAACCAGATAGCCATCAAAGTCCATACTCAACCCCTGGATGAGATGATCTGCGATTACACTTCTCACGTTTATCAGTATGAGTCTGCTGGTTACGCCTACAACTCTGGCATCAGTGTCAATGTAGTGCATGGACAGAATGGCAAGCTTACCCCAGAACTAGTTGCAGCCGCAGTCAAACCCCGTTACGATTGGCTACCCATATCAAAACTCGTGGTTATAGAGAACAGTATGAACAAGGCAGGTGGCGGTTATTATGACCTAGCGGAGATGACTGCACTCAGTCAGATGTGTAAAGAAAAAAAGCTGAAATATCATCTGGATGGTGCTAGATTATTTAATGTGCTGGTTGAGACCAAGGATGAGACAAGTGCCGTAGGTGAGCAGTTTGACAGTATTTCTATTTGTCTATCCAAGGGACTGGGAGCGCCGGTGGGTTCCGTTTTATTAGGGACAAAGTCTTTCATTGAACAAGCCAGAAGATTCAGAAAAGTGATGGGTGGCGGTATGCGTCAGGCAGGCATCATCGCTGCGGGTTGCTTGTATGCTCTAGAAAATAATGTCGATAGGCTCAAAGATGATAACGCGAGGGCAAAAGACTTGGGCAAATTCCTATCCAGCTTACCCTACGTGGAATCCGTCTTACCAGTTAAGACGAACATTCTCATTTTCAAACTTAAAGATGAGATGGCCAATGATTTTGTGGTCAGGCTTAGAGAACAGGGCATTATTGCTTCAGCCTTTGGACCGCAGGAAGTCAGGTTTGTGACGCATATGGAAATCACGGATGACATGGTGGCTGTATTGAAAAAGAAGTTGATGCGATTCTGATACCGCCCGTAATGATAATAACCTAAGGCATAATCTGTTGAAAAGGCCGACTTCTGAGAACCTGTAGAATCGGCGGTTTTACTTGTGACCTACTCAGAATCCTTAGACCCTTCCGAACGCTTTTTCAATTCATCTCGAATGACAGCTGCTCTTTCGTAATCTTCATTCTCGAGTACTTCTTCCAGCAATTTGTTGAGCGCTTTTTCAGAGAGATTCTCGAGAGAATCAGAAGTAGCTTCTTGAGAAATGATGGAAGTCGTTTCTTCTTCTTGCGAGTCATCCAGAATCACGCCTGCTTGCTCCATTATAAAGTCAAAAGTATAGATGGGACTCTTGAATCGGACAGCCATCGCTATGGCATCTGAAGTCCTGGAATCTATCACGAATTCGTTTCCGTCTCTGGCACAGACCAGCTGAGCATAGAAAATACCATCCAGAAGATTATTGATCACCACTTCCTTTAGTTCCACATCGAAAGTGTCCAAGGTATTCTTGAACAAGTCATGGGTTAAAGGTCTATTTGGGATCATTCTTTCCATGGCAACGGCTATGGCTTGGGCTTCAAAGCCCCCTATGACGATCGGAAGTCTTCTGTTTCCTGCTCTTTCTCCCAGCACGACAGCATAATTGTGTGATTGAGTGACGCTATGTGAAAGTGCTACTATTTCAAGATCTATCTTCTTCATTATATGCAGTTCTGCTCTAAGTCAAAATTCAATGCAATTCCGTCTCTTGATCTTGGACAGAATCGGTGAGGTGATGAATGTTCATAAGCAGGATGGGAAAATGATTCTTATTGATAAGTTAAGTATAAAGACGTAAATATAGCCTAAATTGCCCTGATGCAGAGCAAATATGTAGACGAAAGCTAATAAGTTAAGATATGGCAGATAGCAGACTGACAACCTTATTGCAATACCTGGTAGACCAACCAAACGATGCCTTTCTCCTCTTTGCAATAGCCAAAGAATATGAGACAGCTGATGAACTGAATAAAGCACTGACATATTTTGTGAGATTGAAAGAAAATCACCCTGACTATATTGGGGTATATCTACACTTGGGTAATTTATATGAGTCCATTCAACAAGTCAATCTGGCGCTTCAGATCTTTACAGAAGGCATTGAATTAGCCAAGAAAACTGGAGATTTTCACTCCTTGTCAGAGCTCAATAATGCCAAAACCAACCTTGAGATCATGTTGGGCAATTAACATTTATTATAACTCAAAACTCCCCTTAAACACAGATTTTGCAGGCCCAACAAGCCATATATCCTCCCACCCTTCTGATGATCTATCAAGTTTCACCATCAAATTTCCACCCTTGGCCTTGACCTTAACCTGCTTTGGCCGTTCCAGATTGTTACGAAAATCAACCGCTAAAGCCGCCGCCGTCACACCAGTCCCACAAGCCAAAGTCTCGCCTTCCACCCCACGCTCATAAGTTCTTATCTCCATGACATTAGGCTGTACCATTTTGACAAAATTTACATTAGTACCTTCTGATTTATATTCTTCAGAGTATCTGATTTTATGTGCCGCTGGACTGATATCAAAGTCCAGATCATCTACAAACACCACGTAATGCGGTGATCCAGTATCCAAGAAATAGGCGTTTTCTTCTTTGGACTGGATATGATAGACAGGACTCATCCCCAGCTCCACATTGAATCTGCCCACCTTTGCCTCATGAGGACCATCCACGGCTAGAAAGCTCACCTCTTCCTCTTCTGTAATACCAGACTTCACAGCAAAATCCACGATGCAGCGCCCACCATTCCCACACATGGAAGAAGGATGCCCATCACTGTTGTAATAAATCATCTCAAAGTCATACCGCTGATGAGCCGCCATGATCATCAGACCATCCGCCCCTATCCCAAAATTCCTGTGGCATAACTGCTCCACTTTTTCAGGCGTAAAGCTGGCCATGTCCAGATTTTGATTGATTCCGTCTATTATGATAAAATCATTTCCAGCCCCGTGATATTTTGTGAAATCTATTCTTATCATCCGACGTTTATATGGAGCAAAGCTAGGTAATTAGACTAAAGTCTATTAATCTCCTTAATTTCGTCATATGTTAAAAACCCTTAATACGATATTGATTTCGGTGACCTGCACGACCCTCTGCATCTATGTGTATCACCATTCTCAAGTCAAGGAAAGAGTACAGCTAGAGAATGACTACGCAAGGCTGGTTGCTTATTCGGACCAGAATGTTGCGGATTACCCACTACACAAAGGTGTGCCACTAGCCAATGAGAGCTTTGTAGAGCCAGCTAGTAGGGCCAAAGATGCTGTTGTAGCCATAGAGGCCATCAGTGTCAAAAAAGCACAATTTGGAAGTGACAAGTATTCAAAATCAAATGGATCCGGTGTCATTATTTCCAGCAATGGCTACATCGTCACAAATTATCACGTCATCAAAGATGCCAAAGAAATAAATCTGATCTTGGAGGATAGAAGAGAATTCAAGGCTTCACTGGAAGGCTTTGACGTATCGACTGATCTGGCCTTATTGAGAATAGAATCTTCCAACCTTCCCTTTTTAAAATTTGGAGATTCAGATGAATTGCAGATAGGAGAATGGGTAATGGCCATCGGAAATCCCTTCAAACTCAGCTCCAGCGTCACTGCTGGCATAGTGAGTGCCAAGGCCAGGAACATTGACATATTCAAGAAGCAAGGCATAGAATCTCTCATTCAGACTGATGCTGCCATCAATCCAGGCAACAGCGGAGGCGCATTGATCAATACCCGAGGGGAACTGGTGGGTATCAATACGGCTATCCTTACCTATAGCGGCAAGTACGAAGGTTTCTCATTTGCCATGCCCAGTACGCTAGTGGAAAAAATCACTGAAGATCTGATGGAGCATGGGGCCGTGCAGAGAGCGTGGCTAGGCGTCAGCATATTGAGTATCAATGAAGAAAGAGCCAAGGCCCTGCAACTGGATAAAATCAATGGGGTATACATAGATCTAGTAGAGAAAGATGGCTCAGCAAAAGAGGCAGGACTGAGGTATGAAGATGTGATTGTTTCCATAGATGGCAAACCCACCCTTTCCAAGCCGCAGTTCATGGAAGTACTCGGTCAATATAGACCTGGCGATAAGATCAAAGTAGAATATATCAGAAAGGCTCAACTGAATACCGCCACAGCCATATTGCATAATCAGCTCAATACCACAGACTATGTTGCAGTGAGAAAAGATAAGATCTTTACAGAGTTGGGATTCGAATTGAGAAATTTAGATGGTGATGAAAAAGATAGGAATGAAAAGAATGGCGTCATGGTTGTCAGCATACTCAAAGACTCCAAGATCGAATCTGTCAATATGGACCCCGGTTACATCATTACCAGTATCAACGGTAAGCAAATTACCAATGTCAATGAACTGAAAGTGGAACTGGAAAAAACTGAAAACCGCGTCTACCTCAATGGTTTCTATGAGAACTACCCTATGGAGTGGCCTTACAAATTCTCTAAATAATTCTTCAATAAATAATGGCGGATAATACGACCAAGATCACGATGGAGCGCCTGGATGATCACGTTAATTTCAAAGCAACTAATGCCACAGGGAATTCCATACTGATGGATGGCTCAGAGGCCATCGGTGGCAAAGGGAATGGTGTGCGGCCCATGCAGACGCTGCTGATGGGCGTGGCGGGTTGCTCAAGTATTGATATTGTTTTGATCTTGAAAAAGATGAAGCAACCTTTAGATGACATCAAGGTCACGGTAGAAGCAACAACGATAAAAGTAGCTGACGCCAAAGAGTATGACACCATTCACGTCCATTACGAATTGTATGGCGAATTGAAAGAAAACAAAGTTGAAAAAGCGATAAAAATGTCTTTGGAAAAATACTGCTCAGTTTCCAAGATGCTTGAAAGTAAATCCAAGATTACATCGAGTTTCAAAATTTCTCCAAAAAACTAGTTTGATTTTCATATGAATTTCATCTATTTCCGCATAACACCTTGATGAATTTCTACATGCCTTCCCAACTGTATTTGGAGACTATCAAAGTTGTTTCTCCTCTTATTATTAAAATATTATTTTCATTGGCGTGATGGACGATTATATCAGATACTGCAAATCTCTCCCGCTCAAGATAAGCTGCTGTTAATAGATTATCTATATAGATAGATCGTTGAAAAGATATTCTCTATTTACTATCGAGAAAACACCTTGATGAGTCAAACTCGTTACTATAATATTGAAGGACTCGTCTGTAGCAAAAAACTTTCTTATTACAGTAAATAAACGATGAGATACAACTAGAAAACATAGCAGCTGAAGAAATGTAGCATAACAATAGAAGTGGTTTTTTCGTAGTCTTGGTCGTCAGCTTGAAAGTGAATTAGGAATCTTATGGACATTCTCAATTAGTTGTCAAGGTATTATAATTGCGCATCATAGACTTGATTCTGAAAACCGGCTTTCTAGATCTGAACGACCCATACCCAGACTGAAACTTGTTTTAGAATCGGTGATTTCAGAACACAATAAGTCGTATTCACCTAATGGAATTCCTACACAAGAACAGATTCCGTTTCTTCTTTCAATGTCAAGGCTTCTGCATGCATCAAGGTCGCTTGGCAAGCCGCTATCTTCGGTAATTCATATTTGAAATAAAATTTCATAGTGTGAATCTTACTAGCGTAAAACGCTTCACCGAATTCCATCTTACCCGTAACCATGGCAGTTTTTGCTACTGTGGCCATGCGTAGCCATTGCCAGCCGATGACTATATTGCTCATCATTTCCATGAAGATATTGGCATCAGCAATAAATCTTTCGTGCTTACCACTCATCGCAAATTGCAGCAAATGCATAAGGGTTTGCTCTAGCGTTTTAGAGGCAACTGAAAGACTGTTGGCGTAAGGTTTCAGATCATCATAATTTGTAGCAGCCTTGATGTCTTTGATGATTTCCTTGGTCAAGACCCTCATGGCCTGCCCATTTTTCATCGTCACTTTTCTTCCTAACAGGTCTAAGGATTGAATTCCAGTCGTGCCTTCGTATAGCGACATGATTCGAATATCTCGATAATATTGTTCCAGCGGAAATTCCTTGCAAAAACCGTAACCACCATAGATCTGGAGTCCAGCATTGACTGCAGTCCTCCCGACTTCAGATGGATAAGTCTTGGCTATCGGCGTCAATATCTCCAATAGATCATGATAATGTTCACGATCCTCTTCTGGCCCAACTGTCGACAGGTCATGCAATAACGAAGCTTGTAATAGCAGAGACACTGAGCCTTCCGCGATGGCTTTTTGCAAGAACAACATCCGCTTGACATCAGGGTGATTAATGATAGTTGTCTGTTCTGCTTCAAGATTTTTCTGCCCACCTTCCAATATTCTTCTGCCTTGTGGTCTCTCTTTGGCGTATTGCAGCGAAGCGTGATACGCTGCCGTAGCGATGGACGCCGCCATGAAACCCACATCGATTCTAGCGCCGTTCATCATCTGAAACATGCACTTCAGTCCCATATGCATAGGGCCTACTAACCAACCTTTGGAATCATTCTTTTCTCCGAATACGAGATGCGTAGTGCAATACCCCTTCTGTCCCAACTTCTGAAAATCTCCAGCGGTCAATACGTCATTGGATTCCAGACTGCCATCCGCTGCCTTTCTCATTTTAGGGACAACAAATAAGGATATTCCTTTAGTCCCCACAGGTGCCCCATCTATCCTTGCCAATACCAGATGTACAAAGTTTTCGCAATACTCATGGTCACCCCCTGAGATGAATATTTTCTGTCCTTTGATATTGTAAGAGCCATCTTCATTGGGGCTGGCAGAAGTGGTGATATCAGATAAGGAACTACCCGCCTGAGGCTCTGTAAGGCACATCGTACCCCCCCAGTCACCTGAGATCATTTTTGGCGTGAATCTTTCTATCAGCTCTGGTGTTCCGAAGGTCACAATCAGATTTGCAGCTCCTGAGGTCAGCCCAGCATAACCAGTGAGACTATTATTGGCGCTCTGTGCGATGTGACTCATCGCTGCATATATGATATGTGGCAATTGCATCCCACCGACTTCATAGTCAAAGGTTGCTCCTATGGCCCCACTCTCCCCTGCATGTCTGATGATCTTTTCCACACTAGGATGGACATAGATCTTACCATCTTCATAGCGGGCTGGATCTTCGTCAGCAGCTTTAAATACTGGGTATAACATGTTATCCGCATAAGTCTTGGTGGATTCCAATAGCAGATCAAAGGCTGCCTTGTCATAATCCTTATGCCTGTCAAGTGTGCATAACTGCTCCACATTGAGTACTTCATGGAGGAGGAAGCGGACATTGTCCATATCGATATACTGTGCCATAGGTAGAAAATTATACTCAAAGTTAAATTTTTATTTCTAATGTCCTAAGTGCCTAACGAAAAGCATAAGAGTCTGCATATCAAACACCTTGTAAATCAGTGACTTACAAGTTGTTTTATTGACCACGGGAAGAATCGATTCTTACTGTCATATTATTGTTCTCTTGTAAATAAGCATCTTAAAAACATCTTCCTATTTCACTGTAATAAGTTGCAAAGTGCAAATGATTTTGATTGATTATCTTGGACATTCATATGTCAGATTAGCGAGCTTCTAAGTTGAGCATATTGAATCGAGGTTACAAACCTCCATTATCGGGATATAGGACATGTAAGGCTAGCATATTGAATCGAGGTTGCAGACCTCGACTATTAGAATGGGACTACTAGAATTGATCAAAGGTCTAAAAATCAATAGTCTTATAAATTCATGCAAATAATCATAAAAAAAATGACCTACGAGAAACTCTCATAAGTCATTGATTATCAAGTGACCGCGGAAGGGTTCGAACCTTCAACCGCCTGATTCGTAATCAGGTACTCTATCCAGTTGAGCTACGCAGCCAGTTATATGTACAAATATACAACTCTATCATTGTAGGAAGAGAGTAAATCATACCAATACAACTGGCTGATCATGCACTTCAAGCCCGCTTGACCACACTTTCATCCACTGGCAGATCTATGCTATACCCCTCCCGCACTTCCGATTTCAGCTCATCCCATATCATTTTATTGGCTTGGGTATGAGGGATGCCGCTGCGGTAGAAAGTCTTACCTAGAGTGATCGCTTGAATGATTTTGATGATTTGTGTTCTTTTCATTTTTGTTGAGATTATATGAGATGAGCATCCTACTTTTGGTTTCTGAACCCAAACTAACTAAGTACCGTGCAAACTACCATCATCGTAAATCAAGCTTGAAATGATTACCGAGATATACAATAGCGGCTACCCCAGCCCTCCCGCACCCAGCATCATCAAGGAGCCCAAGATTGAGATCAGTCCTGACCTACTTAGGGAATTGGAAAGTCAGGTGCATGAGCAGGGGCAAGTCGTAGTGCATTGTGTCCAGGTAGCTACAGAGCCTACGCTCATCAGAATCTGGCCGACCACTTTTCTTTATGATCAGCATTCAGCGCATATATCTGAGTTGGTTCATGCAGAGAATATCACCTACTTTCCGCATTGGTTGCCTGTCAATATAGGTGAGAATCACTTCACGCTCATTTTCTCGGGTCTACCTAAATCTGTCTCAGTATTTGATCTGCAAGAATTGTGTGATAATCAGGCAGGCGCCTTTAGAGTACTGAGCATCGTCAGAAACAATAGCGATGTGTATTATGTAAAGGTGTGATCGATTCAGAGCAAGCGGTGCAGTGGCAAAAAGGCTCTAATTGACAATCTGTCCCTAGAAAACAACAATAAAATTGTTACAATTCTTACTATGCCTAGTAAAATATGGTCTATTCCAGAGTCTAATTATCGGCATCTAAGAGAATACAAATCTGGAATCCAGTAGTCTATTTGTCTAGTTTCTAAGCCTTGAATTGCTCTCGATACAAATTGTTTATTGCACTATCCATCTCTGGTATTTCCATGGCTAATTGCGCCAGCATTCCACAACGTTTTTTGAACTCATCGTGTAAGGCTGTTTTGGCTATGAGATTGATGGCTTTGGCGAAAGCATCTTTACAACTGTTGTAGGCTGAGGCAGTACTGCGATATCGCCTCATCAGATAATCCATACTGACCTCGGTCACATATAGATAGAGGTCCACCAGCTCATGTGTAAAAACAGAAACGCTGTCCAGTTCTTTGAGAATCTGCTTGCTCTTTGCAACGCGAGGTCTTTTCCTCGGCTTGTTCTTGATAAAGTACATATTCCGAATATCCTTTTTGGCTTTATCGAACACCTTCTTCCGCTCTGCATCACCACCCAGTTCCATAGTGTAATGTAACTTGACATCCCTGAAGCGCTTGAACAAACCTTGCAACTCTTTTCTGAGCTCTTCCTCGCCCATTGACTTGAGGTATTTGGTGAATTCGCTTCTAGTACTCATATATAGGGTAAATTTAAGGTAATCCGTGAATTGGTGAGTTGTGACTAATACCTAGTTTATTGTGACCAGTGGATTAGTACCCTTGAGGAATTTTAAAGGGCAGTTGGGATGGACCATGCACAAGGTATAGAGCAAGTTACATCTCTCCAGTAATTGGTCAGTGGTTAACTAATACCCATTTCTTCAAATCCGCTGGATGGCTAGAATGAAAAAAGACCCTCGCCAATAGCGAGAGTCTTTTGTTTCTCATAAACTCAAAATCGTATGTAAGTCAGGTATTGATCAGAATACCTTGATTTCATTTTCATTCGGCATCACATCATCGAGTCCATTATTGTTCTTGCCGCCGAATAGCAGGCCCATGGATATCATGAATCTGTTGGCACCTTTGTTTAAACGTAGGTTATCGTCATAGATCCCAAATTCGTCTACTATGCTATTAAACTTGTAGACGTATCTCGCATCCATATTGAAAATTCCTTTTTGGAATCCTAAAAGAAATTGGAAGGCACCACCGAGCTTGTCAGTCTTATTGACATAGCCTGCAATCTGATCCAGGTCAGTAGTTTTCTGAACATTTACTTCCAGAACAGGACCGCCACCTAGTCTGAAATTCCTGATATTGACACCGGCAGCTAGAGGCATTTCCAGTAGGTAGACTTTCTCATCCAATAGAATGGCAGGAGAAGTATCCCCATAAGTCTGAGCGGCATAACTTTGATTGTATCTAGTTCCTAGAATTTCGAATTGCAAAAACCCAGGTCCGATATTATTATGTACCATGAATCCTAATGAAGCAGCGTTGCCGCCTCCTAGATAGGACAGATTTACCGGTATCCTATCGGAATTCGGTATTATTCTTATGTCTCTGGCACTAGTGGAGACTGTGCCATAAGATAATTTGGGCCCTAAGGACCATTGACCAAATACTGCTGAGCTAGCTAGTATAGCCAGCAGCAAGGTTATTAAAGTTTTCATTCCCTTAAATGTTAAATCTAATTGTTATAAAATAAAATTGAACTTTGAACACATCAGCTAGACACTTTCAGAACTTAACTACACTATTCTGATATTTGGATTAGTTATATTTTGTAAGCTAGTTGGCAGGAATCTCTTTGTTAATGGAATATTCCGTTGATTCATGTCTGAGAATAAGGAGATTACTGGAAGTTTCTCAGCTCTATTGTACCCAAAACCTTCAAATGGACTGAAAAAATGTCCTGATTTACATAAATTGCCTGCTTAAATAGGTTTCTATTCATATAGAAAAAGCCTACTTTTGCACAGCTTTTTAAAAAGATTACAATTTATTATGTCTAGAATATGTCAGCTCACAGGTAAGAGACCTATCGCAGGAAATAATGTCTCTCACTCTAAGAGAAAAACGAAAAGAAGGTTCTTACCGAATCTGATTACTAAGAAATTTTATATTCCAGAAGTCGATAAGACAGTGGAATTGAAGATTTGCAACTCTGCGTTGAGAAACATCAACAAGCTTGGTGTATTCGAATATTTAAAGAGACAGCAAAAAGCTGGATTTGATATCGGTATAGATTTATCTAAATAACCTATAACCTTAAAGAATAATGGCAAAGAAATCAAAAGGCAATAGAATACAGGTAATTCTAGAATGTACTGAGCACAAAGCAACTGGACAACCGGGTACATCTCGATATGTCACTCAGAAAAACAGGAAAAATACGCCTGACAGAATGGAATTGAAGAAATACAATCCATTACTTAAGAAATACACTATTCATAAAGAAATCAAATAAAAATGGCAAAAGTATCAAAGAACGCAAGAGTTGCTCAAAGAGCCGCCAACGCAGGATCAGGTAGAGATTTCGTCAAAGTGATAAAAAGTATCAAAGATCCAGCGTCTGGAAAGTATACTTACAAGGAAGTGATGATCCACAAGGACAAAGTGAAAGAATTCTTCGCTAAGAAGTAATATCAACACTTGAAGACAAATAAAGAAGGCAAAGGTCAGTAGTGGACTTTGCCTTTTTCTTTTTTAGACCAATCAGAACTAAGAATGAGCATATTCAAAAAGTACTTCACCAGAGAGAAGAAAGAAGATCTGGACAAAGGCTTGGAGAAAACCAAGAACAGCATTTTTGGGCAGATAGCCAAAGCTGTTGCTGGTAAGACCACAGTAGACGAGTCTTTCTTAGATGAACTCGAAGGTATCCTGATATCCTCAGATGTAGGGCTGGAAACGACCGTTAAAATCATCGAGCGATTAGAAAAAAAAGTAGCTGAGGTCAAATATATCAACACGAGCGACCTCAATGGCATTCTGAAGCAGGTCGTGATAGATATCCTGGGTGAGAACAATACTGAAGATATAGACGAATTTGACTACCCTGACTACCACTGGCCATATGTACTGCTTGTCGTAGGTGTCAATGGTGTAGGCAAAACGACTACCATAGGCAAGATTGCCCATCAATTCAAAAAGAGAGGCAAAAGAATCGTCTTAGGAGCTGCTGATACTTTCAGAGCTGCAGCCGTAGATCAACTCAAAATATGGGCAGATCGTAATGATGTGGATTTCTACAGCAAAGGCATGCATACAGACCCTGCCGCAGTTGCCTACGAGACTGTTCAGTATGCACAGAATAACGACAACCACATATGCATCATAGATACGGCAGGAAGACTCCACACTAAGAAGCACCTCATGGAGGAGCTGACTAAGATCAACACTTCCATCAACAAGAAATTACCTGGTGCTCCTCACGATGTCATGCTCGTACTAGACGCCACAACTGGCCAAAACGCCATAGAACAAGCTAAAAAGTTCACTGAAGCAACCAAGGTTACCTGCATTGCTCTTACCAAGTTGGACGGCTCAGCCAAAGGTGGTGTCGTACTGGGTATTTCAGACCAATTCAAGATACCTATCAAGTACATCGGCGTAGGAGAAGGCATAGAGCATCTGCAGGTATTCAATAAAGCAGCGTTTGTCGAAGCCTTATTTGAAGGTTAGACAAATAATCAGCGCTTATTTACAACAGTTGTATATGGTATAAGCTTTAATATATGTTATAATAACGGCGTACCTTTACAGCGTCTTAACGTCGTAAACCTCTAGATTATGAAAAAGATATACATCATAGCGTTTCTGGCCATGGCAGCAGCAATTGCCATCATCGTATCTGCCTCTCAAGACGTGACTACTTATGCCTCTTTTTCAGATGCAATCAATAAGAGCTCACGAGTCAAGATCGCCGGAGAAATAGACAAAGACCACGACATCATTTATGACCCCATAAATACTCCAAATGCTTTCAGCTTCAGAATGAAAGATGCTAAGGGTGATTCCAAAAATGTAATCGTTAAAATACCCAAACCACAGGATTTTGATATGTCGGAGACCGTTGTGGTAACCGGCACCATGCAAAATGAAAATTTTGTGGCAACTGACATACAACTCAAGTGCCCTTCCAAGTATAAAGATGAAGAGCTCAAACTAAAAGCGGAAGCAAGTCTCTAGCCTTGAATAACGAAATAGTCTACATAGGCGAACATCTGATCCCAGGCTATCTGGGTCAATTCTGTGTCGTCTTATCTTTTGTAGCTGCACTGTTTGCAGTATGGTCTTACAGGAAAGCCACAAAGACTGGCTTAACCTCTTGGAACAATTTAGGTAGAGCAGGGTATATAATTCATGGGCTCTCAACACTCACCTTGATAGCGACCCTTTTCTACATTATGGTCAATCACTATTATGAGTATGCATACGTGCAACAGCACGTCAGTGAAGACTTACCTATGCGCTACATTTTCTCAGCCTTCTGGGAAGGGCAGGAAGGGAGCTTTCTTTTGTGGATGTTCTGGCATATCATCCTTGGCTTCATACTGATGAGGAAAGCTGGAGAATGGGAGAATTCGGTCATGATTTTCCTTGCTCTCATTCAGGTGATACTGGCTTCCATGCTTTTAGGTATTCATATTAACATCGGTGATTTCAGTTATAAGCTGGGCAGTAATCCTGCGATGCTATTGAGGGACGTATTTGCAGCGCCGATATTTCAGCAGGCAGATTACGTCGCGTCTATTTCTGGTACCGGGCTCAATGCTCTGCTACAGAATTATTGGATGACCATCCACCCACCTACCCTATTTCTGGGTTTTGCGAGCACGACCATCCCTTTTGCCTTTGCAGCGGCGGGCTTATATACTGGTAAAAATCAAGAATGGCTCAGACCTGCGATGAAGTGGTCATTGTTTTCTGCGGGTATGTTAGGCTTGGGTATATTGATGGGGAGCGCCTGGGCATATGAGGCACTGACCTTTGGTGGTTATTGGGCTTGGGATCCTGTGGAGAACATGTCATTGGTGCCCTGGATATTCTTAATTGCAGGTGTCCATACTAATTTGATAGCCTTGGCTACAGGAAGAGCGATAAGAAGCACTTTCATATATTATGCACTATGTTTTGTAGGTATACTCTACTCTACTTATCTCACAAGAAGTGGTATCCTGGGTGATACCTCTGCGCATGCCTTTACAGAAATGGGACTGGAGCCTCAGCTCATTTTCATGGTCTTATTCTTCAGCTTACTATCCGTATTCTTATATGTGAGTAAGACTAAGACGATCCCTGTATTCAAAAAAGAAGAATCGATTTACTCAAGAGAGTTTTGGATGTTTGTTGGAGCACTGGTATTACTATTCAGTGGTGCCATCATTGCAGCCTCTACCTCCTTACCGGTTATGAATGCGATCATCGCTCTCAGAGATCCGGAATTCGTAGGAACTGTGATTTCTGATCCCATCCCCCATTACAATAAGTTTCAAGTATGGATAGCTATTCTTGTAACTGTACTATCTGCTAAGAGTGTATTTCTAAGATACAAGGCGGGAGCATGGTCAGGCAAAAAGAAATTGGACTTTGCGATGAAGCAAGGCTTGTATGCTCTGCTTGCGGGAGGCTTGACTTTTCTGTTGAGTTTCTGGATAGATTATTATCACTGGAAATACTTGTTGCTGGCGTTTGCTGCTTGCTATACCATAGTTTCTAATGGTGCTTATATGATCAGTATCATAAAGCATAGTCCTAGACTCGCATCTGCTGCCTGCTCACATATGGGTTTTGCCATAATGATCATAGGCATATTGACAAGCGGCCTGAATCAAGATGTGCTGACCACAAATCCTTTTGTGATGAAAGGCATCATCAAAGACAAAGACATGGCCAGTGCAGTTACACTTATCAAGAATGAGCCCTTGTATGTCAATAACCATTGGATCACTTATGAGAGTGACACAGTAGAACATAAAACAAGAACTTTCAAAATCAAGATAGAGAGAGAAGATTCCTTACTGGGAAATGTAGACCCTTATTATGTCTACCCCAATGTGCTCTTTTCCAATGACTTCACCAAAGTGGCTGCAACCAATCCTGATGCTAAACACTTCTTGAGCAAAGATATATTCACGAGTGTGGCCTCCTTGCCCAAATCTCAGATGGATGTGAAATTTGCCAAGGAAGAAGAAGATTCACTTAAGTACGTCAAATACGAATTGGATGTAGGAGATACGCTATTCACTAGGGAACATTATGGGGTCATAGAAGCAGTGACCATGGATCCGACTAATGAGGATTACCTGCAGCATGATAATGACCTGGGCATAGGAGCGCAGATACGTTTCAGATCATTGGATGGGACCTTTGATGAAGTGGTCGAGCCTGCAGTTGGTGTCAGGGAAAACCTGTTATATCAATATCATGCTCAGATCAACGAACTACGTGTCAAATTGAAACTGAATGAACAGACTTTTGACAACTACTTTTCTACAGAGGATGGATTGACTTACACAAATTTCGAAGTCACAAGAGGTGAATCCTTTCAATACAACGGCTTAGGCTATACACTAAAGGGCTTTGAACAGACTGTTACAAATAAGAACTATCAAGAGCAGGCTAATGATCTCACTATCCAAGCGATTATAGTCGATGAACAAGGGCATACACTAAAACCTGTGTACGTCATCAGAAACGCAAAGCCCTTTAACCTCAAAGCCTATGTACCCGAAACTGGTGTACATGCCAGAATGGTAAACATCAATCCTACTGAGGAACTATTCTCTTTCTCTTTTGCCACTGATGATCGCTCTGATAAGACAGTTGTCATAGAAATAGCAGAAGATGTGACACGTTCTGATGTAATAGTATTGGAAGCTTTGATCTTTCCAGGTATCAATCTTTTCTGGCTAGGCTCCTTGATGATGTTAGCAGGATTCTTCTTTTCATTATGGAGTAGGAGAAAACAAAAACACCTAGAAAGAGATCATGTCTGAGGTATCCATTGTCAGCATAGGTGCTGGGAATCTGGCGCATCACTTCATACCCGCTCTACATAAGAAGGGCTGTAACATCCTACAAGTCTTCAGCAGGAACCTCGATAATTCAAAAAAACTAGCACTCAAAGTAAAAGCCACCGCTACAGATGACCTTGAGGATATCTACACAGATGCTGACCTCTACCTTATCATGGTTCATGATGATGCCATCAGATCCGTGATAAATGCACTGCCACAACTGAATGAACATCAGATTCTTGCACATAGTTCAGGTGCTACACCTACCCTGCTACTGGCCAAAAAATCAATGAACTATGGTAGCTTCTATGCTTTACAATCATTTAAGAAACATCAATCGCAAGATCTTGCTGAAGTTCCATTTTTAATATTCGGTAATAATTCTGATGCGACCAGAAGATTAAGAATGCTGGCCAGACAACTATCACCCATCGTCAAAGAAGTCGATGACAATGATAGGTTACGATATCATCTGGCAGCAGTACTTATGAATAATTTTACAAATCATCTCGCTTGTAAAACACGAGAGTTTCTAGAAGAACATACACTTGATCCTGCTATCTTACAACCCATAATTGCAGCTTCTTTTGACAAGATCATAATAAACAACCCTTGCGAAATCCAAACCGGACCAGCAATCAGAAATGATCTCAATATAGAAGCCAAGCATCTCAAACTCATAGAACAAGACGCTTACCTTACGGCCATTTACAAAAGCCACTCTCAGAGTATTAAAAATTCCAATCAGCAAAAAATAGACGATGAGAATAGTTGATGAATGGAACCAAAATAAAATGAAAGTCACTGCCTTCCTAATGAATGGAAGGTATAGTGTCAAACTGGAACAGAATCTTCTAGAACAAACTTATAAATTCAGGGATGACCAGATAACCAGCGTGGATCAACTTAAGGAGAAGATGAATAAAGAATTCTATTCAGATTGCATCAGGCAGTTTCAGCAAATGGATATCAATAGATTGAAGTTGCTGCCTGATACTGATGTCGAAGATCACTTCCCGTCAATCATTTAATTCTGAGTTATCTATCCTACATAGGATTCAGGTTGCTAGTGGGCTTCGTTTCACTGCTTTCTTTCCCAGTTCTCTATTTTCTGTCTGATGTTTTAAGATATATATTCAAATACCTATTGTCGTACAGAATCGATGTTATCGAAAAGAATATAGCTTATTGTCTCTCAGATAAGTCTCAGCGAGAGCAGAAAAAAATAAGAGATGACTTCTATAAGAATTTCATTGACATCATACTGGAGTCAATCAAAGGTCTCAGCATGGACCCGCAAAAACTCATAAAGAGATACACCTTCCTCAATCCAGAATTGATCGATGAACATTACCGAAATGGACAACACGTCATCACCTATAGCCAACATTACAATAACTGGGAATGGGCGCCAGTCTGCCTGGGCCTGCAGATGAAACATAAACTGACTGGCGTCATCAAAAAACTATCTAACCAGCGCATCAATGAATATGTGAACCAAGGCAGGTCAGGTAATAATTCCAGTGTCGTCGCCACACAGGACACAGGAGAGTTCTTCAAAACAATGCACAAGCAATCTGATATCATTGCAATCGCTTTTATAGCAGATCAAATACCCTATGGCAAAGCCAGAACATTAGAAGTGCCTTTTCTAGGCAATATGGTCCCTTTCCATCACGGCGCAGCAATCTATGCTCAACGGGCGAACTTTCCCATATACTCCATAGATGTTCATAGAAAACAAAGAGGTCAATACGAAATATCCGTTTTCTGCCTTAAGGGGATAAATGAAACCTTGACAGCGGCGGAAATCACTGCTAGATATGCTGCTCACCTTGAAGAATTAGTACTGAAAAGTCCTGAAGCCTGGCTGTGGTCACACAAAAGATTCAAGCAAAAGCTTACGTATTAAAAGAATTTCGATTTATTTTCTTATTGACGTAGGGGTCACACCAGGGCATAGTTGTCTTATAAGTGGATAGATAATGAAAAAATGGATTAACGAAAAACCTTGCTAAAGAGCTGGGTTTTTCGCTTTTTAGGACCTATCTGATTGTACCTACCTTCTGCTAAAGCGTACCTTTACTAAAAAAAAGGATGCTCAAAGCCATATCCCCCATAGAGGGTCGTTACCATGCCAAGACCAAAGTATTGCAAGACTACTTTTCAGAGTTTGCGCTCATCAAGTACAGAGTCGAAGTTGAAATCCAATATCTAGTAGCATTGATAGAATTGGGTTTACCCCAACTGAAAGGACTCGACAAACACCAAGACTTGCTAGTCAGCATCGCCAAGGACTTCTCCTTATCCGACGCCGAAACAATAAAAGCCACAGAAAAAATCACTAATCATGATGTGAAAGCCGTGGAGTATTTCATCAAGGATAAACTAAAAGCGAAGGGTCTGGACAAGTATATGGAATGGGTTCACTTTGGCCTGACCTCCCAAGACATCAACAACACGGCCAACCCGCTGATGGTCATGGATTTTCTAGAACAAGTATATTACTCCAAGATGGATGAGCTCACTGTGAAACTAACAGAACTCGCTGCCGTCTATAAAGGGATTCCCATGCTCGCCAGAACGCATGGTCAGCCTGCAAGTCCCACTAGTGTCGGTAAGGAAATAATGGTCTTTGTGGAGCGGCTGATAGACCAGCTAGGTCTGCTGGGAGAATTGCCCATCAAGGCCAAATTTGGTGGAGCCACAGGAAATTTCAATGCCCACCTTGCCGCCTTTCCCACAGAGGATTGGAAAGCCTTTGGGGATGAATTTGTGCAGAGCTTGGGTATGGAGCGCAGCCAATACACGACACAGATCAGTCACTATGATCACTTTGCTGCCCTATTCGATAATCTGGCTAGGATCAATACGATCCTCATAGATTTTGCGAGAGACATGTGGACCTATATCAGCATGGACTACTTCAAGCAGAAAGTCATAGCCACTGAGGTCGGCTCTTCTGCAATGCCGCACAAGGTCAATCCGATAGACTTTGAAAATGCAGAAGGCAACTTGGGTATGGCTAATTGTGTATTCACCTACCTCAGTCAGAAACTACCTATTTCCAGGCTCCAAAGGGACTTGACAGATAGTACCGTATCCAGAAACATAGGGGTGCCTTTTGCACATACGATGATAGCTATACAATCGCTTCTTAAGGGCTTAAGCAAAGTAGAGCTTAATGAAGCCAAGCTGAAAGCTGATCTCGAAAACAACTGGGCTGTACTAGCCGAGGCAATTCAGAACATCCTGAGGAGAGAGGGTTATCCTAAGCCTTATGAGGCATTGAAAGCCTTGACACGAGGCAATAAAAAAATAGATGAGAGTATGATTAAGGCTTTCATTAGCAGTCTAGATATAAATGAATCCGTCAGAGCGGAACTTTCTGCGCTTTCTCCGCATACTTACATTGGGTACCAATAGAAAGTTAGACTGCTAGATGCCAGACTTTTGATGTTGGATTCTTGTATGAGAGACGTTAGATTGCTATGTGCTACATTGTTAGACTGTTAAGAGTTTTTGGTAACACTTTGAGTTTAATGATCATATAGAATAACCAAATGCTTGACTCACTGAACCGTTGAACCTTTAATATAAATCTGTAAACCTCACACTTTCAAGTCATGGTAAAAAAGCTCTTTAAACTTCTCTTCAACACTGGAAAAAAGGCGACTGAAACCTCTGGAAAATCCATGGAATTCATAGATGATCTTCTGGAGAAAGAATACATCGGTACAGCCGTGGATAATCTCAAAACCTCTTCTGGCAAAATCGTAGAAACTGCTGGACTCGTATACCAGAAAACCATAGACAAGATAGACCAGACAGTCGATATGGACAGGCTCAGAGAAGTCGGTGACATGATCATTGAGAAAGGTAAAGAAACCACAGAAAAACTTTCTGAGAGTATGGAGGAGAGCACAGATACCATGAAGAGTGTATTCAAAGAAGGGGAAAAAATAGTGAACGATGTGCTCGCTGATGATGTAGATGGACCTACCTCTTCAGAAGAAGAAGAAGAAGAAGAAGAAGAAGAGTAACCACTATCTGAATCATTATTAGAAGGTCTTCTGCATTTGAGATTACAATTAGCAAGCCTATTTTAATTTCTATTTCTAAAAAAAATGGGGCAGCTAAATATATTAGCCACCCCATTATACGTGAGATTATAATTTGCTATTTAGTGGATGCTTCTGCATCATTTTCATAGTGAACTACATTGAAAGTGAAGTCCCCCTGTATTGCCTTTCCTGAAAGATCAAAGATCTGAACAATTAATCTACCATTCAATTCCTGAACAGTCACTATTCTAGGCACTGTAGAAATGGAGTTTACTGTGACATTAGAACTTCTCAAAGCAAAATCCACATCTGCAAAATCAACTTCATACCAGTTGCCATCAGAGGACCACTCAACTGAATAGTTGGCCGTTCCTGCATATATGATAGCCTCTGAATTGACAGATCCTTGACTCTGGAATGACGAAGTCGGATTATCCCCGGAAGTGAAACAATCACATACTCCTGGAGCACCTTGAGGTCCTGCTGGACCCACTGGACCCTCTGGTCCTGCTGGACCTGCAGGACCTTGAGCACCTTGGACGCCTTGCAAGCCTTGTGGGCCTGGAGGGCCAGTTGCTCCAGTTGCTCCAGTTGCTCCATCCGCTCCATCTGCTCCATCTAATCCATCCGCTCCGTCAGCGCCATCTGCTCCGTCTGCTCCATCTACTCCGTCTACTCCGTCTGCTCCGTCAGCTCCGTCAGCGCCATTTGCTCCTGCTGGGCCTATTGGCCCTGCTGGTCCCTGTGGACCTGTTGCTCCATCTGCTCCATCAGCCCCATTGGCTCCATCTGCTCCGTCAACTCCGTCAACTCCGTCGGTTCCATCAGCCCCATCTTCTCCGTCAGCTCCGTCAGCTCCGTCTGCTCCAGGTATTCCTTGAATCCCAGGATTTCCTTGTGGACCTTGAGGTCCTGCTGGACCTTGAGGACCACCAGCTGGACCTTGAGGACCTGTATTACCTTGTGGGCCCTGAGGTCCTTGTGGACCATTATTACCAGCTGGACCTTGTGGTCCTGCTGGACCCGTTGCACCATCTGCTCCATCTGCTCCTGCTGGACCCGTTGCACCATCTGCTCCGTCTGCTCCATCTGCTCCTGCTGGTCCCGTTGCACCATCTGCTCCGTCTGCTCCATCTGCTCCTGCTGGACCTGTTGCTCCATCTGCTCCGTCTGCGCCATCTGCTCCTGCTGGACCTACTGGGCCAGTAGGACCTGTTCCTCCTATAGGACCTTGTGGGCCGGCTGGACCTTGGATACCTGGATTACCTTGAGGACCTGGAGGACCACCTGGGGTACCATCTGCACCAGCTGGGCCTTGTGGTCCCTGTGGTCCTGCTGGTCCTTGTGGACCTGTCGCACCATCTGCTCCGTCTGTTCCATCTATTCCTGCTGGTCCTTGCGGGCCTGTTGCGCCATCTGCACCATCTGCACCATTCATTCCTGCTGGTCCTTGTGGACCTGTCGCGCCATCTGCACCATCAGCACCATTCATTCCTGCCGGGCCTTGTGGACCTGCTGGTCCTTGTGGACCTGTCGCACCATCTGCTCCATCAGCTCCATCCATTCCTGCCGGGCCTTGTGGGCCTGCTGGTCCTTGTGGGCCTGTCGCACCATCCGCTCCGTCTGCTCCATTCATTCCTGCCGGGCCTTGTGGGCCTGTTGCGCCATCTGCTCCGTCAGCACCATCCATTCCTGCCGGGCCTTGTGGACCTGTCGCACCATCTGCACCATCAGCTCCATCCATTCCTGCCGGGCCTTGTGGGCCTGCTGGTCCTTGTGGGCCTGTCGCACCATCTGCTCCGTCTGCTCCATTCATTCCTGCCGGGCCTTGTGGGCCTGCTGGGCCTTGTGGGCCTGTCGCACCATCCGCTCCGTCTGCTCCATTCATTCCTGCCGGGCCTTGTGGACCTGCTGGTCCTTGTGGGCCTGTCGCACCATCTGCACCGTCTGCTCCGTCTACTCCATTCATTCCTGCCGGGCCTTGTGGGCCTGCTGGGCCTTGTGGGCCTGTTGTACCTTGTGGGCCTTGTGGGCCAGTAGAACCAGTTAGTCCAGTGTTTCCTATAGGACCTCTTGCTCCTTGAGGGCCTTGAGGACCAGTCGCACCATCTGCACCATTCCTACCTTGCGGACCTGTATTACCTTGTGGGCCCTGAGGACCTGTAGCTCCAGGTACACCACGAAAACCAAATCCTGGCCTACCTTGAGGACCTTCAGGCCCTGCCGGACCTTGTGGACCAGCAATCGAGCTTCCAGAAGTCAGTGAATACTGTGCAATAGGAACGCTTCTTATTTTTGAAACTTTCTCCAGTACCTCTCCATTGTCCAATTCTACTTCAACATCAATGAAGTATTTACCTGCGGACCAATCAATATCTGATAAGACATCTAATCCACAATCATCAGACTGCCCTCTTCCAAGGACCAAAGTCATCAAGCCATTTTCATTAGTATTAATCTTATGGGTTTCACAATACAATTGTTCCAAATCGTAATGGTCATCACCTCCTAGGGATACGCCTCCCAGTCTGTCTAGTCCAATGCTAAGCCGCACTACTGCATCTCTACTGGAATAAAGAGCTCCAGCATTTTCACGAATTACTGATTGATACGTAAATCCATCGGATACCACATCGCATAGACTAGGGTCAATAAAGGACCAAGTTCTCTCATCAAATATTGTAAAATCGTAGTCATCTACAGCAGAACCTTTACCATCTGTATCAATTCCGGTTTTAACTACATATTCTCCTGTATCAAAAGTCACAAAATTATAACTACTGAAAGTAGCTCTACCTGAACCTATCAATACACTGACAGAACCGTCTGAATCTGTTGGTGTATCATGCAGTTCTGCATATAGCAATAAATCTCCAAGACTTTCTCTCTTAAAGACACTGAGTCTTATACCCACCTCCTGCTCTGCAACTATTTCATTGTTTTCTACAACGGTTGTTGTATAATAAGTATTATCGGGGCATTGCCCATAAACTGACATAGCTAAAAATAAAGCTATGCTCGTAAGTAAAGTATATTTTTTCATCTTTTTTGTTTGATTATTTTAATTGTTTTCAAAGGCTTGTCTTGACTTGTAAGAGTCAAATAAAAAATAGAACTCTCATTATCGAAATTTGTAAAATCAATAATTGTTTCTCTTTGAGTCAAACTTGATCGATAGATTAAATTGCCTATCACATCATACACATGGTACGACATATCCAAAGGCTCTTCTTCGAGTGCAAGCGTGAGATACTGTGTGAATGGGTTAGGAAAAACAGTCACCTCTAAGTTGGATTGAAAATCATCACTATCAGTTAAGTGACCGTGAATTTCCTGCACAATTGGGTCGTCAGGTTCAACAGATTTAAAATCAAACTCGTAGGCATGTTGCACACCTTCATTCAGATCATAGCGTTCAGGTCCATCTCTGTATGACTGAAAGAAAATCTGTCCAATAGAAAAGCTGACAGATCCACTGCCCTCCTTGTTGAGACTTTCTCCAGCAACTACAATCCCGGATTGTGCACTAATTGTCCCATAAGAAAGGATGAGCAAAAAAATAATTCTTTTCATAGTATGAAAATTTTAATTAGTAATAAATTATAAAGCTGATCATATGAAGGACAAACTGGAGATTGAGAATTACAATGAAAGTCGTCCTGCATTAATCACTGGAAAATTATACAAGTGAGAATGCCCCAAAAAAGAAATCATCCAGGAGGCAGATATATATTTCCAAGCGGTAGTACTAAATTTCCAAGCGGCACTATTCGAACATATTGAATAATAAAAGATATTAATTACCTACAAACAGCTAGGTCGAAAACCAGCGTTTACTGACCATTAACGTCACCAGACCATATCAGAAATTACATTTTTAATACCTATAAATATGGAGGCCTCCATATTTCTGCGGAGATCATCAGTCGATGGTTTATGATGAACTTATAATCGCTCCTATATCATACTTTTGTTAAAAAAAAGCTGTCTTATCTAAGATGAAGAAGAGAAAATAATTCTCAATAACTATCGAAAACACAATTATGAAAACAATTGTTATTATTCAGGATGATCACATTGAAGAACATAGACTGACAGATCTCATTACTGAACACTGCAGTGTCGGCAAGGTCATCAGCTCTTACAATAATCTTAGTGAAGGTTTTGAAATGGTCAATCTTATAAGACCTGACATTTTATTTATAGCACATACTGAGTATGCAAACTCCAAGCTGAGACTAACCCATGAACCCAATCACCTATTCCTGCTGAGTGACATTGCTATATGTTGTGAAAAATCAATCAGCTATATACAAAAGCCTTTTTTGATAGGCTCAGTTATTCCTCTACTCAACAGCGTATGCTATAGATTAGATGAAAAAGAGCAAGATAAAATTGCATATTTATCAACTTCAGAAAAAAGCAAAAGGTCTTCAATTACGCTTAACACTAATGAAGGATTGATGTTACTTAATTACGGTGAGATCATACAAGTCAATGCAGAACGAGCTTACTCTTCCATAAACCTGATAAACGGTAAAGAAATTCTAATTTCAAAATCCATGAAAAAGATAGAATCCTTGCTATCGAATGATATGTTCTTCAAGCCACACAGATCACACTTAATAAACACTCAACACTTAAAGGGCTACATCAAGGCTGATGGAGGCTCTGCAATTATGCAGAACGGTCTAAAAGTACCAGTATCCAGAAGAAAGAAATCTGAATTCCTTAGCCTTTTAAAAAACGGATGTAGAGTACTGAAGTGAAGACAATGAATACTTTACAAAGGTTGATGAGCGTGCCATAGGTAATAACTGCAGCCAAGTAAGTATGAATATAAAAGCTCAAACAAGAAAGCTGAAGAATCCTGATCAACTTCAGTTAAATGATGGAATATGAATATCTCTGACCTTTGCCCACTCTCATCGCTACTCGCCTTTGCTTTGCCTGATCGTGTAGCCCATTCCTACAGAAGGAGCAAGAAGAAACTGGGAATTATCATCAAAGGAATTCAGCTGATAGATAGGGCTCAATTCAAAATTCAATCTCAAACTATGAGATAAATTCCAACCTAACCCAAGGTTACCCAATACCCCAAACCCCATCGGCAATTTTTCTTCATCATTGAAATTCAAATCTTTTTCGAGATACCTGAATCCCCAAGCAAAGCCTGCGCCACCATACCAGCTCAGGTTGTCATTTATGGTTGATTGATATATTATAGAACCCCCTATTCCATAACCAGCAACATTGCCATCATTGAATGCAATTCCAAATCTGGGCAAGACGATTCTTCTGCTTTTATCATCTATTTTTTTGACAAATTGTGCACCAATAGAATAGCCATGACGATGATATATCTCTCTACCTTGTATGTCCACCCATCCTTTCATCGTCAGATTGAAGTTATTTGAAAATCCATATGAAAGTTGACCATTCAATCCAAGTGTATTATTTGAACCTCCTAATTTTTCTGGTCTGGATTCTGGCAGCATTTCTATTCCACCTTGTAAATCCACATCACCATCGTTCAAAGGCGAATTAGTCATATTTATGGACGGGCTATAAACCACACTTTGGGAACAACTAGAAATCAAAACCACGATTGAAATTGCGAATATGATCTTTTTCATAATTGTAAATTTTGATTCAACTTAATGAAGAAAATATATAGGAACAGCATATATAAAGCGAAACTAGTTAAGACACTGCTGAATACGCCTTTATTTAAGCTCAACTTGCAAGGACAACTAATATTGACAATCAGTATTGAATTACATTTCCTTCGTGATGCACCTCCACACTTACCTCATCAGCCATCTCAACCCGACCGATGATCTGCGCATCAATATTGAATGATTTTGAAATCTCAATCAAGGCTTCTGCTGTCCTCTCATCGGTATAAATTTCCAAACGCGTACCCATATTGAATACCTGAAACATTTCCTCGTAGGAGGTATTGGATTCCTCTTGAATTATATCAAACAAAGGTGGGATAGGTAACAAATTATCCTTGATGATTTTCACTCCACTGGCAAATTTTTTAACCTTGGCATGAGCACCACCTGTGTTGTGAATCATTCCTTTGATGGCCGATCTATGTTTTCCCAACATCTGAGTGATGACAGGAAGAAAGGTTCTGGTCGGAGACAGTACTAGTTTACCTAGCGTAATATTCTGATCCCCCACAGTAATTTCTTCTGTGAGTTTGCGAGTACCTGTGTAGACCACTTCTCTGGGAGTATTAGGATCATAGCTATCAGGATATCTGGTAGCATAATCAGCTGAGAACACATCATGCCTGGCTGAGGTCAATCCATTACTACCCATCCCACCATTGTACTCTGTCTCGTACGTGGCTTGACCATAAGAGGCTAACCCAACAATTACCTGTCCTGGTGTTATATCATTGATGATCAAATCCTGCTTAGCAGCTCTGGCATAAGCGGTGAATCCCACATCGATAGTCCTCACGATATCGCCCACATCAGCAGTCTCGCCCCCCGCAAGATGTATATCCACTCCACTCTCTGTAAGCATCTTACAGAATCTTGCAGTGCTTTGGATGATTTCCTTGATGACCTCACCATTTATCAAGTTCTTATTTCTACCTATGGTGGAACTGAGAAGTATGCCCTTGTCTATACCTATACAAGCCATGTCATCCAGATTCATAACGATGGCATCTTGGGCGATTCCAGCCCAGACAGACAGATCACCGGTCTCTTTCCAGTACATATAAGCCAGGCTAGTCTTAGTGCCAGCAGTATCTGCATGCATGATATTTACATAAGCTGGGTCATTACCCGCTATATCAGGTAATATTTTGCAGAAAGCTAGCGGATATAGGCCTTTGTCTAAGCCTTTAATTGCCTGATGCACTTCACTTTTGGAAGCAGAAACACCTCTGAGCTCATATCTTTTAGGGTCTGACATATCATTATTTTCTATTTGGGATTGCCGTAATCAAGCACAAAGATACCTTTCTGAAATAGGTTAAAGCCTAGGTTATTTTAATAAAATCTGATCTTTTTAAGAAAAAAATGAACTTTCAAAGTACTGATAATCAGTTAACTACGATTAAAATATACAACAATATGGAAATTTTCATCATTCCGAGGCAACGAAAAGTCAGAAACATGTATCTCTATTCATATAGAGGTCACGCGACCTCAAAGTTTAAAAGTTTAACTGATTTTTAAATATTGCCCTGTAAGAGGTTGTGAAAGAACAGCCTCTTATTTTTTTTGCTCATATATGAGCTGAAACACATCTAATCCTCTCTATTTAAATTTCTACTTTTACCCTCTTATATAATCAGGGCAGCAGGCTAATGAAAACAGTAGAATTAGATTATTCGGAATTGGAGCAATTTTCGGCTCGAGACAGAGCTTATATTCTCCAACCAGAGAAATTCAAGGCGTTTTCAAAACATCCATTTGAAATGAAAGCTTTTGATGAAGTCATCAAAATCAAATCAGCTCAGCAAATCGATAGATCCTTAATTCAGCAGGTTCTGAAAGATCAGTATGCGCCAGTCAGCTCCAGCAAGAAAACGAACCTTTATCTCGATCAGATAGCCACAGACGATGCTTACACAATTATAACCGCACATCAGCCCAGTCTACTGTCAGGTCCTCTCTACTACATTTTCAAGATACTTTCTGCTATCAATCTAGCTGAGAAATTACAAGAGCGATATCCAGACAAGCAAATCATCCCCATGTTTGTGATAGGAGGAGAAGATCATGACTATGAAGAAATCAATCACCTGCACCTGTTCGGTCAGAAAATCGAATGGGAAAACGATGGAGCAGGCTCTGTTGGTAATTTTACCACTGCTGGTTTATCGGCAGTCTTGACTCAAGTCAAAGAAAAGTTGGGCGAAAACAACGCTGCCTATGGACTCCTAGAACAACTCGAGCAGGCCCTACCGGACTGTAAGAATTATGGGGACTTCAGTTTCAGAGTTACACATTTACTAATGGATCATCTCGGGGTGTTGATTTTGAGAATGGGGGATGCGCGACTGAAGCAAGCGTTTGTTCCCCAATTAAAAAAGGAAATTCTAGAGCAGTCCAGCAAAGCATTAGTACAACAAACTCAAGATGAAATTAAGAAGCAGTTAGGCTTTGACTCTCAAGCCTTTGTCAGACCTATCAATGTTTTCTATAGCACTGCCAAATCCAGAAACAGGATAGAATATGAAAATGGCAAGTATCAAGTTGTCGATTCCTCCATCTCGTTCACTGAGCAAGAATTACTGAAAGAGCTGGACAACCATCCTGGCAGATTCAGCCCTAATGTCGTAATGCGACCTTTGTATCAAGAGGCGATTCTACCCAACCTGGCTTACATAGGAGGAGGTGGAGAATTGGCGTATTGGTTGGAAAGAAAGAGCCAATTCCAGTATTTTGGAATCCCCATGCCCATGCTTATTCGTAGGCAATCAGGAATGATATTAACTGGTGCCAGAAAAAAACAACAAGAAAAATTAGGCTTGACCTATAAGGACCTATTCAAAGAAGAAAGTGTATTGACACAGTTACTACTAGCGAATTCCGATCAGCCAGATTATCACCTAGGTGCTTACAAGACTCAAGTAACAGAACTATATGACAAACTCAGCGAACATATAAAAAACATTGATCCCAGTCTCGCCAAAACTTCTAAAGCAGAGCAAGTTAAAGCGCAAAAAAGTATTGAATACTTGGAGTCCAAATTGAAAAAATCCATTAAACAAAAAGAAGCAGTCAATCTGAACAGACTGACCAAGCTAAAAGCGGACCTCTTCCCCAATGGCTTGCAAGAGCGCTATGACAATATTTTTCAATATCTGGAAAAGGATGGACTTAATGTGATAACAGCATTGCTACCCTACTGTAACCCATTCGATAAGAATTTTAAGATTTTTCTGCGAGACTCGGATTAAATATGAAAAGTAAATCGGCCAATTTTTGCTTGAGATCTTTTCTGTGCACTATAAAATCCAGAAAACCATGTTCTAATAAGAATTCTGAACTTTGAAATCCTTCAGGCAAATCCTTCTTTATCGTTTCCTTGATAACTCTAGGTCCTGCAAAGCCTATCAGAGCTCCGGGTTCTGAAAAATTAATATCACCCAGCATCGCAAACGACGCTGTCACCCCACCCGTCGTAGGATCGGATAAGAAAGAAAAATATGGGATTTTTGCTTTGGCCAGTTGGGAAAGCTTGGCTGAAGTCTTGGCCATTTGCATGAGAGAAAAAGCGGACTCCATCATTCTAGCTCCTCCAGTCTTTGAGATGATCATGAATGGTGTCCTATTCTCAATGCAATAATCAATGGCTAGACTGATCTTTTCACCCATGACCGATCCCATGGAACCCCCTATGAAAGTGAAATCCATTGCAGCTATGACTAAGGGTTTTTTGGCCAGCTTGCCATGAGCCACAGTGATGGCCTCATTAAGACCTGTCTTATCTTTAGCTCTTACCAGTCGATCTGAATAAGACTGTAGATCAGTGAAATTCAAGAAGTCTTCAGAAATGAGATCATCGAATAGCACATCGTACTTACCATCGAATAGAATATCATAATAATCGTAAGACCCTATACGAGCATGATGCCCACATTTAGAACAGACATAGAGCACCTCCTTGAACTCCTTTGCAGTGCCTGTGTCTCCACATTGCTTACACTTATACCAAAGTCCATCAGGCGCTTCCTTTTTATTCTTGGTAGCTGTTTGTATACCTTCTCTGAATCTCTTAAACCAACCCATAGAATCATTTTGGGGAATGAAGGAGTACACGGAATCTATTGCAGATGCTAAAATAATATTAAACATCTCTAGTATCCTAAATAAATAAAGATTCTCACCTTATTTATTATAACTATATAATATTCTTTGATTTATATATTAAAAAAATACCTAATACTAAACCGTATATTCAAATGACTTAACCGTATTTATCAAAGTTTTTACATTTTCCAACGGTGTATCCGGATAGACACCGTGCCCCAGATTGCAGATATGCTTACCTCCGAAGCCCTCTATCATTTCTAGTGCTTTGTTACTGACTGTATCACTATCAGAATACAAGACACAGGGGTCCAAGTTGCCTTGGACCACTTGATCGGGACCATATCTAGTTCGAAAATCCTCAGCTTTGACTGTCCAGTCCAATCCCACCACCTCAGGCTGTAATTCGACCAATTCATCCATGGAGAAATAAGCTCCTTTGGCAAATAGTATTATGGGTGCCTCAGTAACTTCCTGCAATATTCTTTGCAGATATGGTAGACAGAATTCCGCATACAAAGGCCCACTCAGCATACCCGCCCACGAATCAAACACTTGTAAAACCTCCGCCCCATGTTTGACCTTCAGTTTGAGATAAGCGATAATGGTCGAAGTCAATTTCTCCATAAGCTTATGTGCCAATTGAGGATCAGAATACAACAATCCCTTAGCTTTGGAGAATGTCTTAGAGCCTTGGCCCTCAACCATATAAGCCATCAAAGTCCAAGGCGCCCCAGCAAAGCCGATCAGAGGCACTCTCCCGTCCAAGGCCTTCTTAGTAGCTGCGAGGGCATCGTAGACATAATTTAACTTTCCTGCGGCATCTGCCCCATTAAGGAGCTTATCCACATCTGCAGCCGACTTTATGGTTTCGGGAAAGAAAGGCCCCTTTTTTTCTATGAGCTCATATTCGAGACCCATGCATTCAGGAATGACCAGTATATCCGAGAAGATGATTGCGGCATCGACACCTAATATATCAACTGGCTGCACCGTTACTTCAGCGGCCAGATCCGGTGTTGTAACGAGTTCTATGAATCCTGATAAGGATGACCGGATAGCTCGATATTCAGGTAATATTCTACCCGCTTGGCGCATCAGCCATATAGGCGGCCGTTCTACCGTTTCACCATTGATTGTTCTCAGTAAAAGATCGTTTTGTATCATAACTTTATTATCCAAGGCAGAATTATATTTCCTTACCTATATTGCTCGAAATTATCAAATGCCAACTAATAAACTCCAAATTGCCCTGATTGGTTATGGAAAAATGGGAAAGATCATTGAAGAGTTGGCTCATAGCCGAGGACATGAAGTCACTCTCAGGATATCAAGTCAGAATCAAGCTGCTTTCAATGCAAAGAATCTCGCCGATTGTAATGTAGCCATAGAGTTTTCAACTCCAGAAGTTGCTTATGGTAACCTCAAGAAACTGGCTAAAAACAAGGTCGCTACAGTCTGCGGCACTACTGGCTGGCTGGATCACTATGATGAGATTGTCCAAGATTTCAAGCAAGCTGAAGCGCCTCTGCTCTATGCTTCCAACTTTAGTGTCGGTGTCAATATCTTCTTTGAACTGAACAAGAAGCTGGCGACGCTTATGAAGGACCAAATTTCTTATTCAGTGGACATTACAGAAAATCATCATATAACTAAGAAAGATGCTCCCAGTGGTACAGCTGTGACATTGGCCAATCAGCTGATTAACACTTTACCAGATAAGGAGGTGTGGACATTGGGGCAAGAAGCTCAGCCTTCAGAAATCCCCATTACTGCTATAAGGGAAGGCGATGTAAAGGGTGATCATACCATAAAGTATAGATCTGAGATAGATCAGATTACCATCAGTCATCAGGCTTTTACGAGGGAAGGTTTTGCACTGGGGGCAATACTGGGCGCTGAGTATGTGTATGGGAAAAATGGAATAGTGGAAATGCGAGAGGTGTTAGGGCTGGATCCTGAATTGTAGTATACTTCCACTTCCAGCCAGCATCCATCCTAAATAGCAGATAAGGTAGCCGAAGATTAAACCTTCAGATTAATAGAGCCAGCCTTACTCACAACCGGTTATATTATCAAATAATTTATGTATTAGAATACATTTACAAATTTGCCCAAATGGGTACATTTGACACTTCCTTCATTTGAACCCGGAAAAATGATAAGAATCTACCTAGTCTTAATAATCGTCTTTGTCAGCTTTGGATGCAAGCAAAACAAACTATTAACGGATAGTGCAGTCAATAGCACACTAGATAAGAAAATAAAAGAACCATCCGGAACTGATAATGTAGCCTATAAATGGGGAAAAATGGCGTTAGTCGCTCAAGCCAATGATACAGAGAAATTCAACCCAAGACCTACCATTACCTCTCGTTATTTAGGTTTGATCTTTGTTGCGGTTTTTGACGCTTGGGCGATGTATGACGAAAAAGCCACCCCTGTGTATCTCAAAGGCGTTGAAAGAAGGCCTATGGATGAACAGACCTTGAGAAACAAGGAAATTGCAATCAGCTATGCAGCCTTTCGGACAATGAATGAATATTATCATTCAGACAAGGCCTTGTTTGCAAATTTCATGAAGGACTTAGGCTTAGACCCTATGAATGAAACCTTAGACGCTACAACGCCAGAGGGTATCGGAAATTTAGCAGCAAGAACTATTATTCAAGCTAGAAAAGGAGACGGCGCAAATCAGTATGGCGAAGAAGAGGGTTCCAATGGTGTTCCGTACCATAATTATGTAGGATATGAACCAGTAAATTCAGCAGATGAAAACGTAGACGCAAACCGCTGGCAACCTAAATACTTTTCCGATGGAAAAGGAGGTAGATATGCTCCTGGATGTTTGACACCTTTCTGGGACAAGGTAAAGCCAATTGCATTAAAATCAGGAGACCAATTTCGTCCCGGTCCACCACCTATGATAGGATCAGAACAGCTGGAAATGGAAGTCAAAGAAGTGATAGAATTGCAAGCCAACTTAACGGACTATCAGAAAGCTCTAGTAGAATTCATGCGGGATGGTCCACAATCTGTACAACAGGCCGGACATTGGCTCAAATTTGCTCAGGATGTTTCCAGAAGAGATGACCATACACTAGACCAGGATGTAAAAATGTACTTTCTTAATCAAGTGGTTGCCATGGATGCTTTTATTGCGTCATGGGATTCAAAAATGTATTATGATTATGCCAGACCCTATGCATTGGTCCATCAATATTATGATGATCAAAAAATAAAAGCTTGGGGAGGTGAAGGAAAAGGGATGATGGACATAGAAGGGAAAGACTGGAGGCCATACTCTCCCGAAATATTCTTATGCCCTCCATTTCCGAGTTACACGTCGGGACATAGTACCATCAGTGGAGGTTGTGCGGAGGCATTGAAATTGTGGACAGGCAGCGATGAATTTGGATCTGAAGTTCAATTAGTAGCTGGGGCACTGACAGAGCCTGATAACCTTGGTGATACCATTACTTTAGAATTCCCAACATTTACTGAGACTGCAGAGATGGCTGGTATTTCTAGAGTTCTAGGAGGCTATCACATACAGGCAGATAATGTGGCAGGCTTGGAGCTGGGAAGAAATGTGGCCAGGGAAGCATGGAAGTTCTACAAGCGACATTTAGGGGAAGAATAACACGGATCGTTCAATTTCTTATTGCAAAAATTCACCAAAGAGAAACGCTTTTAGGTACTTCACCCTTACAAGTGATTCATGGCACATGATATTATGTACGTAGTCTAATGTAAATTATTCCATTACAAGCAAGATCGTACACCTTTTTGCCATACTTTCTTTGAGCAAAGTCTTAGTTATAGACTTGAATGGAGACCTCAAGTGAAGACTATCAGGTAGTAAGATCACTGACTCTGGCAATTAATCCTCAAAATGACAATTTTCTCATTTCAGGTAATGCGAGAGGAGGATAATAGCAAAGAAGAGACCTGGGGCTTAGAATTAAACTGATAACGGAGAGGGAATGACTATACTCAAAATTCTTTCGGAATAAAATACAGCATAAGCCTAAACACCATATGAAAATATTTCAGTTTGACAAAAGGAGGATTTCTCGCTTATACCTTGGGCAAGTAGGTAAAACCCAAAGAGATACAAACCCTCAAATATGGCGTATCAGGAAAGTCACTTTAAATTTTATGCCTATTGATGTATGCCAGAATTAATGTCAATTAGATATCAGTTCCCAATAATTTTGTCTATTCCCACATCACTTATTAACATATGCAAGAACTTGACTAGTGGTTCAGGCCTTTTAATGTGTCATTATTTAGTTATGAGGAGATTTTGTATGCTGTGTATTCCTAAATCGTTCCTTTGTATCTTGTGTCTGTTGACACTAAATTCCGTTCAAGCATCTGCAGAAGATGGAAACTTAGATCGCAGTGTCATTTACAGACTGGTAAATAGTCTAGAAGAGCAGATGACTTTACTTGACTCTCTAAAGGTCTACAATGATCTCGCAGGAACATACTTCGAGATAAATATTGACAGTTCTTCTCATTATGTTCAGAAGGTCTTGAAGCATAAAGATATCATTCCGTATAATATCTACATCAGCTCAATGACTATGCAGGGAATGATTCTAACTGTAAAGGGTGGTCCCTATGAGTTAGCGAGGGACTGTTTTGAAGAAGCATACCAAATGTCGTTGCGACATGAAGATTTGAATCTGGAAGGTCATGTTCTGAGCAGAATAAGTTGGTTATTCTGGAAGAGAGGACTTTTGCATCAGGCAATAGAATATGCTCAAAAAAGCAAGGAGATTGCAGCTAATCTCGATGATTCTAAACTGTCATATCAAGCATGCCTATATCAGGGTTTGGTATCTCTTGATGTCGACATGCCATACCAAGCATTACAATATTGGGAAGAAGCTCTATTGTATGTCGAAGGTATGGGGGATGACCCTAGAGCCAGATTGTATAACAACTTGGCCTGTGCCCATTTAGCCCTTTCAGATGTGGATTGCGCAGAACAATATCTTTCAGCTGCCAAAGATGTCTTCCTTAAAAATAATAATCTGAATTTTCTTTGTTTGGTCCATTTTAATCAAGGAAAGGCCTCGGCTCTGAAGTTTGATTTTAATGCTGCCATGGGTCACTTTCAAGAAGCTTTGCAATACAACTCAAAACTGCAAGATAAGGAGAGAGAGATTATGATAAAGACAAAGATTGCAAAGATTCACCTCCAAAAGAATGAATATGTCAAGGCAGTTAAAATAGCTGAGGCCGCTTTAAATCTTTCTGAATCTATAAATATCCCCACTTATGATGAAAAGTTGCACAATATTCTGGGCAAGACTTATGCAGCTATCGGTGACATTAAAAAATCAAACGAGCATATTAATAAGCTTAATTCAGTTCTAGGTAATAAAATTGAACTTAGATCTGCGGCTTATCTAATTGAGATGAAGTACAAGCAAAGGATTAATGAGAGAGAGGCCCAGATGCAGCAGCTGGAAAAGAAATATATGAAAGATGAACTCAGGATCGAAAAATTTAAGCTAAGTGTAAGCCTATTGATTCTGAGTCTGGTAATTATCTTACTAGGAGCCATAATATCATATTATAGGATGAGGGCTAAGAGGCTGCTAGAACTGAGTCGCTTGCGGACTAGATTATCAATGGATCTTCATGATAATCTTGGTGCCTCATTGACACAAATCAGAATGCTTTCTAATCGTATGGAACAAAGCCAGCTTTATAAAAATGACAAAAGTGACATCGCGCAAAAGATAAAACTCATATCCAATGAGATGATGTCAGGAATGTATGATATGATCTGGACTCTGGGATCTGATAGCGAATCCTTGGGGTCAATATGCAACAAGATGCATGATCACTTGGATAGCACCTTGGGGGAATTTGACATTCGATATAGTATGGAGATCGGTAGTTTGAATCTTGAAAAAATGATCAAGGTTAATAAAAAGATGTATATCTATAGTATTTTCAAGGAAGCTGTGACCAATATACTCAAGCATACCTCAAGTGAACGTGTAGAAATTAAGCTTTATAATAGTGCGAAAGAAAATTTCATTTTAGAAATAGGAAATCGATATACGAAAAGAATATCTGATAAATTGGATTCTGGTAATCACGGGATTAATTATATGAAACAAAAAGCAAAGGACCTAGGTGGAGCCCTTATCATTAATGATACAGAAAGCTTTTTTAAAGTAACATTGAAGCTTGAGAAACTATGATTACAGTAGGAATTATTGAGGACGATCTATTCGTTCGTACTGAGTTGGCAAGAATGTTGACAACATCTGAGTTGCTTACAACTGTATTCGCAGTGGAAAGTGCTGAAGAGTACTTTTCTGAAATTCAAGGGACAACAAAAATTGACATTTTACTTCTGGATATAGGATTGCCAGGTATGTCAGGAATAGAGGCTATCCCAAAAATAATGACTAGTGTACCTGACTTGAAGATCATCATACTCACCTCCTTCCGTGATAATGATCACATATTCAAGGCTCTAAAAGCTGGTGCATCTGGTTATCTGATTAAATCAACAAAATTGGATGGGATTGAAAATACGCTACTCGGTCTGAAGAAAGGCATACCAGCACTTTCTCCTGCAATTGCAAGAAGAATGATAGACTATTTTAATCAGTCTTCTAAAAAAAATGCAATAGATCACAAACTCACCAATCGAGAGTTTGATGTGTTGAGATGTCTTCTTGATGGTCTAAGCTACAAGCTTATAGCCGATAATCTCAATCTAAGTATCAATAGCATCAGGTATCACATCAAGAACATCTATCGAAAACTCCATATACACTCGAGACCTGAACTTATGAAGATGTATTTGGATGGAGAATTTGGAGATCCTCTGGAACTAATTTAGTAAAGTTCGTATTCGGACGGTGAGTAGGAAAAAATAGACGTCCCCACAAGGAACAACATCTGACAGATAATGTAATTTACCTGCTTATGTGTTTGAATCTAATAATCTGCCCATTATTAGTCCTGATTAGGTAAGTTCCATTTTGATTTCATAAACAAGGAGGACTCCCCCATGAGATCGAAATTTCATCAAAAAACAGTCCTATCATGAACCTCTCTTGCAAGAAAGTTTCTTTGTGAGTCTCAAAGACACATTAAAAAAATCGTGCTGCAACCAATAAGTAATCTTCATAGACCAGAAACTGAAAGCCTAGTATGCACATTTATCAAGATACTGATTATTAAGTAGAACTAGCAAGTACTCAAGGCACGCAAATCAGCTCACAAATCAAAAGAAAATGGGGGTCAGAATTTTGACCCCCATCTCAATATACTATTTATACACCGTATTATAATTTTATAAATCTAGAGACCTGTCCATCTTCAGTCCTTAGAATGTATGTACCACTGATAAATTGACTCAGGTCAATTTTATTATCAGTATTCATTGTTACCACTATTTGACCTGACGTATTGAAGACACTATAGCTTCTACCGTTCAATCCAGTAATATTAATAGACTCAATTGCAGGATTAGGATAAATCTTGATCTCGTCTAAAACTATTTCAGAAGAAACTTCTACTTCAGTATTCTCACTTAGTATATTCGATCCAAGGTGATTTACTGCATATATTGGTTGGTTACTAGAAACTGAACCAACACTAATATCATCTGCAGTGATCTTGAATCCGCCACAAGCAAATATGTTAATATCATCAAGATATATTTTATCATAGTTACTGCTTGCATCACATCTGAATCTGAACTTCGTATTGTCAGTAAATGGTACTTTATCCAACACGACTCTTTCAAGAATCTGAGTTCCATTCACGAAATCAATACCAGAAGTCCATTTGTGTCCGAGGTCCCAGTTGTTACCACCATCAAGTGAATACTCCAAGAGAAAGTTTTCTCCGTTTTCCATTGACTCACCTAAGAATGCAAATTCAAAAGCAGCTATATCAGTATGAGCTAGTGCAAGAGCATTAGTAACCAGAGATGAAGCATTTCCGGAGTTATCTCTTAATCTGATACAGTAATCATTGTTAACTCCCTTCTTATCAAACTTTGAAAAAAGATTGAATGGATCCAAGAAATCCAGATATGATCCCCATAAATTGGGCTCAAAGCTTCTATAACAATCAGAACCCCCGTCATTCCAAATACCTAGTAAAGATTCGAAACTCTGGTAGTCAGCTAGATCTTTGTCACAGTCCGAACCTCCCGTAGGCGGGTTAGTCACTGGTGGTGTAGTGGTTGTGCAATCAGATATAGTAAATGAGGCACCAGCGACATCCAATGATGCACATATGGATCCACCTCCTTGAACTAATAACCCGAGTACGTCTACAGCTGAAGTCACACCTAGATCTACTCCATCTAGATCAAGCGTCGTATCATCAAATACCAAAGAATGAATGGTGAATACTCCTTCTGCATCAACTTCGAACATTGGAAATTCGCCAACATCTTCTATCACTAAGCCTGATCCACTTGTCAATACGAATACTTGGCTAAATCCAAATGGTATTGAAGAACCTCCTGCATCCTGTGCAGCAATCTCAGCAGAGCCATCAGTAAGACATACTGATGCCGTCCCTACTTGCGTCAATGTGCCAGCAGCTGCATCACAGCTAGGTTCCGGGTCTGGATCTGGTGTTGGGTTTGAAGGAACTTGATTTTTATCACAAGCGTATACATTAATGTCATCAATGTAAATCTTGTCATAATTACTACTTGCATCACATCTGAATCTGAACACTGTGTTACTCGTGAAAGCTTTCTTATCAAGGAAAACTTGAGCAAACGATTGTACTCCATTCTGAAAATCAACACCAGAAGTCCAAGACTGCCCATAATCCCAGCTATTACCACCATCTAGAGAATACTCCAGTAAGAAGTCCTCACCATACTCCATAGACTCTCCTAAGAACATAAATTCAAAACCTGCCTTATCTGTATGAGCAAAATCAAAAACACTTGAAATTACTGAAGATGCAGTTCCTGAGTTATCTCTCAATCTAATGCTGTAATTGTTTCCAGCTCCTCCTTTATCAAACTTGCTGAAAATACCAAAAGGATCAAATTGCTCAACTAGTGAACTCCATAAGCTTGGGTCATAAGATCTGTAACAATCTGAACCTCCATCAGTCCAATCACCCCATGAAGATTCGAAACTATGATAATTGAATAGGTTGTCATAACAATCAGTATTACCTGAAGGAGGTGTAACTACTGTACCTTCACATTTACAGTTACTATTTACATAATCTCCAGTTGTGTTAGGATTCCCATCATTACAAGCATCTCCAATGTTTGCATTGATTGCAGGACAATCGTACTGAGGTACGAAAGTACCTACACATTGACAATTGAAATTGATATAATCATTTACAGTGTTAAGATTACCATCGTTACAAGAATCTCCAAAGTTAGCGCTGATAGCTGTGCAGTCATACTGAGGTACATAAGTACCTACACAATTACAACTATAATCTATGTAATCGTTAATCGTATTAGCATTACCGTCGTTACAAGAATCTCCAAAGTTTGCTCCTTGTGAAGGGCAATCAAATTGAGTAACACAATTATCTACAATTTGAAGTGTAAGACTAGTTTGACAAGATGAATTATACGGATCTGAACTTATATAGAATGTCCATGAGCCTTCACCTAGGTTATAGAAGTCATAATAAGAATAAGGACCTTCCCATTGTTTGCCAGCCATGGCAAAATAATATGAAGATAATCCTCCACTTGGATATACTTGCACAGAACCATTGGAGTTGCAACTTACATTGGAATGGTTATACGTATAGGTAGGAGGAGAACAAGACGTTGTTGTAACTTGTGTTCCTACACAGTTGCAAGAATAGTCTACATAGTCATTGATGGTATTTGAATTACCATCGTTACAAGAATCACCGAAGTTAGCGTCCAAGCTAGGACAGTCAACTGATTTCGCGTAATTATTTGTATAATCAGTAACTGATCCAGTAAATGCTTCTACCTTGATATTATCAAGATAAACATAGTCATAGTTTGAAGAAGCATCATTTCTGAATCTGAAAACACTTTCGTCAGTGAGTTGCTGAGTATTTTTATCCGGGTAATAAGTGTAATTAGCAGTATATGCATTATTGTTGTAGAAATCTGTCCCACTTTCATACTCTTGTAGAACATTGTAATTCTTGCCACCATCTGGTGAATATTCCAGATAAAATTTTTCACCTGTTTCCATACTTTGAGGGTAATAATCATAGGTGACATTGGCATAATCATACCCAGAAAGTTGATATGGGTCTGAATAGAGGCTGGATTGGTGACCAGAGTTATCTTGTATAGCGACATTGTAATCTCCATAAAGAGACTTATCGCTATTAGAGGTGTCATAATTCCTATAAGCATCGACGCCTCCGGTGTTCCAGGTATCATAGCCACTTTCAAAACCACTATAGTCATAGTAGTATTTTTGGGCTGAAGTATCTGATTGGTTTAAAAATATGCCACAACATATCAGTACGACATGTAAAAGGCGTTTTTGGTAAAAGTAAAACATACGTAAAAGGGTGTTTGTTAGTAAATTGCTGTAAAGATAATCCTGACAACATTTGGCTGATAAAAGCAGATAAAAGCTGATAAAAATGGATGTCCGCAATTTCTTAATGATTTCTGTAAATGACGATAAGACCAGACTACACAAAGATGTGGGAAGCAAATATCTGTAAAGTAGCTTACAGAATCTTAAATGAAGAATTATTGCCCCATTTTTTACTCTTTCATAATCTTCGATTTCTTGCTTCATATAGAATTCCGCCTCGAAGTGGCAGTAGAGCAAGAGTAAGGGTGCCAGCAGATTAAATCCCTGTGGGAATTATCAGGCGAATATCAAACTATATAATTCCAGTAAACCAAACATCAATAAACATTTGGTATTCCAGTAGTAGAATATTCTGATTCAAGAGAAACAAATTACATCATAATCCCTCAATATAGTGATGACTAAATTTTAATGAATTTCTGATTGTGAGTTCTTCCATCTTGTAGAAAAAGAACGAGATTATAGGTTCCAGGATTCAGGATTGTAGCATCCACTTTTCTATCCTGCCCTTCACTGATTAGTTGACCATCAATGGAATAGATCATCCATTTGGTCCATTTATCATCAGATTCAATTTTCAGAAAATCCAAAGTCGGATTAGGCATGACCTTAATGTTGGCTTCTACGATTTCCTCTACTGCTGTATCAATATTTTCCACTAGATCTATATCATATGCCCCATTGCCATGTGTAGCCACCCACAACTTGCCATTCGCTCTGGATATTTTTAAGTCCATTGCAATTACAGCACTCGGTAGTCCAGTGCCTATCACTTGCCAATCCAATTCCGTATTGATCGTACCATCCATAGTCTGATATGGCGCATAATAGACTGCCAGATCAGTACCGTAATAAATAACCCTGTTGATCTCGTCTATGGCTATGGCATTCCCAGGCACATCTGGCAAACCCGCATCCATAGGTGTCCAGGTATCTGCCCAGTCTGTAGACATTAACAAGTGAGCAGTACCGAATCCACTATAACAAGCAAAAGAAACCGAGGGATCCTCATTAAACACCACTACATCATTAGGAACTCTATCAGGCAGGCCCGAACCCTCACCAGACCAACTATCACCACCATCTCTGGTAACTTTGATACTACCAAGGTGGGGTCCAGGAACAGTAGCGAGGTAGACGATGTTTTCATCAGCATCATAATCATCGATGGCAAATATTCTATTACCATCTATCATTTCTCCGCCGTTCACTGTCTCCCAGTTATTTCCTCGATCGATGGACTTATACACATAGCGTCCACAAGCATAGAGAGTTCTGGGAGCATTTCTCGTACTTAAGTAGGGAGCTATGAATATGGGATCATCATCATCTTCCGTATCTGGAGAAATATTATTCTGAAAATTATCGCCACTATTTGTGGATCGTAAAATTCTAAGTCGCTGCGAAGATCCATAAACTAAATCATCATTCTCAGCATCTATCGCTGACCAACTACCATCGCCACCCACTGCACGTCTCCAGACACCTCCACCTTGATTTATGACTGTGGAATTATCCTGCAACCCACCCATCACAAGTACGCTATCTTGATCAGAAACACTGAAGCCATTGTAGAATTGTGTCGACTGAAAACCTCCATTAGCAGAGCGAAAGCTAAAGCCTCCATCATAAGAATGGAAGACTCCACCATCCGTACCCATAAGCACAAAATCCTCAATATTGGGATGATACATTACAAAGTGAATATCTGAGTGGACATAATCATCAGGACCATCAGGTCCATCTATGGGAGGGACCCCACTGGTGACATTACCTCTGTTTGTATTCTCCAGATTAGCGCCAGATTGATCACTGACCCATACTTCTATACCCACTGCAACTAGTTCATTAGCTGCATTGGGATTTATAGCTATGTCATGTGAAAACCATCCTTGAAACTTGGAGTAATCGGTCTCACTGATAATTTCCCAATTCTGGCCTCCATCCTCAGATTTTAATAACCAAGTTGCACCATCATCAAAACCAAAACCATTCCCTACAGAAGCATAGATGATCTCGTCTACTGAAGGAACTCTGGCCAATAATATTTTCCCTTGATAGGTCATGATTTCTGGGTCTTGCAGAGTCTGCTCCCAGGTGGCACCACCATCATCAGAAAAATAAATGCCCTTGTCTGGAGTATCAAAATTTCCAAAACAAGCAACCAGTTCATTGGTTCTTGTGGGGTGTATATCTATGTCTGTCGCCATCACCGTCGTATTGATATGATCCCATGTCTCACCGGCATCCTTACTTTTGTATATGCCATTAGTAGTTGCAGCATATATTGTGGAAGTATTAACAGGATCTACCTTGATCATCCAGACACCTCTCTGCTGTTGGTATGTCCAGTCCAGACTTTTCTCCCAAGTCTGACCACCGTCTGTGGATTTGAGTATACCTAGGCCGTAAGAACCTCTGGTCATCCTTTCTGCCCCATCAGTTCCCGTGGATTCTATGTTATAGACCTCTCCCGTACCGATGTACATGGTTGTGCTGTCCCCAGGGACAAATTCGATGGTACTGACTCCTAGTAGAGGAAAGCCTGTTTCCATTCTCTCCCACGTCACTCCCAGGCCCAGGCTTCTGCTTCTCCATAATCCTCCACTCGCCGTACCTGCATAGAGGATGCTATCATTTTGAGGATTGATCGCCAGAGTCAGTGTTCTTCCTGCTGTATTAAGCGGCCCTTGAGGTCTCCATTGATCAGAAATGTTCCTGGTCTTCTGGACAAAGTTTCTATTATGGTCTTCCCAAGCATCATAGTATCCTGATGAGGGAATAGTCTTATTGGGGTAAGCTCTTTGATAATTCCACAGCTCCAGCGCCTTATAAGACCCAGGTATGTAATCGCAGGATTTCTGCTCCGAATGAGAACAACCTAATAGAAAACTCAAATTCAGGAAGGCTAAGACTATTATTGATTTCATGAATGTCATTTGATGACAAATTACAATTTTTCATCAAGTCTGATTGTCTGGATTAAGGCATAAAAAAAGAGAGCAAGTAGAACTTGCTCTCTTTTTCTGATCTTATGAAAATATCAGACTACTTGAGTCCGTCCATTTTAGTTTTGTATTCATTTGATTTTTCCAGATCATTCATTCTAGCATAGATTTCTTTTAAGGCTATGATCGTGTTACCATCATCAGCTTTCAGCTTTTCGGCTTCAAGAAAGTAAGGTAAAGCTTGTTTGAACAGACCATCCATTTCGACTTTTGCCTCATCGTATTTTTTCATACCAGCCGGTGTCAGATCTGCTGCAAGAGTATTGAGCTTGTCTACATATTTAGCCGCTTTGTTGTAATACAAAGCTCCAATGCTGTACTGTGCATCAAAATTTTCTTCTTCCATCGCTAATACATCATTGTAATATCCCAATGCCTTATCAAAATGTGCTTGAGACTTTACTGGATCTGTTTCACTCTGCTGCAATTGGTCATAGACACTGGCTATCGTATTGTAGATGGAGGCATTATCAGGCTCTTTTTCGAGAGCTACTTCTAGATTAGCGATTAATTTATCAGTTTCTCCGATTTTGAGATAGTGATTGATTTCTGCAAAAAGTAATGCAGTATCGTCTGGATTCATTTCTCTTCCTTTGGCAAGATAAGCCACAGCCCTTTCCTGATCTGATTCTGCAGTCAAGTTATAAAGTGCCTCATATACAAAAGCTTCTTCGCTATTTGCCTCGTATAAATCTTTCAAGTAAGGCATTGACTGCGCTCTTAAATCTTCAGCATAGTAAGCACTGATTGCTGTATACAATTTCTGATCATTGAGCATACCATCCACTTCATCCAATCGACTTTTAGCTCCCATACCTTTTAGAACATCATAGGCTTCTAGTGATCTACTGAAATTCTGGAAAGCTCCAGCATAATCTTTTTTACCATAGCTGACAACTGCAAAATTATTAAGGTGCCCTTCCAGTTCTGAAATACCAGTCTGTATTTCTTTCAATTCATTTTTTCTCTCTGTAAGTCCTTTGGCCATAGTATATGCATCATAGGCCTTGGCTGCTGCCATGGGATTCTCCATATTCTTTGATGCATCAATTTGATTAGCTACAAATTCAGCATTGGCGATACCTTTCAGTACTTTACCTCTGGTAATCCATGCCTTGGCGCTAGCCTTTACTTCATCTGAATTAAAAGCTGAATCCATTAGCTTCATTCCTTTTTCCAATTCTTCAACTTTGTCCTGGTTGGCTGTATACTTTTTCAGCGCTTTTTCAGCATTCTTAAGATCTTTGAATGCATCTTGAGAAAAAACGGCTCCAGTGGTAAAAACCGTAATTATGATTAGTGTGAATAAGTTCTTCATTTTTATAGATAATTATTTGATTCAGTAAAGGTGGTTTGTAATCACGCTATAATGACTTTATATACTTCTTAAATGAATCTTAAAAATAGTTAAGAAATATTGTGTTATTTGTTAAATCTGCTCTTTATTCTTCTTCTTCACTACTATTTTCATCGTAGGGCAGCACTGCGACATCTGCAATATTATCCTGCTTACCTAGCTTGATGACCCTGACACCTTGAGTGGCTCTACCCATTGTTCTCACATCTGATACCTTCATCCGTATCATGATGCCTTCCTTGGTCGTGATTATGAGATCATCGAGTTCTGTCACCATCTTAATGGCCACAACCGCCCCTGTCTTATCAGTGACTTGCATGTTTTTCATACCCTTGCCACCTCTGTTGATGATACGATAATCGTCTATGAAGGATCGTTTACCATAGCCATTTTCTGACACTACAAAGAGGGCTTTCCCTGCATCAGCAGGATCGTCAATAACCATACCGATAATCTCATCGCCGGATTCGAGGTCGATTTTCATACCTCTCACTCCAGCGGCAGTTCTACCCATTTCTCTGACCTTGGTCTCGTCAAATCTGATCGCCTTTCCAGTCTTACTTGCTAACATTATATTCTTTTGACCATTGGTCAATTTCACTTCGAGCAGCTGATCGCCTTCTCTTATGGTAATGGCATTGATACCATTTGTTCTAGGTCTGGAGAAAGCTTCTAGCTTGGTCTTCTTGATGACACCATTCTTAGTCGCAAAGACTAGGAAATTATTATCCAGAAATTCTTGATCCGTTAGATCTTGGATCATGATGTATGCTTTGATCTTGTCCTCTTTAGGTAGATTGATGACATTCTGTACAACTCTGCCTTGACCCGTCTTGGAGCCCTCTGGAATCTCATAAACCCTCAGCCAGAAGCACCTGCCTTGTTCTGTAAAGAAGAGCAGGTAGTTATGATTAGTTCCTATGAGTAAGTGCTCTACAAAATCCTCATTTCTTGTTTTACTCCCTCTGGAGCCTCTTCCGCCCCTGCTCTGAGTCTTATATTCAGCAGAACTTGTTCTCTTGATGTATCCAAGATTAGAAACGGTGACAACCACCTCTTCATTAGGGATCATATCCTCAATGTTGATGTCGCCATCAGCAAAGGTAATCTGGGTCCTCCTAGGATCACCATAACGTTCCTTCAGTTCCAGTAACTCTGTCTTGATGATTTCTCTTCTACGGCCTTCATCAGAGAGGATGTCTTTGAGGTCAGTTATGAGTATTTGTAATTCAGAATATTCAGCTCTGAGCTTCTCCATTTCGAGACTGACCAGTTTCTGCAGCCGCATTTCGAGTATGGCCTTGGCTTGTATGTCTGAGAGATCAAGAGAAGCCATTAGCTTTTCTTTAGCTTCGTCTACAGTCTTGGAGCTTCTGATGATTCTGATGACCTCATCTAAGTTATCAATGGCCTTGATGAGACCTTCGAGGATATGTGCCCTTTCTTCAGCTTTTCTGAGGTCGAATTGTGTTCTTCTGACGATGACTTGCAGTCGAAACTTTATAAATTCATCCAGTAAGTTTTTCAGATTGAGCTGACGAGGTCTGCCATCCACCAGGGCAATGTTATTGACGCCATAAGAAGTCTGCAGAGGCGAGTATTTGAATAACTTACTCAGTACAACATTTGCAATAGCATCTTTCTTCACATCCACTACCACTCTCAATCCATTCCTGTCGGACTCATCTCTGATGTCACTGATGCCTTCCACTTTGCCGGAATTGACCAGATCAGCGATTTTCATTACGAGATTGGCTTTATTGACCTGGAAAGGTATTTCAGAAACGATGATGGATTCTTTACCGGTCTTACTGACTTCTATTTCGGTCTTGGCTCGGACGACTATTTTCCCCCTACCCGTATGTAAAGCATTCTTGATGCCTTCAGTCCCGTAGATGATACCGCCAGTGGGAAAGTCAGGTCCTTTGACGTGCTCCATTAACCCATCTATGGTGATTTCCGGGTTATCTATGGTGGCAATCGTCCCATCTATGACTTCGGACAGATTGTGCGGTAGCATGTTGGTTGCCATACCAACTGCTATCCCTGTAGCACCGTTGATCAGTAGATTGGGCAGCTTGGCGGGTAGGACGGTAGGCTCTTCCAGAGAATCATCAAAATTCAATCTGAAGTCTACAGTATCTTTCTTGATGTCATCTATCAATTCATCACTCAGGCGTTCCATACGGGCTTCTGTGTATCTCATGGCGGCCGGACTATCGCCATCCATGGATCCTTTGTTCCCTTGTATCTGCACCAGAGGGTATCGCATGCTCCAAGGCTGACCCATTCTGATCATGGCATCATAGACAGAACTATCACCGTGCGGGTGATACTTACCTAGAACCTCTCCTACAACTCTTGCGGACTTCTTGTAAGACTTGTTATAATCCAAGCCCAAATCATCCATTCCATAGAGGATTCTCCTATGCACAGGTTTCAATCCATCCCTCACATCCGGCAAAGCTCTGGACACGATCACTGACATCGAGTAATCTATGTACGCAGACTTCATCTGATCTTCGATATTGACCTTTACAATTCGCTGATTATCTGACATTTATATATTAAAATTGATGTTTCCAATAAGACAACGAAAATACGTAAAATGAGCCAGTATCTAAGCCTATTTTGACCTATAATGAACCATAATTCCTCAGTTTCATTAGGTTTGTGTGCATATGAAATCAGGTATAGCGATTTAACTAATCAGTTCATGGAAAAACCGTATAACTCAGTGTCCGATCCAGTGGTGAAACCTTACTTGAAAGGGGGTTCTAAAAAAGAACAAGTCACGACAATGTTTGACAAGATCGCACCCAAATATGATATCCTCAATGCCGTTCTTTCTCTCGGTATCGATACCATCTGGAGAAGAAAAGCCATCAATTATCTTAATGCCAGTGATCACCAGGTATTACTCGATGTAGCAACAGGCACTGCGGATGTTGCCATCGAGATGCATAAGCAACTCAACCCTGAACAGGTCATAGGGATGGACATCTCATCTGAAATGGTCAATTACGGGGATAAGAAAATCAAGAAGCTTGGATTGTCTGATACCATCAGTCTGGAAGTCGGTGATAGCGAGGCAATGCGGTATGAAGAGGGGTATTTTGACGCGGTGGCTTCATCGTTTGGTGTCAGGAATTTCGGTAATCTGGAAAAGGGCTTGGCGGAGATGCATCGAGTTACCAGAAAAGACGGTAGAGTTGTGATATTAGAATTTTCAAGGCCCAGAATTTTCCCATTCAAGCAACTTTTCAATTTCTATTTCAAGAATATCCTCCCTAGAATAGGTGGCTCTACCTCATCTGACGATAAAGCTTACGATTACTTATATAAGTCTGTGCAAGTGTTCCCCGATTATGAGAACTTTGCACACATACTAGAAAAAGTAGGATACCGTTCAGTAGAGTGGAAACCATTGAGTTTAGGCATATGTACAATATACACTGGAGTAAAATAATCATCTTGGTTGGCTGCTTCTTGTTTCTGGGACAAGAGGCTTTTTCGCAGACTAACCCCAAAGGGAATTATAATTTTTGGGAATTCAGAAATAAGCCTTTCTATTTTGGCTTGACGGTCGGCATACACTCCACTGGCTTCATACCTTCCAAATCATCAGAATTCACCGCCATAGACTCCATAAGCTATGTCACTGGCATCAGCAAACCGGGTATCAATCTCAACATCATCACCAATCTCAAGATTGGTCAGTATTTTGATTTCAGGTTTATTCCAGGATTTGCGTATAGCGAGCGCCGCTTTAGCTTCACTAATCCTAATAGCACAGATGGCATAAAATCCACTAGCTTGGAATCCGTTTTTCTGGAGCTTCCTCTCCTACTGCGATTCAAGTCTGCTCCTTATAAGGATAAAAGACTATTTGTGCTGGGCGGTATCAAGTACAGCTATGATGTGGCCAGTAATTCCAGAGTCAGAAGAGACAGGATAAAGGACTTGATGTTGATTTCTCCACATGATTTCCAAGTTGAAGTGGGCGCAGGCATGCAAATATTTCTACCCTTTTTCATCTTTTCCCCTGAAATCAAATTCTCTCGTGGACTCAGTAATATTCACATCTATAACAACGAGTTAGGCAATAGTAGAATTATTGACTCTGTGATTTCAAGAGCCTTCACCCTCTCATTTCATTTTGAGGGATAATGAGTTTGAGGTTATAATATTCCCAAGCTTAGGCGTTAAATTATTGGTCTACGTATTCTACAGTTATCTCTGATTAGGAATATCATCTTTACTGAATTCATATAGTTCATTCTCTTCCCTCTCTTTATAATCTAGAACTTGTTTCAAGGCGTCTGGCACGACATCACTGCACATAACGATCAATGAACCGTCTATTGCATTTTCTATAGAATGACTTATGGCCTCTTTTTCAGTTTTGAATACAGTGATTTTTTTATTGGGGTCATGGGATTTGATACCCTTGGTGAGCATTGCAATAAGTTCTTCCTCTGTTCTACCACGCAGATTTTTATCTTGCCTGATTATTATCTCATCGAACATTTCACTAGCGAGTTTTCCCATCTCTACATTATCTTCTTCTCTACGATCACCCACACCGGCTATGACACCTATTTTGGGGCTTCCTTCCAGGTTCCTGACAAATTGAAATAAGGCAGTCATGCCCGGTGGATTATGAGCATAGTCCAGCAAGACCTTGAATTTTTTAAACTTAAATAAATTTAATCTTCCCGGGGTCTGTGCAGGTGAAGGAATAAATGATTCCAAGGCCATTTTGATATCTCTCAGATCAAAGCCACGGATATACCCTGTGAGGGCAGCTGGTAATACATTTTGAATCATGAATCTAGCTTTGCCGCCAAATGTCAGAGGAACATGTACCGTATTGACAATGCGCATTTTCCAAGTGCCTTTGCAGATCGTGATGAACCCGTTCTCATATATCGCGGCCAAACCATTATTTCGAGCATGCTCTTGTATGTATGGATTGTTTTCGTCCATGGAAAAGAGAGCGACTTTGCAATTCAGGTTTTTACGCATATTGTAGACAAGCTCATCGTCAGCATTCAATATGGCATACCCGTCTGGAAGGACTGTTTCTGGGACGACACCTTTAAGCCTTGCCATTTGTTCTACTGTATTAATACCTCGCAATCCCAGATGATCTGGTGCCACATTGGTTACTATTGCTATGTCACAATAATGAAACCCAAGACCAGCTCTCAGCAGTCCACCACGAGCAGTTTCAAGAATAGCAAAATCCACAGTGGGATCTTTTAATACAAACTCTGCACTTATGGGGCCAGTACAATCACCTATATCGAGCATATGATTCTGTATATAGATTCCATCACTCGTCGTATACCCGACCTGGTAGCCCATCATCTTCACCATATGTGCTATCAAGCGGGTTGTTGTTGTCTTTCCGTTCGTACCAGTAACGGCAACAATGGGGATCCGAGATGAGGTGCCTGGAGGGTACATCATATCCAGGACTGGACTGGCCACATTGCGAGGCATACCCTCCGTAGGGGCAAGATGCATTCTGAATCCAGGTCCGGCATTCACTTCAAGCACAGCGCCATCCGTTTCTCTAAGAGGCTTGGAAATATCTGTTGTCATGACGTCTATACCACAGATGTCCAGCCCTATGACTTTTGAGATGCGCTCAGCCATGAAGATATTTTCTGGGTGGACCATATCAGTGACATCAGTTGCAGTACCTCCAGTGGATAGATTGGCAGTATCTTTTAAATGCAACACCTCGTCTTTACTGAGTACAGTATCGAGAGTATACCCTTTAGAAGTCAAAATGTTCTCAGTCATTTCGTTGACCTTGATCATGGTCAGAACCTTTTCATGACCATATCCTCTACGTGGATCGGTATTTACTGCATCTATTAAAGTCTGTATGGAGTCCTTGCCATTACCTACGACGTGGGCAGGCGTTCTTTTGGCTGCAGCCACTAGTTTATAGTTGATAACCAGCAATCTATAGTCGTCTCCGGTGATAAACCGCTCTACTATGATACTCCGAGAAATCTCTTTAGCAGCTTTAAAGGCCTCCAATGCTTCTTCCCAACTATTGATATTGACGGTGATCCCTCTACCATGATTTCCATTAATGGGTTTGATCACCAGTGGATAACCGACATACTTTACGGCTGATTCGAGTCCTCTTTCTGTTCTGACGATGTCCCCTTTGGCCACTTTTATATTTGCCTGTTCCAGGAGGTGTTTAGTGTCTTCTTTGTCACAAGCCACTTCCACACCTATACTGCTTGTTGTGCTGCTTACTGTAGCTTGTATCCTTTTTTGGTTGACACCATAACCGAGCTGACATAGCGAATATTTATTGAGTCGCAACCATGGGATTCCACGTGATATGGCTTCTTCTATGATGGAACCTGTGCTGGGGCCTAATCTTTCACTTTCGCGAATTTCCCTCATCTCCTGAAGATCATTCTCCAGGTCATACGACTTAGCTTCAGTCAGAGCAACGGCTATGTCTACTGCTGCTTTGGCGGCATATCTGCCGGCTTTTTCCTCCAGATAGGAAAACACAACAGAATAGACTCCTTCCTCTCCATAACCTCTAGTTCTCCCAAAACCCACTTCCATTCCTGCCAGAGATTGTATCTCAAGGGCTATATGTTCTATGACATGCCCCATCCACGTACCCTCGTCCACCCTTTGAAAAAATCCACCTGCACAGCCTACTGAGCATCTGTGTTCATACATACCTGGAAACATAGCCTCAAGGCGCTCACGGAAACCTTTTATCTTATCAGTTGGTTTCTGTTCATAATCTTCGAGATCAAGCGTCATCACGATTAATTTATGTCTTCTAATGGACCAATAATTAGGTCCCCGCATAGCTCTGATTTCTCGAATTTTCATAAAAAAGGGGTTGAAAGTTTATAAACAAATTACAGCTGAACTAAATATAATTAAATGGTTTGAAGACCAGCTATTAATGTGTTTATTTGCACGCATTTCAACAATCAAATTTTATGTCATTTAAAGGGACACTCATTCCCATAGGAGGGAACGAAGACAAAGGCGCAGGAGATCATGATGAAACCTTGGATTTTGTAACAGAAGGCATTCTAAGCCATGTCGTAGCAGAAAGTGGGGGTACAGATGCCTTTATTGTAGTCATACCGACAGCTTCTAAAATTCCTAAGGAAGTAGGTGAAAATTACATAAGCGCCTTTGACCTATTGGGGTGCAAGAATGTGGAGGTCTTGGACATTCGAAAAAGCGAGCAAGCGGAGGAAAAAGAATTATTAGAAAAAGTAAGAAAAGCCGACTGTATCATGTTCTCAGGTGGCGACCAATCGAGGATAGTGGATATCATAGGAGGCACCGAAATGCATCAAATTCTGATACAGCGGTTTCAGGATGAAAGTATCGTCATAGCTGGAACTAGTGCAGGAGCCATGGCCATGGCCAATGAAATGATCTCTGGGGGCAGCAGTTCAGAGTCTTTACTGAAGGGCTCAGTAGAAATGAGAGATGGTATGAGTTTTCTTCCAGGCTTGATCATTGATTCTCACTTTATTAAGAGAGGCCGGTTCGGAAGACTCACAGAGGCTGTAGCCAAGTTTCCACAATTGCTTGGGGTTGGGCTGGCTGAGGATACTGGTATGATTATCAAGAATTGCAATCACTTTACTGTCATAGGATCAGGGATGGTCATTGTTTTTGACCCGAGTAGTCTATCACATAATAATGAAAAAATACTGCCCGAAGGAACGCCTATGACCCTGACTGATCTGACTGTTCACGTATTAGCTAATGGAGACTACTTTAAGATCGACGAAAAGAAAATAAAGGTTTTCGGTACAGATAAGGCTATTCATTAGAATGACTCATTTATATATCGCGACTTCATTGTGCTTTTGATTTCTACTGGCCCTGTACATACCCTCACTATTGAAGACCATTGCCATATTTCCTTTCTGGTCTATGGTCACTACGCCACCATCACCACCCAGTCCGGTCAGTCGGTCATGTATGGAGAACTCTGCCGCTGCTTGTAGAGATAAGCCCTTGTACTCCATCAAGCAGGAAATATCATACGCCGTGACTCCTCTCATCAGGTATTCTCCGCTACCAGTACAAGATACGGCACAGGTATTGTTATTGGCATAAGTTCCTAAGCCTATCAATGCGCTATCCCCTATTCTCCCATACTTTTTGTTAGTCATTCCACCTGTGGAAGTGGCGGCAGCAAGATTGCCTTTATCATCAAGTGCCACTGCACCTACGGTCCCCAGGTATTGTTTCTCTGAAGTATGATCTAGTTGAAATGCATCACTGCCTCTTATTTTTTGCCATTGGTCATATCTTTGGTCTGTATGGAAATAGGAATCTGATTCAATAACAACATTAAATTTTTCTGCAAATTTCAGAGCACCATCCCCTACTAAGAGTACATGATCTGAATGCTCCCTGACTAAGTTGGCTAGAAGAATGGGGTTCTTCACATTTCTCACAGCGGCGATGGCTCCAGCGTGGAGGGACTTTCCATCCATGATGGACGCATCCATCTCATGTTGTCCAACAGAATTGAAAACAGCACCTTTCCCAGCATTGAAAAGAGGACAATTCTCCAATTCGCTCACTGTTGCCTCTACCGCCTTGATAGCAGACTCCCCAGCTTCCAATAGATGATATCCAGTATCTATAGCCTGCTGTAAAGCCTCCTGATAAGCCTTTTCTTTTTCCGCAGTCATCATTGACTTCTCTATCGTGCCTGCACCACCATGTATGGCTATTCCAAAATTGTAAGCTGACATAAGTATGTTAATTGTATGCTGTAAAAGTATTGAAATGAACCAAAGATTATGCTTGAATCGACTTGTAACAACAATAAATTTCTCATCTCTTTATCTTCAGAAATAATATGCTATTGCACTGCTATTCGTGTTAACAGCTTTCGCTGATGGCGGTGATAATAGCGCTCATGAATTCAGTGCCATAGAGAGCAGGTTAAGCGATATTAAGTCATGATAGGCCTAAGTCCTGAACTCCTTACCAGCCAATTTCAAATTCTTCAAATGAAATTCCTTCATAATGATAGGGAATTCATAACCTCCCAATAGTGCTTCCACATCAAAGGCTTTATCCAGTGTTACTGACTCAATTAACTGAGTAATATAAGCTCTAGATTTCTTAATTCTAGTCATCATCTCAGCTTTGTGGGAAGTATAATCACCATGACCTGAAATTAACAATGATACTTGCTTCTCATTCATAATTCTCTCAAATTTTGACAACGTCGCTAAATAATTGTCCACACTGTCATAGATATATGGAAACTCTACATTGCTTAAATAATCTCCTGCTAGGAGGATTCCCTTTGTTGTATTATGGATGAGCAATCCATCAGCATTATGTCCTCTTGCTTGATAAAAAGAATACTCATCCGATCCGATTGTCAACTTCTCGTACTCACCTGAAATAACGATCTCAATTATAGGATACTCAACGACATAGGTCCTTTTTATATAGTATGCATCATCAAATTTTGTGATATCCTTTAGCACTTCATTTTTAGAAATATTATTTACAAAATTTTCAGAGGCTATCGTTTTGTAATCCTTGAACTTCCCATAGCCGATGATATGATCATAATCTGAGTGAGTAAATAATAAATATTTCTCTTTCCCCTTTCCTACTGAAAGAATGGTCTCTGTGATAAAGTCTAATTCAATGGGAAGCCAGTTGGGATCAACTAGCATAAGATAACTTTTGCCTATTATCAGACTCGTCGTTGTTCTAAACAAAGCGCTTTCAAATATAATCAGCTCATCACTTCGAAATTGAATTTTCATCTTATTCTTATTAATACTCTCTCTTCAATATGCTTATGTCAGCCCAACTCAAAATTTGCTTGACTTCTTTATCCCAGCGAACCTACCCTTCTCCTCTCATTGGCCTTCCAGTAAGCATAAAAATTTCTCCCTCCCTCAGCAGCTACAAAACGTCTCCGTATAAGCTATCAAGTCTGGCATGAAAACATGAAACCAGCGCTCATACTGCTCTGCATTTTCTGCCACATCCAGCGTGGCCTCGTGGAAGGCAGATTTGAAATTGACCCGATTATCCATCCACACTAGGGACTTCTGCATATTCTGCATAGTGGCGTAGGCTGACAGAAAATCATGCTTGACCATACTATCTATGCGTTTAAATAGCTTGGCAGGAAGCTCGGCTTTTCTTCTGAGTAGAATTTTGTAAGTCTGCTGCCTGAATTCGTCGAAAGGCATTTGAGAGTAATGGGACCAATTTTGCGACAAATAATAATCCCATATCAAGTCCACCACTACAGAGGCATACTTGCCGTGCCTAGCCCTCAAGGAGGCTCTTAGCTTTAAGGTGGTGGGATGGGTATCTGTAAAAGTATCTATGGCTCTATGCAGTATTATGCCCTCCTTGACTCTACCCGCATAAGCATTTACTTCGCTTCTATGGAGAAAATCGGTCATAAAGTTACCTATGAGGATATCTTCCTCAGAACAGGACAAGTAACAATGGGCCAGATAATTCATTGTATGAAACTAAGGGTTTTGGATTACACAAAAGTCAAATGCGTAAAGGGATTATATTTGCGGCAAATTAGCTCAATATGCCTTTATATGCTGGAATCGTAGGATTGCCCAATGTAGGAAAATCCACTCTTTTCAATGCTTTGACCAATGCCAAAGCCCTTGCGGCCAACTACCCGTTTGCCACCAAAGAGCCCAATGTCGGTGTCATTACTGTCCCTGACGAGCGATTAACAGCCTTGGCCAAGCTGGTCAACCCACAAAAAGTCCTTCCCACAACAGTCGAGATCGTTGATATTGCAGGACTCATCAAGGGTGCCAGTAAAGGAGAAGGCCTAGGCAATCAATTCCTGGCAAATATCAGAGAGGTGGATGCCATCGCTCATGTCGTCAGATGTTTCGATAATGACAATGTAATCCATGTGGATGGCTCTATTGACCCTGTCAGAGACAAGGAAATTATAGACACTGAGCTTATATTAAAAGATCTCGAGATCCTGGAAAAAAGAGTTGAAAAACTAAAAAAGCAGGCAAAAACGGGGAAGCCTCTGGACAAGAAGAATTACGAAATAGCTGAGGCTGTCTATAAGCAGATGGAGCAAGGTATCTCAGCTAGAGCCATAGATCTGGATGATGACGGCAAGGCACTCATCAAAGAAATGCAACTCCTCACTGCCAAGCCTATTCTTTATGTCTGTAATGTGGATGAAAATTCTGTCAAAGATGGCAATGAACATACAAAGAGATTTACCGAAGCTGTAAAGGATGAGGGCGCTCAGGTAATCTTGATCTGTGCTTCCATAGAAGAAGAAATTGCCCAACTGGAAGATTACGAGGAGAAGATGATGTTCGTAGAGGAGATGGGCCTTAAGGAGCCAGGTGTGAATAGGGTGATTTTTTCTTGTTATACTTTACTGGACTTGATCACCTACTTCACTGCCGGAGAGAAAGAAGTGCGGGCCTGGACTGTAAAAGTTGGTTCTACTGCACCCCAAGCAGCAGGGGTTATCCACACGGATTTTGAGAAAGGTTTTATCAGAGCAGAGGTAATCAAGTATGATGACTATATCGCTCTGAAATCTGAAGCGAAAGTCAAAGAAGCGGGCAAGCTGGGAATCGAGGGCAAGAGCTATATTGTTCAGGATGGGGATATCATGCACTTCTTATTCAATGTTTAACTAGATAGTGGACTGCTAGATCACTAGATGCTAGACTTTTAGATGCTAGACTCTAGATGCTGGACTTATAGACTGCTAGGATGCTAAACTAGACTGGCTATACTCTTGCGTAGGTAACTTCTTTTACTGCCTTGATGACTTTGGCAGGATTAGGTAGAAATTCTTCTACGAATACTGGAGAATAAGACAGGGAAGTGTCAGCAGAATTGACTCTGGTTACTGGAGCATCCAGATAATCAAAAGCATACTTCTGAATCTCATAAGCAATCTCAGCAGATACACCAGCGAAAGGCCAAGATTCATCCACGACAACCATTCTGTTCGTCTTTTTGACAGATTCTACCAGGGTATGGTGGTCTAGTGGCCGGATGGTTCTCAGGTCGATGACTTCAGCAGATATACCTTCTTTGGCCAATTGCTCTGCAGCTTCCAAGGCAACTAAAGTCATCTTGTTATAAGAAACCAAGGTGACATCTGTACCTTCTCTTCTGATTTTAGCTTTGCCGATAGGCACTAAGTATTCTTCTTCTGGTACGTGTCCTTTATGGCCGTACAACATTTCAGATTCCATGAAACAGATGGGGTCATCATCTCGGATAGCTGATTTCATAAGACCTTTGGCATCATAAGGATCTATGATGGAAATGACCTTGAGTCCTGGACAATTAGCCATCCAGCTTTCAAAGGTCTGCGAATGCTGCTGCGCCAGCTGGCCCGCTGAGCCCGAAGGTCCTCTGAATACAATCGGGCATTTATAATCGCCAGCTGTCTGCGAGAGGGTCTTTGCCGCATTATTGACGATCTGGTCAAAGGCCAACACTGCAAAATTCCAAGTCATGAATTCTATAATAGGTCGTAGTCCATTGATGGCTGCACCCACACCGATACCTGCAAATCCCAATTCGGCTATAGGTGTATCAATGACCCTTCTAGCCCCGAACTCGTCCAGCATCCCTTTACTCACCTTGTAGGCACCATTATACTCTGCCACTTCTTCTCCCATGAGAAAGACACTCTCATCTCTTCTCATTTCTTCGCTCATCGCCTCTCGTAGGGCATCTCGTAATGTGATTGTTCGTTCCATGTACCTGGTTTAATTAAGTGCATAAAGGTATAGAAACAAGAGGAATAACCTGTGGCACTTGTGGCAAAACTGTACTAAGAAAGCAAACTCAAGGGGTCTATTCCACCCAGATTGCCAGAACTCATGAGCAGGACAACCTCATAGTCCCCATGCAGAACCCTTGAAAGAGACTCTTGTAAATGTTCTGTGTCATTGACAACAGTCAACTGGCTATGTCTAAAAGCAGCTGCAACTGCGACGACATCGAGGGCTGGCATACGCTTCAAGGCGAGTTGAGCAGGGTCAAAATAAACTACAACTTCATCCAATGGACTCAAGGTGTCAGCATATTGCTCTATGAATTCCATCTGGAGACTGGAATAGGTATGCAGTTCCAGAACCCCGAAAATCTTCTGTATTCGGAATTTGGATCTGATCGCGGCCGCGGTGGCTTTGGCTTTGGATGGAGCATGAGCAAAGTCTTTATAGATCACCAGCTCATCTGAGTTGTGTATACATTCTAATCGCTTGGCTGCGCCTGTGAAATCTGACATATAACCCAGAAAATCAGCTTTGCATATGCCTATCTGCTCACAGGCCATCATGGCAGCATGCAGATTCTTGAGATTGTGCTGACCGAATACAGCAATGGGAAAGCTCTGGTCTTCAAGTTGTACTTCTGATTTCTTATTGACAATTAAAGGCTCGTAGCCGATTCTGGTGCAAGCAGCAGCGCTCTGTAGAACTAAGTCCAGTACAGCTGGATCTGCTTGGTCAAAGAACAATAAATCTCCTTTTTTGCTTTTCTGCAAATAGGCCCTGAAGATATCAAGGTAATCTTCGTAGGTCTTATAGATATTGACGTGATCCCAATCCACGCCTGTCAGTATGGACACATTGGCATCGTAATGGAGCATTTTAGCACGGTTATCCAAGCATGAGCTGGGATACTCATCTCCTTCCACCACTAGGATATCCGCCCCAGAAAGCCGGACCATCTTGTCATACCCTTTGATCTGTGCCCCTACCAGATAGTCAAAATCCATATTTGCCTTCTTAAGAGCATACATGATCATCGCTGTGGTGGTGGTCTTCCCATGGCTGCCCGTAACAGCTATGCGCTGGGTTGCCGTTGTCGATCGACTGACAAATTCTGGAAAGGAGACAATACTCAATCCTAATTGCTGGGCTTTGGCTAGTTCAGGATTATCATGCTTAGCGTGCTTGCCCAGGATAATCTGATCTATATCTGAGGTAATGTTACTTGGATACCACCCCATGGCAGGCGGTAATAGGCCTTGCTGAGCTAAACGGCTGCGACTCGGCTCGTATATCTCATCATCTGAGCCAGATACTTGATGACCCAGATCCTGAAGATCTATGGCCAAATTGTGCATGATACTGCCTCCCACTGCAATTAAGTGATACTTCATGTCGTTTCTTAATCAGTTTCCGTGATGATATATGTAGATTTGTAACAGCAAATGAATATATATTTGCACCTTTAAAAGGCAATATCAACGATAAAAAGAATTAAAAATGAGGAAAAATCAGTTAAACGTACTTGCTAAAGTATTTGCTTTTCTGATAGTGCTGACCGTGTTCACATCTTGTGCTAAGAAAGGTGTCGGTTGCCCTAACAATTTCAAAGTACTGCCTAGCATTACGCTTCCTTTTTCTAAATAAGAAGGATCTTTGTCACCCAGTCTTTTACTTACTAAAGACAAGTCACATACCCTGTATAGTGAGAAGTATCAAGCTCACTACCATTCCTTATATGGTTCCATCGAGGAATCCGTGCATGTGTTCATATCCGCAGGCCTGTACCATCTGAGCAGAGCAGGTTATTCTGATATAACCATATTTGAGATGGGATTCGGCAGCGGACTCAATGCTTATCTGACCCATATCGCCAGTCAGCGACTAGAACTCACCATTAATTATCACACAATAGAAAGTGATCCCCTGAATGCTGAGATTACATCAAACTTGAATTATGATGAAGTCTTGGGTTATCCCCAAAAGGGTTTTCTCGAAAAACTACATCAATGTGCCTGGGAAGAAGAGCAATCATTGAGTGAAAACTTCAAGGTTACAAAATTCAACAACCAACTTCACTTACACCAGCATCCTATCTCTTATGATCTGATCTATTATGATGCTTTTGCGCCTTCATGTCAACCAGAACTATGGACTAGTGAGGTACACCGCACCTTGTACGAGAGTCTCAATCCTGGTGGTTGTCTGGTCACTTACTGCTCACAAGGCCAGTTCAAAAGAACTTTGAAAGAGCTCGGATATGTGATAGAAAAGCTCAACGGTCCAGCAAAAAAACGGGAAATGATCAGAGCTACCAAGCCTAAAACTTAAAGCGTATTAACATTATTCACTATTTTGTCTCAGTACTTTTAAAACTAAGCTGGAATGAGGAAAATAGCGTTGCATTGGCAAATCCTGTTGGGGATGGTTGCTGGAATAGTCATCGGACTGATATTCTCTAAATTCAGCTGGGGCAAAGACTTCATCATTGATTGGGTAAAGCCGCTAGGAACTATCTTTATAAAATTGCTCAAGCTCATAGCCATCCCACTCATCATAGCCAGCCTCGTCAAAGGCATATCTGATCTCAAGGACATTTCAAAATTTGCCAGCATAGGTAAGAAGACAGTGTTATTCTATCTCCTATCGACTGTCATCGCCGTATCTATCGGCTTGATTTATGTCAATATTATTCAGCCAGGAGAAAAAATATCGGCGGAGACAGTCGCTCAATTAAGTGAGTCTTTCAGCGGAAACGCTACTAAGAGAGTAGATTCTGCACTTTCTCAAAAAGACAAAGGTCCTCTACAGTTCGTGGTGGATATGGTGCCTGATAATATTTTCTCAGCAGCAAGTGATAACAGGAATATGCTGCAGGTGATCTTCTTTACCGTACTGCTTGGTATCAGCCTACTCTTGGTCAAAGAAGAAACAAGTAAACCTCTGAAAGCATTCTTTGATAGCTTGAATGCCGTGATAATGAAGATGATAGACCTTATCATGCTGATGGCACCCTATGCCGTACTGGCACTGCTGGCCTCATTGATTGTGGAAACAACTAATTCTGACATATTTGTTGCCTTATTCTGGTATGGCTTTACCGTAATCTTAGGTTTATCCACGATGGTCTGCATCTATGTCGGCGTCGTCTGGTTATACACTGGTAGATCCCCCGCGTCCTTTCTCAGTGGTATCAGTCCAGCACAATTACTCGCTTTTTCCACTAGTTCCTCAGCAGCTACGCTACCTGTCACCATGGAACGTGTAGAAGAGCATCTAGGGGTGGATAAAGAAATTGCCAGTTTTGTATGCCCAGTGGGTGCTACAATCAATATGGACGGCACGAGTTTATATCAAGCGGTGGCAGCGGTTTTCATTTGCCAAGCGTTAGACTTTGGACTGACACTATCACTTCAACTTACAATAGTTTTGACAGCGACCTTAGCATCCATAGGCTCCGCAGCGGTTCCTGGCGCCGGTATGGTGATGTTAGTCATAGTCCTCGACTCATTAGGGGTTCCCAAAGAAACTTTGATGGTCGGACTGGCTCTCATTTTTGCCATAGACAGACCCTTGGATATGATGCGTACTGTAATCAATGTAACTGGTGACGCCACCGTAGCTATGCTAGTAGGCAAGTCAGAAGGTAAGTTGAATGATCCCAAGGTGAAAAACTGGGATGACAATTATAAAAAAGAATAAGTGGAGTAAGATGAAGCGTCACCTTACTCGACAAAATAAATGTAGAGAGGGTGAGACGACTCATAATTATAGTAACGACAATCTCAGGTTTGGTCCTAGCTGGAATCAAGCTCAGTGCACCCCACATTGATAATAAGGAATTTATCCATCCGCAACCTACGGACGGCATACACATACCCGATTCCATGGAGGATGGTAGCACCAGAAATCTTAAAAAAGAATGGTTTGAGGCTATTCACTCTTGCTCAGATTCTACGGACTGGCGAGCAGTGGAGAGAGCAACGATGCTAAGTAAATATGAGAGTCATATCAATGATGTAAGCCAACGAAATCCAGGTATTATCAATATCGGCCATGGACAGATCATAGGAGAGTGGGAGGAAAAAGGGAGCAATAATCTATCAGGCTGTATGAAGCGGACCGCCTATGATAAGAAAGAAGATAAATTATATGCACTAGCTGGAGGTGGCTCTTTGTGGAAAGGAGGCGTGGATGGCCTGAGCTGGGAAGTGGAGAATCAAGATATACGCTTCGACGGGAATTTTCTGGACGTTGTTTACCCAGAGTCTGATGTAAGTCGTCTATTGGTAAGTATCGGTGGACTCCCTTATTACAAAGATTCGGACTCTGAAATATGGACAAAATCAGAAGGTATAGCAGCGATATATATGCCGACCAACAAAAACCAACTGATCCTGGGTGCAGAAGGCCAAAACGTATTTTTCCTGTCTCGACTTCAGGATGGTGGCGATGTAAGTCTGTTCTATTCAGAAGACTTTGGCGGAAGTTTCTCAGTAATTAAGAGCTTTCCGACTTATGATCTCATGGATGTCGCAATTGCTACTGATGCAACCGCTACAGAATTGTATCTCATAGAAGAAACCTCACACAATAGAAGCAACATCTACATTTTCAATAAAGTAAATAAATCACTTACCCTTTTGACCTTCTCGGCTCCTCTGGGTTTCGGTACCATAGGCGATGCGAATCTGCAAGTACTCAAGGAAAATGGAATTACTAAACTGTATGCCTACAATGCACTGAATGAATTAAAATACTCAATAAACAATGGACTCAGTTGGATCAGAATGACCACCCTTCCTATCAGACCCTGGGATTCAGGCTTATTCATCTCCCCTTCTGACCCTCAGATCATGATGATCGGAGCTATCAATGCTTATCGCAGTCAGAATGGTGGTTATACTTGGGAGCTAGTTAATCAATGGTCAGAATACTACTCAGATATGGCCACGAATTTACATGCTGACATCATGTATATCAATGAGATAGAGACAATTAGAGATGGGAGTATACTTATGGTCTCCACACATGGTGGCATTCATCGTTCTTTTGATAATGGCAATAATTTTCAGAATATTGGATTTGAAGGATTGAATGCTTCGCAGTATTATAGCGTCAAGACATCGCCATATAACGAGAACTACATATTCACTGGATCACAGGACCAAGGCATCCAACGAGGTAGAGACTTCGATGAAGGTGTCACTGATTTCGTTCAGTTCAAGGCCGGTGATTATGGTCATCTACAATTTACAAATTACGGTAGAAGCTTATGGTCGATTTATCCAGGTGGTGACATGTACTACTACCCTGACCCTATTAATTCTGATGAGTCCTTAGCCCCATTTGATTTGCTGGTCAATAACCAATCCATATGGCTTCCACCTATCATCACCTCACCTTATAATCCTAATGCGGTACTCATTGCAGGAGGCAGCCTATTGAATACCACTGGCTCGCATATAGTGGATGTTTCAGTCGATGACTTGGGACAGCTTTTTGGTACTCAATGGCCTTTTAATTTTTCAATGAGTGGAGGCGAAGTAAGCGCAATGTCTTACAACCTTGTGGATTCAGATGAATTCTATGTCTTAACGACCAATGGCAAATTCTATAAGTCCACTAATCGAGGGGTGCACTTTGAGGAAAAAGATACAGGCCTATCTGATGCTCATCATCTTTACGGCAATACCATATTATGCTCTAAGCATAATCGAAATAGAATATTCATTGCCGGGTCTGGGTATGATAATCCTGCCGTCTACTATTCTGAGGACGGAGGAGAATCCTTTACTTCCATAGTCGAAGGCCTACCCAACACGACAGTATTCCAAATGGTCTACGATGAGAAAGAAAATTTTGTATTTGCTGCTACGGAAGCAGGGCCCTATGCCTTAGATGTAAAGGCAGAACTATGGTATGAGATAGGACAAGGCGCAGCCCCTAACCAGCGCTACTGGAGTGTGGAATACCTACCCACGCTCAACAAGGTGCGGTATGGGACTTTCGGAAGAGGCATATGGGATTTGAATATAGACGAGCTCAATTCAACAACAGATCACGTATCAGAAGGCGAGCAGCTCACAATCCATCCTAACCCAACTATGGATGTGGCAACATTAAGGTTACCACAAACCTCTGATGGTCGCTTGAAGTTGATCTCGATACAGGGAAAAACCTTACTCAATCGCTTAATTGACCAAGAAAATATCATAAGTATTGATGTTTCTGATTATGCCGATGGGCTCTACTACATTATATTTGAGAATGGGACTGATGAGCCCTTGTCAAGTATAATGATCAAATTATGAATGAAGAAAAATTAGGCGTAGGATCACGCATAAAGCATCCTGCATATGGCGAAGGCGTAGTCATAAGCCTGGACTTAGCTGCTTACACTTGTGTCTTTATGACTTATGGTAAAAAGCTAGTCAGCAATGATTACAAAGAATGGGAAATCATAGAGCAACTACCGGCCGACGAAAAAATAAGCTTTACTGAAGCAGAGAAATCCCTCATCAGGATACTCAACACCTATAACGGACTTGAGAGCACAGTAGATCTAGGTGATAAGTGGGATGGAGGCACCTTGATTCTAAAGCCACAAGATCCTGGGCTGAAGTCCAAAGAGATGAGCATAGACAGCTTTTTCCACAAAATTGTAATGGTCAGAGATAGACTCAGGGTTATGGAGCAAAGAATTAACAGCAGTAAACTGACTGATGAAGAGAAGGTTAATCTACAACAGTATATCACAAGAATATATGGTAGTCTGACCAGCTTCAATGTGCTATTCAAGTACAAGGAAGATAATTTCCGAGGGGATAGTAAGTCTGCATAGTAAGGTGAAAAAAGATAAAATCAAAGCAAAATGGGAAATACTCGAAGAGGAAGATGTTTCTCCCAGTAAGTGGTACCCTATCAAGAAGCATAAAGTCAAGCTTCCTAATGGTAATATCATAGATGATTACTTTGTTTCAAATTTTGGAAATATCAGTTTGATTTTACCAATTCTGGCTAATGGTGATATGGTTTTTGTCAAACAATATAAACATGGTCTTGGTCGGTTTATGATAGAACTACCTGCAGGTATGCAACAGGATCAAAAGACCATAGAAGAATCGGCTATCGCGGAGCTGGAAGAAGAGACAGGTATAAGCACGACAGTAGAAAACCTGACTCCTTTAGGTAAGATTTGTCAGAATCCAACTAAGTCATTTGTAATTACTCATGGATTCTTGGCTACAGATTTGTTATTTAATTCCGAACAGAAATTAGACGAAACTGAGGAAATTGAAATAATCGTTATCAGCCCTTCAGTGGTCCTGGAAATGATTATCTCCGGGGAGATATGGGTAGCGGACACAGTGAGTATGATTCTTAAGGCTCTATTGTCCTACCCCGAGATATTTGCTTAGGCTAGCTTATTAGCAGCTCTATTATTTCTAGGATCTGAATGGATTGAATAATTTACCTACCATTTCAAAGCCTGTATAGATATTTTGGCCTTTAGCCATGGTTTCTTCGGTATATAATACGTCTATTGGATATTCATAGACATTACTTTTATTGATCTTGGCATTCTTAATGATTTCTATGCAGAATTCATAGCCATTATACGTTATTGTGAGATTCTCAGCGAATCTGCGAGACATCACTTTCATTCCTGATTGGCTATCTGAGATCACGAGACCAGTGACAAAGTAGTTGACAATGTTACCGAGCATATTAAATATGATCCTAGTGAGTGGGATACCATTTTTTTTCAAAAAGCGACTGCCTATGACCAGATCGACATTTTGACTTTCTATGCATTTTATGAGAGGAATAAGATCCTTTGGGTTATGTTGGAAGTCAGCATCAATAGTGGCTATGTAGGTAGCATTTTGACTTACAGCATAATCGATACCAGTTTTGGTTGCTGCACCAGCTCCGAGATTGATCATATGATCCAGTACTTTGATCTTAGGGCCATAAGTAAGGGCTATTTCTTTAGTCTGATCTGAGCTGTTATCATTTACCAAGATGATATTCTGGAATCCAAGTGCTAGTGTCGTTTCTATTACAGGTCTTATGAACCGCTCCTCATCCTTGGCTGGGATGACAATGAATATTTTTCTCATCGGGGTTCTAAACATCTAGAAAATTGATAAATCCATCACAAATATATCGTAAAGATACTATTCAAATGTTAACATATAGCTTAAAGAAACCGCATAATCAACATACGGTAAAAGCTGCAAAGTCCAATAGAACATGTTGCTGCTAAATTATCTCATATATAGCATATTGCCCTCCATAATAGATTTTGCTTCCTAATTCTTTATTCGGGAACATTTGTTTAACTGTATGAGTCTTACCCGTTAATGGATTTCTTTGACGAAAAAGTCTGTTAGTGCAGAGAAGCTTAAGTCTAGGATTTCTTCTAACGTATCTCATCAGCTGGTCATATTTCTTCTTTAGAGATTGCTCTGGTGTCTTATCTATATAAGGAGTATTGACATCTATGATTAAATACTTAATATTAGAGCTTAACAATACATCTGTCATAACGTCTCTATCATCACCATACATTTTGTTCAATCTGTCAAACATACCAAGCTGATTATCCATCTTGATACGACTGGAGTTATTTTCTATAAAGTAAGAAAAGCTTGTTCCTATTCTTAGGATGAGACTTGAAGGATCACTATTTATTCGTTTAAGAGCTGATTTAAAATCTGGATAAAAAGTTTCAAGTATTTCTTCATAGGATTGACGACCCGTTTGATAAGAATAAAAATGAGGTGAGAACATTGTAGTTCCTAGTTTATTCCTAGGTAAGCCACTATTGACGTCACTGATTCTGAAAGCCATAGCACCTAAAATATAAATTACAGTGATAGAGTAAAAGGCATATTTCAAAAAACTTGAATAGAATTTCAAATTACTATCCTCCCTTTCCATCAATACGTAAATCATCATAAGACTCATATAGAAGATGAAAAAACCATACCAGGGAATACCCGCGGAATACTTGAACCAAAAGAAAAAGAAGATCCAAAAAACTATTGCAGGGGCTTTTTTGTCCAAACTTTTTCCCTTCAGTATTCTCGATAAAATATATGTTCCTGCTATGAACAATAACACTAATATCGGATAAGTGATATAATCAGAATCTCCAGAAAATTGAGAGGCAAAAGATAATAAGTGTTTGTAGACTAACCCAGTAACGAAATAAAGATATGCGGTAATGTGTGCCGTTTTTTCTGATAGGAAATCGATATTACCGAGCAGGTAATCAATCATATTGTTTCCTTTATTCTGAATACCATTTTTCTTTGTAGAAAACACATAAGAATTAGAGGTACCTATTATCCAAATAAATAGATTACTGAAAATAAATAACACAGACAACAACTTCCATCTGAATAGATAAGCAATCAAAAATAGCGGCAAGAAGATAAAATATATACAGCTAATATCAACAAATACACCTCTCTCATTGGCATTAACTGATACATCATAGGGCAACGATAAATATCTATATGGTAGTATCTCGTACCCAAAGTAGCGCTGAACCTCTTCTCGCTGAGTATTATTATTAATCTGAGCAAAAACTTTTGCATCTGATACGTTAAATAAACATATCAGAATAAGAGTTATGTACTTAATCACTAATCTCATTCCTTGGAGTTTAGGTAATTCTGATTAAGGATATAAATATTTAGATCAGGGCCAGGTGTACCACCGTTCAGTAATACACTCGGATTTAGAGATCTTGTTTCACTGTAGTTTTTTAGGACCCATGGGAATAAAGACATTGTAGAAAATAAGCCCATTGTTATGACTATTACTAAAGTGGGAGCTATACTTTTAAAATCCTTATACAGAGCATAACCCAAAAGGCTAAAACCTGATAAAAAGAAAACTCCCGTAAGGTAGTCCAACCCAAGGTGATAGTCACGAATACCTGAAATGTTGTCCAGTCCGACTAATACAAATAGACCCAAAGTCAAATTTATAACAGCAGTTGTCAATACAAAACTTTCATTCATTATCCAGAAAAAACAAATTATTAAAGAGAATAACATAAACATATTGGTCAGTTTGATACCCATACCGAATCCAACTATGATTCCCAGTACGGCAACGGGTCCCAAGAATTTATTTTTGTCAATTGACTTAATACCAACCTTTTGATCCAAAACAGCTTTAAAAGAGGCTGTGTTAATATATTTCAAGAAAAGTGAGATGGCAATAAGTTGGAAAAACAAAAGAGCCATATCTGTTTTAAGTTCAATGAAAAGCTGATTTGAGACTGCTGGAGTAACTGTAAAGAACAGCATTCCAAATAAAACTTTATTGGTACCAAGGCGTAATCGTTGAGTGCCTAATTGATACATTGCAAAGAGGGTCAGCAGATAACCATAGAGTGAAATACTTAGAGCAACAGGTGCATCATCAAATAATACAAATCCCATTGCAATCAACAAAGACCAATTATATGGCCGATATCCATAAATGAGTCCTTCACTTAAAGCTAATTGCTGACTTATATTCATATAAAAATTCCTGGCATCAAATCCGATAGGAAACGGTGCCTGAACATATGCAAAATTCAATGCCGTGTAAAATATCAAAAAGTGAATGCATAAGGCACCTACCAAATTAAGATCTTTAAACGTCCATTCCTTAATTAGCAAGCCTTTTGTTGCTGGAATAATCCTTTTGTATGAGAGCAGTAAAGGCAGAAATAGAACTATCAAAGTGCCTCCGATGGTAAATTGACTCAATGCAGCCATACCAAATAATAATAGGCAAATAAGAATCAAGCCTACTGCAACTTTATAGATTGGGTGAGCTAGTATTTTAAGATTGAAAATACTACCATATAAATATGCAGAAATGCTCAATGCTATTAAGAAGAACATGGATTTGAGACTCATTAATACATAAGATGCAAGCTCTGAAGTACTAGGTTCACGACCAATACCATATTTGCCAAAACTCACCCCAAGAGCAACAAGAAAAACAAGGGAAAGAAAAAACAAACCTGGTCCAGTACAAATAGCTCTTTTTAATATTGGTACAAATCTGTAGCTTAAAGTAAGTACAACAGAAAATATTAAAACAAAGGTGACAAGTCGTGGAAACTTAAAATATTGAATCGAAATTTCATACCAAGGATGCTTATTCAAATAATCTATTCCTATGATGAAAATCCATAGAATAGAAAAAAGAACCAGACCAATCTCAGGTATTTTATTTCGGCTCAAACTAACTAAATGTTTAATAATTAAGTGGGTTACATATGCAAATAAAGATTATATTATCAACTTCTTCAACTTTATTGGTAGTTTACTTACAGAGTCATTTATAGTACCTTGCACCTTGGGATTATGAAAATTGCTATAATTGCAGATGCATTGGATACGCAACAAGCTGGGATTCACATCTATGTGAAGGAATTGTTAGATGCCATGCATGCCTTGGAAATTTCTGATGAAATCCATATCATAAGGGTATCTAACGAAAGGGACTACCCTAAGTGGACAGAACACTGTGTACCGATCAAGAGTATTCCATTGCATATGCGGTGGAGGCAACTGACCACAATCCCTAACATCTTGAACAAGCTTCATCCCGATATTGTATACGAAACAGCTCACTTTGGGCCTTTCAGACTGAATAGAAGTATCAAGAGATGCACAATGATTCATGATCTGACTCCATTATTATTTCCAGAATATCACAGCGTATCCAGCCATATAGCCCATAAGTTATTACTTAGAGGCATCGTGGACAAAGCCGATGCAATAATTGTTAATTCCAAGCAAACTCAAGCTGACCTCGCCCTATGGGATCCAATCTCAGTCTCGAAGAGCTGGGTAATACCCCTGGCTCCCCGTAGTAAAGTCCTGAACAAAATTCAGAAGCCGATTATCGATGGTTCTTACATTCTAACTGTGGGTACCATTGAGCCACGTAAGAATCACTTATTATTACTTGAAGCATTTGAGGGCCTCCAGATAAGTAATCTAAAGCTAGTTATTGCAGGTGCCATAGGCTGGAAATCAAAGAAAATAGTCTCAAGGATCAAAAATTCACCTAAATACGACTCAATTCAGTTATTAGGTAGAGTAACAAATGAAACACTTAGCAACCTATATCAAAATGCAGCTATAATGGTCTACCCTTCCCATTACGAAGGTTTTGGTCTTCCTGTACTTGAGGGCATGCAATATGGCATTCCAGTACTCTGTTCAGACGCTTCAAGCCTACCAGAAGTAGGTGGAAAAGCAGCAAGATATTTTCCAATTGATGATGCAGAATCACTGACCACCTTGATAAATAATGTTATGGACAATGAGCAATTAAGCAGTGAATTAAAAGCTGCCAGCAAATCACATGCACAAGAATTCAGTTGGAAAAAAGTCGCACTTCAGACTCTCGAAATATTGCGTAATGTCCAGTAGCTATAGTTCTGAATATCCCATACTCATCGTAAATTGGAATGGGAGTTCGGATACATTAGAATGTGTGGAATCAGTATTGAACACTGCAGAAGTAGACTATAATATCATCATATGGGATAACAATTCCACGCAGGAAGAAAAAAAGAAACTCGAAGAAGGTTGTGGCATTTATGATAAGGTAGAGATTCACTGGTGCTCAGAGAACATAGGATTCACTGCTGCTTGCAATGAAATGATGAGTACTATTCTTGGACAAGTAGTATTACCAGCTTATATAATTTTACTCAACAACGATACGGTGGTAGAACCTGATTGGCTGAAAAAATTGACAGCTATAGGCCTTATGACTGAGGCGGGAATCGTATCGAGCAGAATGATTCAATATTACAACCGTCAGAAATTAGATCAGCTAGGCCACCAAATGCTGACAAGTGGAGAGATTATACCCATAGCGAATAATAAATCCATAAATACTATTGGGTCCGCACAAAACCTTGGAGCTAGTGCAGGAGCCTCAGCCTACTCGGTAGCAATGTTGAAAGAAATCGGGCTTTTCGATTCATTCTTTAATACGGGATATGAAGATGCGGAATTAGGACTCAGGGCTTTTATATGTGGCTATAAGCTCGAGCATTCAGACGAAGCAAAATTATATCACAAAGGAGGGGCCACTATCTCAAAGGTATTTGATATGAATAGAGCTATCAGAGAACAAATAAGTGTACTATATACAATGTGGAAGTGCTACCCAGTAAGTTTGTTGATAATAGTAATTCCAATAACTCTCGTCAGAACAATATTGATAGCACTAGTTGCTTTACTTACATTTCGTTTTTCAATCTTTAAAATAATTTTGAAGTCATCCTCTACATTTTACTCGAAATATTGGACTATAGCTTTGAGTAAAAGAAATGAAATACAACGAAAGAAAAATTCTTTTCAAACATTTGCAATTCAGAAAAGTACTATAATTTACGACATAAAAAGAGTTCACAATTATTTAGTTCTTAATAGAAAATCAAACTTAGAGAGGTACAAAAGTGAATTATAATTGTTATTTATAAATAACAGGATTGAAAACGCTTACGTTACACCTGACTCTGTTGAAGCTTTATTAAATAAATTCATCTACTAGTTTCATTTGATATACCCAGATAATGAAACCTCATAACATACATTTGAATACATAACAAAATTCACCTCCTTCAATATCCTACTATGTGTTTTTTATCATAAATAGTTAGAAATTCTGATCAACCTACGTGCAGGTAGATAAATATGAATCCCTGAAAAGAAACAAGACCTCACTATGTGTGATAACCCAAAAATCAAAATAATTTAAAACTATTTTCAAGTCATCAAGATCTTCGATAAATGAAAAACTCTCAAATGTGGCTTTCTAGCGTAATAGGTTTTTACATTGCGTGGCGACAAGTACTTAAAAAGCATCAATACTTACACAAATAGCTGATTATCAATTTTTTACATAACAATAATCATCAAGAACAGAACTGAGCTTTTCTTAGCTTAGAAGTCAGCTTCTATTATCTTTGAGGCCTTATGGGTATAGAGGAAATAATTGAAATTCTAGTCGCAAACTCCCGTTCTACAGGGTATAAAGCATGATAAAATCAAAAATAGGAGATCTCTATCTTAAGTATATACCTAATAATCAGAGGCTGGAAAGGATATGGAAATTGGCTCAGGTTGATTTCAAGAAAAGGTATTATAATGACAAGTTTGGTATGTTATGGGCAATTGTTAATCCCATATCACAAATGTTAATCTACTTTGTGGTATTTACAAAGCTTTTTAATAGAGGTGAGGATAACTTTATACTTTTTCTATTTAGTGGAATTATCATGTGGATGGGTTTCACAGAGGCTTCTAATAGAGGCTCTCACTTATTGAAACAGAAAAGATATCTTGTTGAAAATATACAGTTTGACTGGATGGATCTTAACTATTCACATATTATTTCCATTCTTATGGGTTTGTCATTTAATTTTCTAGCGTATTGCTTGATATCCATATTCTATAAAAATACTTTCGGTGAATACTGGTATTTATTTCCATTTGTACTATTGACATGGGCGATGGTCAGCTTATCCTGTGGAATGCTCTTGGGTTTAGTTCGAAGCATTTTTGATGATGCAATCCATGTCTGGAACATATTTACTAAACTAGGTTTCTGGGGCTCAGGCATTTTCTTTCCCACCTCATTCATTGTAGAAAAATATAGCTGGTTGGCCTACGCAAATCCTTTTGTTGGCATCATAGGCAATACCAGAGCCTGTCTTCTTGTAAACAATGATTTCTTTTTCAAATTATTCTTTTGGGATTTAGCTTTTGCCTTAATCTTATATATTACTGCCGTGACACTCTTTTACAAGTATTCTAAAACGATGGTAGAAAAATTATGACAGAAGAAGTAGCAGTAAGTCTTAGAAACGTGAGTAAAACTTTTTATCTATCTGATCAAACAGACAGTAGTTTTCAGAAAGTAAAGTCTATGCTTTTTCAAAAGCTCTCCACAAAAAAACTTGAGGTTTTCAAAAATATAACTGTAGATATAAAAAAAGGTGAGTTCTTTGGAGTAGTAGGAAGAAATGGTTCTGGAAAATCCACCTTGCTGAAACTGATTATGGAATCTATGAACTCTGACCCAGGTTCGATAATAGAAACCAATGGCAAACTTATAAGACTGGCACTGGGTCTGGGTTTCGATGTGAATCTTACTGCTCGGGACAACATCTACCTTAATGGCACTATTCTCGGTATGTCAATGCAGCAGATAGGAGAAAAATTCGATGAGCTCATAGAATTTGCACAGCTGGAAGAATTCGTAGATACCCCTATAAAATTCTATTCTTCTGGAATGCGAAGTCGTCTTGCATTTTCTGTTGCTGTTCATGCAGATGCAGATATATTTCTAATCGATGAATTTTTTGGAGGAGTCGGAGATGAAGCTTTCAAGGCTAAATCCAAGGCAGTATTTGAAGAACGTATCATACAAAACAAAACTATCATACTTGTCTCACACTCATTAGAGCTCATTGTAAAGAATTGTGACAGAGTCATGGTCATAAAGGACGGTGTAGGACATGTATTCAATAATCCCGCAAACGCCATCCAATTTCATAAAAAAAGTTTTGGGAGAAAAGTCACAGAAATAAATGCTAAATGAAGCCTATAGCATATATACACATAGGATTAGAGAAGACAGGTACAACTACATTGCAAGAGTACTTTCATATCAATAGAGATCAGCTTGCGCAAGACAAAATTAATTATCTCAAGTCACCAGGCCATAGAAACCATACAGATCTAGCTGCATATGCCTATGACAAAACCTTAGGTGACCTTATTGTGCAGAAAGGACTCGATACTGAAGAATCCAAGAAAGCTTTCAGAGATGCATTTATTCAGAGATTTAATACTGAGATAAATTCTGTACCCAAAAATAACCATCTACTAGTAAGTTCAGAGCATCTCTCATCTAGAGTATTCAGTAAGAATGAAATCAGAAAACTCATCAGACTATTCAGTAATCACGGATACCAAGTTAAGGTAATCGTATACCTCAGAAGGCAAGATCAATATCTTTTATCGACCTATTCGACGTGGCTTAAATGTGGCGCGACTGCAGAGCTGAATAAAAAGGCCTATAAAAGGAAAAGGTATGATTATCTGACACTACTGGAAATGTGGGAAGAAGTAGTGGGAAGAGAAAATATTATTGCCAAGATATTCGAGCGTAGAAGAATGCACAATAATGATCTAATAGAGGATTTTATGCAAATTCTGAATACTAAGACAACAGCGGATTACAGCCCAGTACCTTCAAATCTGAATAAATCCTTGGATATGAACAAGCTACTATTTCTAAAATTGATGAATCGAATTGTTCCCGAAGCAGTAGATAAACAGAAAAACCCTTTACGTGGTGAACTTATAAGTGCTTTGGAACAAATGCCTAATTATGACAAGCTTCAACTACCAGCGGAGCTATCTGAAGAAATTATAGAGTACTATAAGGAAGATAATCTGACCATAAGAAAAAAATACTTCCCTGCTCTAGAAGGAAATTTATTTAACGATCAGATCAAGAAGATTAGCAACGATAAATCTGGGACATCTAGACTCAGTCGCGAAAAACTTTTTGATATTCTAGGGAGCCTATGGAAATACCAACAAAAAGAAATAAACCACCTCAAGGAAACTTGCTCAAACCAGCAAATGAAAATAGCTGAATTGACAAGACATGACCCAGCATAGAAGCATATCTTTAAATTTTTTTCCAAACTAAGAGTTCACTATCTTGAAAGAACCGCCAATAGCTTATATACACATAGGACTGGAGAAAACAGGCACTACCACCTTGCAAGAATTTGCTTATCAAAACCGAAACCTACTTGCTGAGGACAACATCTATTATCCAGACTCTCCTGGCCTCAAGAATCACACTAACCTTCCTGCCTATGCTTATGACAAAAATCTAAATGACCTGGCGGAAAGAAAGAATATTACAAATCCGAATGACAGGATTTATTTCCGAAATAAATTCGAAGAGGAATTTAAAAATGAGATTCGACCTATCAGAGATAAAAAAATGCATCTTTTAGTAAGTAGCGAGCATTTATCTTCCAGAGTGGGAGACGAGACTGAGATAAGAAAACTATTGTCTTTATTTACTTCCTTAAAATATCAGCCCAAAATAATCGTATACCTAAGACGACAAGATGAAATGTTATTGTCCACCTATTCCACTTGGGTGAAATGTGGGGCTACAGAAGACATGAACCTCAACGCCTTCCAGAAAAAACGTTATGACTACCTAGCGCAATTGCGACTCTGGGAAAACACTGTAGGTAAAGAAAATATCATGGTAGGACTGTTCCATAGAGATAGACTTTTTAAAGGAGATCTAATACTAGACTTTTGTGACAAAATAAACATTGACCCCAGCCGATACAATAAACCTGAGGCTAAACTCAACAAATCCCTCAGTGCGATACAATTAGAATACTTAAAAGGCTTCAACATTGAAGTGCCAGAACTCATAGGCAATAAGAAGAATGAATTTAGGGGAGATATCACCAATGCATTAGAAAGCATTGATGACAATCAGAAGGCTCAACTTCCTATTGCCATAAAAAATCAAATACAAAATTATTTCCAAGCACAAAATGCAGAAATTAAAGAAAAGTACTTTCAAGATCTTAATAGTCCCCTATTTCCTTTTTCACTAGAAGACAATATTAATAATAAAAGGAACAGCCCTAATATTGCTGAAGCAATCAAAAACATTTCAATCAAACTTTGGAAATTTCAACAAAATAAAATCAACAAGCTAAATCAAACATACAGAGACCAACATAGATACATAACCAAACTCGAAGAAGAACTAAAAGAACTTAAAAGGAAACTCTTAAGCTAATCAAGCAAACACCGTAAGCTACGCAATGAGAAACAGCTATATCAGCTTATTATCGAAAAATTGTCTCACAGACTTACGATAGTCCTTGTAGCTTATATCAATGGTCTCTAATTCCCTGAAAAGATACTTACCTATGCCAATGACAACATCAGGTTCCCTAATCAATTTCCTTAATGCGACGCCATCACTCTGTGTATTCTCATACTTGCCATCATAGTTAGAGAAGAGATCAGTACGACAGAATTTTTGAACCCAATCAATAGAGTCAAAATCTTTGACTCCCGATTCATACTTAAGCTTGTATAACATTTCAACCACATTTAGCTCAGGTATTAGATGGACGTACTTAAGTACAACTGGCATCCACTTTTGCCTTATGAAATCCTGAAATTCTGTCGAAATCATATACAAACCAGCAGGATGCACAGCATCACAATAAGGGTCATCAAGATCTGATATCCCTTGGTAAATAGCACTAGTGACCCAACAACGGTGCAAGTTAGCATTCCTTGATATTATACCCAGCCAATCTGTCCTTATTGCCAAGCAGGCAATATCTAAGATTAGATGTTTGCCTTCACTTAGACACATAAGAGATCTCAGAAAACTTATTGGCTTGATGGAATTAATTGCAATTGTTGCCTCGATATAATCTGGATAGGAAAATATGAGCTTAGAAAAACAATGTTTTACGTTTTCTGTAGAGTTATAGATTGCCGTTACTTTATTCTCAAATCCGCCTAACCTTTTACTAGATAGGAGAGCTATAACTAGCTCAGGCCTTACTACAGGCAGCTCTTTGTACGGCAAGAACTCAGCTCTATCCCATAAAAGAAGATTGGCACATAATAAGTTTCTCTCCTCCAATACTATATTAACTACTACAGAATCTACTTTCAAAGTACTTATAAAATAAAAATAATCTAAAACTCAAAAGTAACTAGATAAGTGAATTAATCAAATCTACAATCTACTATAAAGCTTCAATCATATCGTTTGATTAATATTACAATCTATTGTGCCATAACTGCAAATGACAAAAAACATCATATACGTAAGTTCATACCCCAAATCAGGGGCGACATGGCTTCAATTTCTGATATTTTGTTGTTACAATGGCCCTTTCAAGAGTTCAAAGGAGGTTTTAAGATTCTACCCTCCCAGCAACAGGAATAAGTTAATAGAGAAAAATAATCATAACCCTTTATTTATTAAGTCACATGCAGCACATTCTAGGCAGATATCTCTGCTAGACGATAATGCTAAGTGCATTCTATTAGTTAGGCATCCATTGGACATAGGTCATTCCCTTATTAATCACCACAAAAACCAAGGTAGCTTACGATTGTTGCTGCCCTACTTCCAGAATAAATTCTTAATGACCTTTCTAAATGAAAATAAAAGTAATGAAAATACAAGTTGGAATTATCATAGTGCCTCATGGCTGAAACAAAAACAATTCCCGCTTCATATCATAAGATATAATAATCTAATTACCCAGCCCATACCCATCTTAGCACACTTACGCAATGTTTATGAACTAGAGTTCACCGACAAAGATATTGCCAATGCTGTAGATCTTTGCTCTATAGAAAAAATGAAAGCCTTAGAAAAAAAAGAGCTAGATCAGAAAATAGCAGGTTTATTTTATTCCAGAAGACGTAAACTAACCAAGCGCTTACTCAAATCAAGCTTTGTGAATAAAGGTGGAACTTTAGATCATCGGACAAAATTCACTGAATCGTATCTGAACAATGCGGCTGACATATTCAATCCAATGTTAAAAGAATTAGATTTTAAACTAATTTCTAAAACTGGAAATAAATAAACTCCTTATACCTTCCATACTCTCCAAGATATGAGATCGCCAAAATGCCAATTAGATAAAACGACCAACGGCCAATGGTACCACACTTAGATATGGACTCCGCAATATTAAGTCGATACTCAAAGAAGTGCAGAACACTAGCTATTAATAAAATGACTATTGAGATATACATCTCGACGACATCGATAGGGTCATCAAATATATTCTGATTCCAAAAGTTACCCTCCTCGTAAATAAAGACATTCTGGCATAAAATTAACGCATCAGAAAGTGTTTCTGCCCTAAAAAATATCCAAGCCATAAAGGATATGAATAAAACGTACAAAACACTAAAGAAAGACGGAAGTCTCTTGAGTAGTTTATCCATTCCTAGTCTCTCCATAATCAAAAAGCATCCATGAACCATACCCCAAACTACATAAGTCCAACTAGCACCATGCCATAATGCAGTTACTAAGAAGACAATAATCAAATTCCTGTAAGTCCTGAAATAACCTTCTCGATTACCCCCTAGCGGTATGTACAGATAATCCCTGAACCAAGTGGATAAAGAAATATGCCATCGTTGCCAGAATTCTTTGATACTTCCACTGAGGTATGGACCTTTAAAGTTTTCCATAAGCTTAATACCCAAAATCAGAGCTGAACCAATAGCTATATCAGTATATCCAGAAAAGTCCCCGTAAATTTGGAAACTGAAAAAAACTACACCTAATATAGCATTTATACCATTATACAATTCTGGAGCTGAAAAGATTTCATCTGCGTAAATAGCGAATCGATCTGCAAATACCATTTTTTTTACTAAGCCCATTAGAATCATCATACATCCTAAGCGAAACCTTTTATAATCGAATAAATGCTTTATTTTGAATTGTGGCAAAAGATTTTGACTACGCTCTATAGGGCCCGCTACAAGCTGCGGAAAGAAGGACACATAAAGTGCAAAGTCTATAAAATTCCTTTCTACATTCTTCTCATTATTATATACATCCAAAGTGTAACTGAGAGTTTGAAAAGTATAAAATGAAATACCTACTGGCAGTAGATGACTATGTGCAGGGAGTTCAACACTCAATCCTATCAAAGCAATAATAAATTCAATATTATCACTCAGGAAATTAAAATACTTGAAGTAGAATAGAATGCCAATATTTACAACCAGGCTAATAAGTAAGATCCTTTTGCGATTTACCTTACTATCTGTTTGGCTGAGCTGCTTTCCTATAAAAAAGTCCGTAAGCGTAGAAACAATGATCAAAAGAATGAATACTGGCTGCCAGCACATGTAAAAGAAATAACTGGCAGTCAATAGAAACACATTCCTAATCTTCACAGTAGGCAATAGATTGTATACCAATAGAACAATTGGTAAAAAAACGAAGTAGCTATAAGAGTTAAACAGCATACTACTTGTTCTTTGAATCTAAAAATTTCTGGCTTAGATAAGCTGTATAGAGAATAGAGCCTTTGTCATTGAGATGATCTGCATCATAACGCAAAGTAGGATCATAAAGATCACCAAAAACTGAAGGATCTGCCATATCCATAATAATATCGTCAGGAAAACTGTTCTTTATGTCTATTAATTCCTCAGCTGAGATCAAGACACTATTCCTAGGAGTAATTACATAATGTAATTTAATTCCTTTCTCACGGGCTCTATGCAAATACTTTTTAAGTAGGGCTTTGTATACAAAATTAGACTTGAGTTCCAATGGGCTTAACGCATATGCAGCCTTAAATTCTTGCTTAGTCTGATTAAGAATTTTATTCTTTTCTCGGCTTTGAATTTCATTTTCAGTGAACATAGTATTGAAATACATAAAGCCATCTTTATGTTTGTCCAGTACCCTGTAACTGAATGCATTTTTCTTCAGCAAAGATTTCAGGGCATCATATCGCATCCCAATAAAGAAAACGTTTTCGACAAAACTCCTACAATACTTATAGGACATATAAAGCTTCTGATTAAACGGAATACTCTTACTGAATAAAAGGTTTGACATAGACCAACAAAACCACCTAGGCGTAAAATAAAATTTACTAAACGTGGTCAAAAAGTGTCGCGGCGGCATATGATCGAATCCATCGAGCTCCATAAACACATAGTCAACAGTCTTATCGCTATCCAGTAATTCTTCCAACAAAAAGAAATGATGTGGCGGCATAGTACCGTCTACAGAAAGATTAAAACTCGAAAGTGAATCATCTGCAATGATGGAATCGAACTGCGTCGGCCTGACTTGTCGATTGGTCACACTAGATCCAAGAAAATAAACGTTGGGATCCAGGTTTTTCTCTTCAATGAATTTCAATTTAGAGTTGAGTTGTAAACTTCCCCAACTAAATGGCAGAAAGACCCTTATACCGGTGCTGATGACAGACAATAGTACAAGTAAAAGAAAGCATTTAAAACTAATATGTAAAAATAGTTTAAGCAATAAATTTAATTTACTAAACGACTATTCTGAACAACATTAAAGGACTCCACATTATTTTCCTTTCTATGAATATTAAATCTGCGACGAAACTCCTGTACTATGGCAGGCTGCTCTTCTTTAAGATTATTCAGTTCAGTGGGGTCCACCCTAAGGTCATATAAGAAATTCCCCAAGCTATCAACTCTAATCCACTTCATACCGTCCTTATTAATACCAGCACTGAGCTTTCTATCACTCCAAAAAATAAAATCTCTATCAATATAATATTCCGACGAAGGCTTCTTTTCCTCTAAAACAGACTTGAAACTTCTACCTGTCAAGCTCTTATCCTCTCTCCCAGTTATATCCAAAATCGTGGGCATGACATCCATGACATGCCATGCTTGCTTGACTATCCTTTTTCTATCATTTAACTCTGGCCAAGAAACTATTAGAGGCGCTTTAATACCACCCTCCCACAACATACCCTTTCTTCCGTAAAATGGAGAGTTAAATATATCTGATATCCCGTTTGCCGATACGCCATTATCAGAAAATAAAATGATAATTGTATTCTGATACTGACCTGATCTTTTAAGCTGTGAAATGAGTCGCCCTATGTTATTATCCACATTTTCAATCATTGCCGCATGTGTCGCCATGGCAGTAACCTTAGATTCATGCGATAGTCTCTTTGAAGAACTATACAATTCCAAATTAGGCAACACATCTGAATCCACAAGACCTTCTGATTTTAAACCCTCAAGACGACTCCTCTTCAAATCGAGTAGGTCGTCATAAATTGAATAGATTTTTCTATACTTATCCACTAGTATCTCCGGTGCTTCAAGAGGCAAGTGTGGTGCAAATAAGGGCATATATGCAAAAAATGGCTTTCGTTCTTCAGAAAAATTCTCATCTAAGGACTCTAGAATATGATCAGTTAAGGCATCGGTGCTGTAGTAATCAGAGTCATATATATCAACAGGAACCATTTCATTATTGTACATGTATCTATCTCCCAAAGATGGCTGAAAATGTGATCGCACAGTACCGCCTAGTATTCCATAAAAACTATCAAAGCCACGTTGTAACGGCCATTTACTCTCCTCGTTGATACGTCCAGTTTTCTGACCTCCCAAGTGCCATTTACCTGACATGATAGTATGATATCCCCTATTTTGAAGAATTTCTGCCAGAGTAGTATAAGCTAAACTTAAAAAACCCAAGTAACCAGGTAACGTTGTTTCTGTACTTGGTCTAGAAAGCTCACCGACACCTACTTTTTGGGGATAATGACCAGTAAGCAATGAAGCACGAGTAGGGCTACATCTTCCATTATTGTAAAAATTTGGAAACACAAAACTGCTTTCGGATAGCTTATCAATATTGGGCGTGCTGATCTTAGATCCCATAAAGGAGTAGTCGGAATAGCCTGCGTCGTCAGTAACTATGATTATTATATTTGGCTTATTTAGCTTAGTGTTATTTAATTCCTGAGCAGAATCTTTACAAGAAGCTATAAATACAAGCAGAAATACTCCCATAACAAGAAAGTAGCTGGGTCCAGTTGTCAGAGATCTATAGAATAAATACATATTCACTGAGAAATTAACTAACTACTTACGTTCTAGAAATAATATTATCCAATATAGTCTTAGAAATTAAGTACCATAAAGCTCGACAAAAATAGTTTAAATAACATATAAACAACATCCTCGATAAAGAATAAAGGTTTGCCCAAGCATTATAATTTGATAAAAATCTAAACATTCCAGATTCACATCAGCAGCTTCAATTTTCTAAAACTATATCCCAACTCAGATGCAAATGCCAAGTTAGCTTCGTAGTATTCATGGTTTGCATTTGTATCTTTACGCCAGTTCAGATCTTCTCCTAAGTGAAAGGTCTGAAACACATCATCAAAAAGTTTAAAACTAGCAGACAATTTTTCCATATTTTTCTTCAATATAGACCCTACTGGTGGGTACCCCAAAAAAACTTTACCTAATTCCACTTTTTCAACTATGTGATATGGCATAACAAAGCAGTCGTAGCCAGGGTGAGCCTTACCCTCTAATGAGTATAAGAAATCAATATCTTCCTTACAATAACCCGAACCTGAAACATCCTTTTTGGGAACATCACGTCGATTCACCACAAATGATTCAAAGTCTTGGCCTGCCTTGCACACAAATGAATAAAAAGACGGTTTTACGGCAATATCAGCATTGCTATAGATAACGATATCATCTCGTTTGGGAGCCAGGATAGACACAGAGTCTAGTATGTCTTGTAGTAAAGGAAGTTCCCTTTGCAGACCAGTAGGAGTGAAGTAGTCAAGAACAGATTTCCTCAGGTCTGGCAATTTTGTAAAGTTTTCTGGCATATGGCATATTTCATCTTTCATCTGCACATAATACAATCGAACCTCGGCATCTTTACAAAAAGGTGACTGGAGAAATCTCGTTTTCGCGTTTATCATTGAAATGACAGTAACCTCTTGAACATCATCTAGACCAGATTCAGAAGATTGATCTGAATTATACGGATTAATAATATGATGAATGGTTTTTAAAGTATTCATTGGATTACAGTTTCATACCCTAAGTCCTTATTCAGTTCATCCAAATGATCTGAGATAAATTTATTGCAAGTAATATAATCACTTTTAGTTATTACAGGTTTGAGCTTGAATCTTTTATCCCATGAACTGTTTACAGGCTTCTTGTCAAATTTATTCTTCGCCAACCTGTCACACAACTCAATATTACCTACAGACCCAAAATAGCTAATGAGATCTTCTTCTATGAATTCTAATCTAACAACAACATCAATTTCTTGACTCAAAGCCAATTTATTCCAATAAATGTAAGAAACAAGAGCTCTTTCAACAGTACTAGGAAAATCGTCTAAATCTATTCCAAAATGCAAATAAATATGAGCTCTTCTGAAATTATAAGAATGTGTATTTTCATTCTCCAGTAAAATGGAAGGAACAGCAGATAAATAATTTCTGACTAAATGAATTTTCTTAGAAAAGTGATAAGCATTTCTAGGTAACAAATTAGATCGAAATGAATTTGACTGAAAGTGTAATGAAAGACTATTCTGAGCAACTAGTTGCCAACTAGAAATACCAGCCTCGTCCATCACCTCATGACCCACCATTAATCCTAGACTTACAAATAAGCTAGATATATAATTTGATCCGCATCGAGGATGAGCTGTTATAAGATATTGCTTTGCAATTTGATTCTCAAACATTCCTGAATCTCCTAGTTCACGATCAGAATAATAATTTAACCTTCCTATCTTACTCAAAGAATCTTTCACTAACTGCCATTTTTCGAGATATCTCTTAAATCTCACGCCGAGTGGCAAGCTAAGTCTGACTTGCGTATCTCTCGTAGTATGACCCATCCAATAGTCTACTATAGAACCAATATCAATAGCTATACCACCACTATTCTTGATACTAGAACAATAGAGCTTACCTAAAAATCCCGCAGCAACCAGGTACACATTACCACTTACCCATTTTTGATTATAGATATGCCTGAATACTGTCGGATAATGATCCACATTACTTTCACCATTCCATAAGGAAACATATTTATCCTCACCAGGAACTATTAACTCATTAACAATTGGAATAGCATACTTTTCCTTCATCTTATCAGCTATACCTTTGTGACAACAAATCACAGTACACTCTTTCAAATCATAAAACAACTCTCTATATAAATCATACTTTTCTAAATCAGTATGAAGATGTGCAGAAGTGAACATCTTGTTTCTTACTGCAAAATCTTCAAAATACTTATAAATACCACTTATGTTTCTATATACTCGATTAGTCCCATCAGAAAGATAGCATTGTAAATCTTTAGCAATTCTCAAAGGTGGTGGAACCCCTATAAGATCTGCATTATTGATAGAACTGATTAAGTTGCTCTCAAAACTACTTCTAACATCATCCCCAATTTCTTTTTCACCCCACCAAATATTTAAAATAAAATCCTGATCAGCTCGTTTGAAAACACTATTTGTCTCTTCGTAAGGCAAAAAACAAGCCTCACCATCACCAATTCTTATAAAAGAAGTAGGGGTGCCATTTACTATTCTATCCTTCAGCCAATCGACAATATCAATAATTGCTTCAACATTTGATTGAGTATCCAACCATTTGGTCTCTCTAATACTATTTGAGAAACCATCATATTGACTTAAAATTGATAACAGGTTCTTCATTTTGAGCCCGTTATTCAGTTGAATGAACTTAGAAAGCATATCAAAACAGCCTAACATTTTAGCTGTATAATTTTGGGCGCACATTATACTTACATTTGTAATATCGTAATGGTGAGAGCTACTAAACAGGGATGTCAAATGTTTTAACTCTATCCCTAGCTGAAAATATAATTTCAAGAAAGTGGGATCTGTGACATGTTCTAGTTGCAGCAAACCATGAATATGCCTCACTTCAGCAAGCCATGAGTTTCTAGCTAACTGAATTAAAAATTTGAAATCGATGAAATTTACACTTTCATTGTCTTCAATAAGTAATGACTCGAGAAACTCCATATACTGACTATAGTCCTTATTGACCTTAATTAATATAAGTAAAGTTCTATCCAACCCTAAATTGACTAATTTAGTACGATTCTTTAGACTCTTGAGAAAGCCTATATCTTCAGACAATTGAATGCCCTGAAGTCTTGACAATTCAATAAAAATAGGAAACAGATGCTCATTGTTAGTATGAAGTTGGACGCCTTCTCTCAATGTAGTCCTAGCATCTTTTATCAAATTAACTTTTAATAAGGCCTTAGTTTTTTTCAGGTATAGATACTCAGTTTTTTCACTTTGCCTAAACAACTTTGACCAGTGAATAAGAGATAAATTGTGTAATCCTAAATGAGTAGCACATCTAGCTGCACCGTGAATCAACTGAAAATTATTTGGAAATTTCTTAAGTCCATCGGAGAACACTTGTAGGGAATTCTCATACTCACCAGCTTCAAAAGGCAACCTTGCCAAATCTATATAATCTTTTGCTAACAATACATTAATCTTTGAATTGCAATCATACTAAGTCTTTATGAATATCCGTACAATGACAACTGAGAAGATAGTTCTTTATTCAGAATACTAATTGTTTCCTCAGTTAACTTTTCAAGATGATCACCTGGAAGAACTCTTCTAATCCTTGAATCTGATCTTTCTCTAGAAGGCACAATATTATGTCTATCAGCAATTTCGTTTACCTGAATATCACTTAGAGATAATTCTAGATATTCTGTTATTTCTTTTATCCAATCGTCCTTTCTGAAAATTATATCCTCATACTTGAACAATTTTAACTTATCATCATGTATTAAATGAAGAGAATCCATAGAGACCTTCAAGTTGTCTATATTCCGTAATACAAAATCATTTATATCAAGTTCCTTTGCAATAGCTCTCTCTCTAGTCAGGCTAGCTCGCATAGGCCCTTTAGAAGGCATTGCATGTGTTTTTTTTATAGAAAAATATAGAGAAACTAAAATATCTCTAGGGTCCCTAACTAACAGTATCTTTCTATTCGATCTTAAATCAAAAGCCTTGAAATAATCAGGAACACCTCTGAAAACACCAAAACAATATCCAGATCGACTATAGTGCTTTAAAACATCCAACGTAAAACTATCTCCACTTATACCTTCTTTAAATGCTGCACCATGTAAGTTAATAAATGGCACGTTACATAATTCACAGATCTCCATCATCACTTTTATAAGTAGACGACTACCAGCCTTATTTAGGGAAAAAAGAAAGAAGCTTTCACAACTAGCTGGTTGCGGTAGATCATAGCTAAACTCATAACCATTTGTAGATCTAATTTCTATTTCCGGCATAACTTAGTATTAATAGTCTGAGCTTCAATATCCAAAAAACTTAATGTACTACTCTCACTCTGCATAAAACTCTTTACAGCTTTATAGTAAATCTGATTTTTGTAGTTGTGTTTATCGATAGAATGTGAAAACATTTTCAAATTATTTATCTCGTGAGCTAGTATAGCATCATTAGACATACTATGACCTCTAGGTAATCCTAATATAGGATGTGTATAGTACCAACTCTTAGATCTGTTATAAAGAATATAACTTGCAATATCCTTTATCTTTTGTTCTAGTTTAGATTTCTTACGAATATTTTTAAGTGCGGCAATATATTCCTGTTCAGAATGGCAATCAATAGAAATTCCAACACCGCCATATTCAGAATGACCTGCGAGAATTGGTCGGATGTTATAATAAACTGCTTCCATACCTACTGTGCCTCGTACAGATATAACTGTATCTGCAACTTCTAATACATCATTGGTCTTTATATCCGATGGAACGAGCTTAAGGTGTTCAAACTTCTCAACAAGTTCTTCGACAACTCCCTTTTCACCATACAGCTCAGCTGTGGGATGAGGCTTCACTAACCATTGTACTGTGCTTATATGATTAGTCAATTCAAATGTTCTGACTAACCACAAATAATAGTCATCATAAATCATAGAGGTATCACAATGTGGAACATCACTAAAAGCATGAGCCATTATACAGGCAATAGGTTGATCACTACTTAATTCTAAATCTGCATAAATTTTTTCAACAGAGTAAGAATCTTTTGTTTTATATGCGTAAAAGACATCGAGATCATTAATGTCTCCTTCAAATCTAGATTTGAGTAGATCATAGACTTCCTCACTATTTGCCTCAGCAAGCAAGCGATGTAGGATTGTCTTACTTATCTTGAAATCTGAAGCATTGAAATCTTCATCAGTTCCTAATTTCTTAAGATGATTACCCAACTTTGAAACAATAACCGCCCCTTTATTCAATAGACTACGTCCTAATATTCCAAATGTCGCATAATACTTATGACTGAGAAAAGAGTAGTCTATATTAATTTGCTTTAAAATGTGTTCAATTGTATAATAAGCATTTAATGCCTTATCAATTTCTTTGGTCACTTGATTGGCTGAGGCGTGACTTAAAGTGTATACATTAGGATTAACTCTGATTATGTGATCATAGATAAGATCACCTACTTCAATACTATCGAACTTTAGACCCAGAAGATTTTTGTTCGTACCTAGGACTCCCAGAGAAGATTTCATATTTTCCACTTTCTCCTTAATCCTCTCTGAGCCTCTGTCATACAAGATATATCTTTCAGCACCTATTGCTTCATAAAGTTGACAAACAAAATGATCAGAATTAAGTGGTGTGACATAGGCTAAATTATAACCGTAGAGTTCATGCATGACAAGACCGAAAAGAATATTTGCAAAACTATTATGAGTTGTATTCATAATACCGTCTAATAACACATAGGGCTCAGCGGGTGTAAAATTCACCTTAAGCTCACCAAAAATTTTAAGGCAGTCCTGAAACGCTATTGAATTTGTAATCTCCAAATTAACATTCTTAGCCATTTAATCTATTTAAAATGTCTTTAATTGGATTGTGCAATTTGAAGTCGAAAATCTTCATTATTACTTAAAATTTCAATTAAATCCAAGGTACGCTGATGTCTGCCTTTGCCTGTCAGATGAAAGTTGCTATCAAAAAACAAACTATCGGGATAAACAAATGACTCCAACTCATTCAAAACTACTACATTTAAATTTGTTTTTATATCTAACTCAAGTAATTTTAAACTCTCAGCATCTTGCATGAAAAATGATTTAGCATATGTTGGAAATAAATAGAAAACCTCAGCTCCTCTTTTTCTAGTAGTTCTTATAAACTTATTTAGGTCATCAATTTGTTCCCAGTATTTATATGGATAGTACTGCCGATCAGATTTTTCAAGATGACCTTCTAGATCGAGATGTGATATGACATCACCATTACTATTAAAAGCTTTTCTATAATAAATTGGAACTTTTGGTGGCTTCGGTTTTTCTGGTACATTTCTATCAGGAAGATAAGTGTATATGTATTCTAGAATACCAGTCTGAACATGCTTAAAAGCAGCTGAGATTTTTAAGTCTACTTTATTTACGATATTGTAATGACTTGAATATTGGAGCAACTCAGGAAATGACCTCAATTTATTTACTAAGAAATTTCTATTGTCTTTAGCAAAGTACTCAATAGAGAGTAAAACAATATCCCCCTTTCTTGTCTCTGAAACAACCTCACCAAGCATATAATATAGCCCTAATCCTCCATTAATTGAAAGATTAACAACGGGAAGGTTGAATTCATTTTCAATCATTTCGCTATCAATACCAAATGCATTGTTAGATCCGCCAACTATAATTATTCTAGGGGAACTTGTTGTATCAAGCAATTGATGTTTATCAATGATGCCATGTAGATAGGTTTGTCGATAATTTGCTCTTTCTACTTTATGATAAGAAACAAAAGCGTAAATAATTAGGAATGTAATGAAAAGGAAAAGAAAGCATCTTTTTAAAAATAAGTACATATAAATCAGAATTGAAAATAGATAAAATTCTCTGAAGTTGGCGATTTATAAAAACAAATCAGAAGTATTATAATTATATAAAATGACCATCTTAGCACTATATGGAGATTTAAATTTGAGAGAGCAAATTCTTTATCTCTATGGACCCATTCTATTAAGTTGAAAATTAAAATTAACGAATATAACACAAGACTACTCTCATTTTGGACTTCGATGCTTGGCAAACTGAATAGCTCTTTAGTAAACAGTCTGGACATAAAGATAAAAGCATCTTCTATACTAGCAGCTCTGAAAATTATTAGTGCAAAAACTCTCAAACAAAATGTGGTTCCCATATCAAATACATCTCTTATACTAGGAAGAAATTTTCCGTATGCCACTACATCTAGATTTTTACGATTCTTTCCTAGAATAATTAGAGGCAATATATATAATGCGTGTAAAGAACCATAAGCAAGAAATTTTATATCAGCGCCATGCCAGAATCCACCTATAATAAATATTATAAATACGTTCCTAATTCTTTTCACTTTACTTACACGACTTCCACCCATCGGTATGTAAAGATAGTCACGAAACCAAGTAGATAAGGAAATGTGCCATCTTCGCCAAAATTCCGCTATGTCCCTTGAAAAATGAGGGTAAGCAAAATTTTGCATTAATTTAAAACCAAAAAGTTTGGCTGTTCCAATAGCTATATCAGAATATCCCGAAAAATCACAGTAAATCTGAAAGGCAAATAGAACGGCACCTAGGGCTAAAGTGCTACCAGAATAATCCATTGTATTATCAAAAGTCAAATTTGCATAAACAGCACAATTATCTGCAATTACAATTTTCTTAAATAAACCCCAAAGAATTTGTCTTAAACCATTAGTAGGATTATGGTAATCAAATACACGATTCTTATGAAATTGTGGCAAGAGATTCTTTGCACGTTCGACAGGACCAGCTACCAGTTGCGGGAAGAAGCTAACAAATGCAGCAAAGGAGATAAAGTCCCTTGTAGCTTCTAGTTTTCTCCAATAAATATCAATGGAATAACTGAGAGTCTGAAAAGTGTAGAAACTAATACCAATAGGAAGAATTATATTTAGTCTTATAGGATCAAAAGGAGTACCAAATAGCGAGAATGCCGCGGCAAAACTTTCAGCAAAAAAATTGTAATACTTGAAGACGCCAAGTAATCCAATATTTACACCAATACTAGTAAAAAGTAGGAATTTCCGCTTTACATCATCCTCTTCATTCTCAAGACTGAGGCCTATTATGTAATCGATAAGAGTGCTGAGTAGTATTAATAGAAGGAAGCGCCAATTCCACCACCCATAGAAAAAGTAACTTGCAATTAATATTAGAGTATTTTGATAACGAATGCTTTTATGAAATACGAACCAATATAGCAAGAAAACAACTGGTAGAAAAAGAGCAAATTCTATAGAATTAAACAGCATATCATTCTAAATTCTTCGATTTATACCTAGCATTTGATTCAAAAGGAGATTAATTAAGCAATCATTCACTCTTGAGCAATATTACTATATCTCCAATTTTCTTGTATCCCAGAGCTGACTTAGAGACTATATGCATCAAGACATTCTTCCTGTCACCAAATTAAGTATTCATATAATTGTATCAAAATTCCGTCAGGTTGTTCTCAACATTAGTAGTACTGAAGAACTCCTCATAGTGTCCCCAATAATTATAAAAACTTATAAGCTTAGGAAGAGCGTGCTCTGTAAACCTAGGAATCTCATTGATAATTAAACCTAATCTATACTTATAAAAAGACTTAGATGTTGCCTCAATATCACGAACTAAAACAACAGTTTTCATTCTAGTATAATCAAAATAACTTATAGGTCTGAATGTTGGGTAATGAGAACAAACAAGAGCTGTCCTAGCTAGCTTTGTATACCATCCGTCCTTAACAGAATTTAACAATTCATTATAATCACTAGGTACTCCTTGCTCTACTGAGAATGCCCACCTTCCATCTCCTGGATTATCCACATCAGTAACGTAGTTATAATTTGCGTAGAGGCCCTGCTCTAGATGATCCCACGCAGAAAGAATTGCTACCAAATAATGAGACCCAGAGCGAGGCAGAGTACTCAAAAATCGGTCTTTATCCTTATTTTCTATGTAATCAAAAATCATAATAACTAACTAAATAAGTCTAAGCTTAGTCTGGAACACAATTTAAATAAACATTAGAACAAGTCTGAGTGATTACTCACTTAGTATAATCTAAAACAGTTCTTAAATCCTCTCTAAGTATAGAAGAAAATACTTTACTGCCTTTACGACTAAGATGAAGGTTATCTGTAAAGTACTGAGGATTAGAGAGAAAATCCGCAACCTCAGCATTTTCTTGATAGTTGAAATGCCTAATACCATAATTTGCAGCAATTATTGAGGTGAGTTTATTTAATCTGACTCGACTATCGCTAATAGGATTCCTAATAGGAGGTGTGACAAACAAAATCTCGATACTATCCTCTCTTACCATAACTATTAATTCCTTCAATGCATCTATCATATGCTTATCTTCCTTCTCAGTAGGTGGCTGATAGAATTGGAAATCACTAGGACATCCAAGATAGGTGACATATCCTTTATCGTAGTCTGAGTAATCAAATAATTCGCGCTCTATAGACTTTAATTTCCTAGTCCAGTAGTTTCTGTATCTCAAGAAATTAAATTTAGAGTACCAAAGAATTTTGCCTGAATAGCTATCTATTTGCAATAAGTTAGATAACCACAAAGCAAAAGGAAAATAGCTGGCATCATGCTCATACCTTCTTATGCCAGTTAAGGGTGTATTGATAATAAAATAATCTGGCTTAATATGGCAAGGTCTAAAATGATTATTGTACCATTTTAAATAGAAATTAGAATTAGCGCCATTAAGACTTAGATTCACAAAACTTAATCCAAGACTATCTAATATTGAAGGTCTTAAACCATGTGTAGACGCAGAATTACCAACTATAACACAATCATAATTTTCATCACCTTTATACAATATATCATAATGCCATTTATAATAAGGAACCTCGATATCTGACCAATAAAATTGAAAGAATAAAACCCCCAAACTCATCCCGAAAAGCAAAATAAAATTCTTAAATAAAAATCTTTTCATCTATAGATCATATGTTTGAGTTTCCAGCAAATCATTAATTGCCTTAAACTCTATGATCTTAGCAAAACCTTGATCTCTAGCCAGTTGTTTCGCTTCTTCTAAATTATGGATCTTTTGTGAACCCAAATATGCCCCAAAGGAATAGCCATTAATTCTTTTAACCCAATACTTTGATGGATCAATACCACCGATCATTGGTAGACCACTATAGGCAGGAACTACAAATGCCGCTCCTAAGGGGCGATGCGTCTGAGACTTGTAATACCAGTTTTGGTTCTGACTAATATAAATACAGTAATTTTCCTTCAAAGACTTTTCATTTAGTCCTCGGAGTTCTTTTAGTAAATCCCTATTTAGTTCAGATCCAGGAGAGGCACTCAGCTCAATATTACCTAATTCTGAAAAACGATATTGGCTCTGCATAATATCACCTGCATCTGATAAAATAGAAAAACAGCATATAACTAAAACAGTTAGAGGCTTTACAACTGAAGCTACTTTGAAATCCAATAAGAGCTTATATGAAAAAGGAATAAGCAAGAGGCAAGAAAAATAATACTGAGCATAAAATGAATTATAAACCGTACCTGCATTACCACTCGTATACAAGGCAAGACAATAACCCGAAATATTAGAAATTAATAACAACCCTAAGTACCAATATCTATCATTTTTGAGCAAATTATCAAAGTAATCACTAAAGGCAACTGAAAAGTACTTGAAAATAATTATAACTGAAAGAGCACCAATAGTATACGACATAAAACCTCTCGACAACTTAAACAAATTTGAAAGACCAAGTAAAAAAGCATTAGTCCTCACATCTGCATGTTGAAAAAATGTCTTAGGAATAACATCCATATAGATACAATAAAGAAAAATAGCTGAAACAATAATCAACACTAGGCTTTGAATACTGATGAGCAAGCTATTCCTTAAATAGTAAAATGCAAAGAAAATCGCAATAGGTATTCCTGTAGATATCTTTAAATAACATATGGCTGTGGTGATTAACGCTATAAAGGCAGTAAACAAGGGCTTAGCAAATAAGCGCAAGCTATGAGAGAAAAGCAGATTGAGCAATGGGATTGATACGATAAGAGATAACAATATGCTTTCACTAGAAAAAGGGATACTGACGGACTTATTATAAGAAAACACTAGAACCAGAACTAGCAAAAAATAAATAAATGGAGTCTTCACATTAAAAAAAAACAATGATAAGTTACTTATCAACTGCCAAGACAATTTTGAAAATATAGGCACAAATACTAAAATATAACCTACATTATAAAAATCAGCAACATGCACGCCAAGCAAATTGGCAAAAGAAGCAAATACGACATTAGAACCAAAATGATAAGAAAATGAAACAAGACCATTAAGACCAGTGGATATCTCTGAAAAATTAAAAAGCATCTGAGACAAGGACATCAAATACAATTCATCTATATGTGCCTGACCACTTAATATGAGCTCAGTAAAATAAGGATGATGATAGCCGTTATTATATATTTGATAAAAAAAATACAAAGAAAGTACCAGTAAGGTAAGAGTATCCACCGATATTAATATACTCAACCTCTTAGCTAAGGTAAGAAATGCATAAACAACTCCAAATGCACTAAGACAATACTTAACAATCAAAATAATTTCACATGCAACAAACCACCCTAAGGCCACTAAAATGGTAAGGATGGCCAGAAATAGCACTTCTTCACTAGCGTACCAGGCCCTATTGCTATCCCTACTAACTAGATTACAAATAGTCTTAGGCAAATAAAGAAAAATCATTCCTAGTCCAAAAAAACTCAAGAGATCAAAAGTTGTCAAATAACTTTCAGTGTACTGAACATTATAGAACAAGCTAAGAAGAAATAAAACCAGAGTAAAAAGCACATAATTATGGCTCTCTGATGGTAACACCTGCCAAGACAGTGTTTTTTCATCCAATGGGAATCTTTCTTTAGCTAGCATTTATAAGGAATAATCAATTTAGACATTATTTAAGTAATCCTCGATTCTGTAGCAATATTGCCATCTCTACAATTTGCTTATAATCAAGGCCTGACTTAGAAACTATATTAATTAAGTCATTATTCCCATCAGCCAAATTAAGGATCCACATAATGGCCTCAAGATCTACATCTTTCAAATTGTTATCAGCATTAGGAAATAAATTTCGCTTTCCTAGTTGAGGCTCTCCATACGGTAAAACATTCGTGTAAGTTCTATTGGCCTGAATCAATTCTAATATATTCAAATAAACCATCGCACTCTGTTGCATAGCACTAAATGAAATAAAATTCTTATCATCAGCAGAAGTGTGATACTCCTGATAAACCTCATATGAGGATCTCATCAGCGAGCCCACAGGAAGGTTAACACCTGGAGAGCAATACTGCCTCTCATCCGAACCCCAAGGATAGAAATCATGAATATAATACTGGTGACTTGATTGAGACAAAACCAATTCCGCTGCTCTATCCACAGCAGCATCCCCTCTCCTACTTCGTTTATAATTAAAAGGAGCATCATCACCTATGGTTGTAACCACCAGCCCAGCAATAATATGTTTTTTCAAGTAAGCAAGGTGCTTAGAAAGATAGTATATGCAACCAATCGTCTCAGGAATAAACAAGAACTTATAGCTATAAAATGGCTTTGTCTGTGATAAAGTCTCATATAACAAGGTGGTCACTAGAGGACCAGACAGCTCATTGTTTGCCATTGAAGGATGACAGATATAAGTAGAAAGAAGAATAAGTTCATCTGACTCTCCCTCTATATTCACCTCTCCATAAGTCATAGAACCGTGTTCATCTAAAGTGCTATCTATAACCACATGATATTTTGCATTTCTGTCTAGACCTATATACTGATTATAGCTTAGGCAAAAACCCCAATCGCGTTTATAATAGCTTGTTTTGTAAGGGATCCAATCTGGGTGAGATTCAATATAATGCAATTGTTCATCTAACTCATCAAAATTCATGACGGTATCGACACAAATAGAATAACCTACCAAGTGTAGATTATTGTTTCTAAAATCGATGAGTCTCTTGCCATCCGAATCAGAAATATAGGCTTCCCTTACATTCCACTCAGATGGCACTTCCCAATCAAAACATTTAGTTCCAGAATCCACTTCTGTTATCTCAAGTGGCATTTTTTCAGATAGTATCTTTAAAGTTTTCCTGTTAGAATCACCTGTCAGGCTACGATTTAGAGGCCATAGACTATCAAACAAATTCTCTAATTCTTCATTACTCACTTAATAAAATATTTATTGCCAAAAGATAAGTAATTGCTTCGTGAATCAACAATATTCTAACAGATTAGTATTTAATTGATATTTTCTCCATCCTTATCCCAAAATCATTAGTAATAGTCCTAGTAATCATATTATTCAGTCAATTTAAAGTAATTAATAAATTTTGAATTTCGATTTTCTTTATGTCATCACCTCTAGTCCCAAATCCTAACCAATAATCAACTGCACTTGCCAACATCTGAACTATGCCTCCATGTCTTTTTATTATATCAAAATATTATTTTCCAAAAAATCATGCAGCGACAATAAAGACCTCTCCAGGAAACGAAACTTTAACTGAGTGACATAAAGTTTAGTACACTTCAGGGTAGTGACTTTCAGTATAAGAAATACCATAATACCCTTAGCTTGAAACTAAGTAGGAATTAAATAACTACTGATCACCTCTACGTTAGAGTGCTCTCATATTGAGTACTTAATGAATCGTAGCATGAAATAAATTAACATCGATCAAGTTGACTAAATATCCAACTATAAAGATCCCATGATGTAATGTCATATGGCAAGAAGGTAGAAGAAATTACCATTTTGTTAAAAAGTCCCATAGTTTACTTTGCGAGCAATATAACTAAAGACGTTGCGCAAACCCCGCATTTCAGCAGTGCAAGGGCTTTGCCAAATTATCACTTTAAACTCAACACAACCAAACATCTGTTCATAAGGCGTAATGCCAATAATGTCAGCTTTATCAATTGCAATCAAAATCCAGCTATAGATTTTTAATCATCAAAATTTCTAAATAAATTTTCACCCCACCAATAATTCTGAATTTGAGTTTGAGTTTGATCAGATTCTTGATAAGATTGGTATTTGTCGTCGTATGAAATATAATTACCTTCTCCTTCGCTGAGTCTAATTTAGGTCATACGATTTCCCAATCTGCTATGATCCATCATTTGCAACAAAATTATACCAAAAATCAGATATTCAAAATAGAATCGATTCGTTGGCTTAGTAAGATGCCACAGTATGGCAAGACATGTTCTTCATCTCTAAACATACTTAAGTCATCATCATACAGATCACAGAAGTCCACAAAAGTAACATTATCATTTTCAACCAACCGATTTATAATCTCATTGTAAGATCGCTTGTAATACTCGGGAATATTATTTTTATAATTAGGTACTAGAGGAGTTTTTACTAAATACAAATTGATCCCATTCTTTCTGCAAAATAGAGCCATTTTATCCAAATAATTTATAGAGAGCGAGCTAAGGTATTGAGTGCTGTCATTATCGAAAAAGTTATATTTTAATTTTGTGACTATTCTATCTTGAAATTTTTTAGTTTTCATCTTTCTCAGATAATTACCTCTTCCTGAATTAATTCTTTCAAACTCTAGTTTCAATATTTTCCTCGACTTATAGATTTTATTTGAATCAAATGAAGCAATTGACATAAAATTTTTATTGGTTAAATACCTGCATAAAATAGGCATATTGGGAGTTAGTATTTCCCTAGTTAAAACCTTAAGTAATTGCAGCTTATTAGGTGAATTTAATACAAGAGTTTTGAAATTTACAAGAGGGTATATTCTGTATACTTGCTCCAGATTTTCATTCAGTATTTTATCCTGTGTATGAGAAAAGTTTTGATAACTACAACCTAAAATTACATTAGAAATATTATTTATATCAGCTATTTTAAGTAGCTTAAAATAGGCAGTTCTGTATGTTCCTCCTTCTTGGGCTAGGTTAATAGAACCATGAACTTCATTCTCATTAAATGGCATAACATGCGAATTACCTAATATCAAATTACTATAACCTGAATACTGCTCAGTCAGCATCTTTCCGAATAAATGGTAATTCAGACAGGCAACTATACTAATCGATGAGCAAACTAAGATGACTAGGAATAATATTTTTCTTAGGAAGTACTTCAAAACTGAAAATATATAAATGCTTCTTCTGAAAAGAAGAATTTGACGACTATAAGTAATAGGGTTAAATAACAAATATACCGTAAGATCTTATTGTCCATCATATTACCAAGCCCATGTTTGAACATGCGATTTTTCCATTCTATTATAAAAAAGATCAAGATCCCTGGTAATATTAAAAAACTTACGCTGTTAAGAATTTCAATAATCTCAATAGTTTCCATTTGAGTTAAAATATCTTGAAAGTAAGCTTTTTTGACAAAAAGCATTTTATGAAGATAACTCATGGCAGAAGATACAGAATTAGACCTAAAAAAGACAATGCATACTAACCAAATCAGTGCTGTAATCAACCATGCCAAAACTTTATTGATGAATGATGGTATATGCTTCATTAAACGATAGAAAAGTCCTCCAGCTCTATATTCCACAGCCACAATCATTCCTTGCATGAGTCCAAACACTACATAAGTCCAATTAGCTCCATGCCATAACCCAATCAGTAAAAACGTTATAAGGATAGCGAGTACGATCCCATTCTTGCCTAGTTTCCTTCTATATTTCAATGCAAGTACACTAAATACATATGCATTAACCCATTGGCCCAAGCTAATATGCCACCTTCTCCAAAGTTCTGTTGTACTAGTTGAAAAGTATGGTGTCCTGAAATTATCCATTAGATCAAAGCCAAATAGTTTTGCTGTTCCAATACCTATATCAGAGTATCCAGAAAAATCACAATAAATCTGGATAGCAAAAAATATAGCTCCCATCAAAAGCAGACCACCACATAAAGATTCCTGATAAATAAAAATTTGATCTACATATACAGCAAGTACATCTGCTATAGCTACCTTCTTAAAGAATCCCCATAAAATCTGTCTGCAACCATCTATACTTTTAGCAAGATCAAAACTTCTAGCGACTTTGAATTGAGGTAAAAATCGTGCAGCCCTTTCTATTGGCCCAGCTACCAGTTGAGGAAAAAAGCTCACAAATGCAAAAAAAATCAAGAGGTTATTTTCAGATTTTACTTTGCCATTATACACATCTATTGTATAACTCATAGTTTGGAAAGTATAGAAACTGATACCTATAGGTAGGATAATGGAAATAGTAAAAACGCTGGTTGCTTCATAGCCTAGGCTCCCCAGAAGAGACAGCAAAGAATCAACAAAAAAGTTATAATACTTAAACAGACCCAAAATACTTAGGTTGAAAAATATGCTAAGCCATAAAAACACCTTCCTTGAGGCATCACTCCTAGCAGCAGTAATCTTCTGTCCTGCAATATAATCTACAAAAGAACTGGCTAATATCAACCCTAGAAATCTCCAGTCCCACCAAGCATAAAAAACATAGCTTACTGCTATAAGAAAGAGGTTTTGGATCTTGATGTTTCTATTGAATACAAACCAATAGCCTAAAAAAACTAAAGGCAGGTATATGACATAAGGCAAGGAGTTAAACAACATCTATGCTAACTCTTTTTTACTTTTGAAAAATAGACGGGAAATCCTCATAATCTACAAATGAGTTGTTATCTGCAACGGCATCTTCCTTATAAATATGAATAGTGAATTCATAAGGTAGATAATCGTGTTTTAGCGAAACACGTTTTGAAAGTGATTTTGCAAAACTCAACACCTCATTACAATCAGCATAAAAACTGCCTTTTTCTTTATAATTAACAAAACTACTCAGAAAATCTACTGCAACACCTTTCTTGGAAACTCTGAATAACTCAGAAATCATGTCTTTAGAGAATTGCCAAGTGTCGTGATTCGCTAACTTAATATTCAGTGCCCCTATCAAGAACCCCCAATCCCATTTTTCTTCCAAGCGATTCTGTAGAATGTCAGCGACTCTGAAATCATTATCAGGATATCGTTTCTTGGCTTCATCGATTATCTCAGCTGAAATGTCTATACCCGTATAAATAATATCTAATTTCCTATATTCAGCAAAGGCCAGCATATCCCCGAATCCACATCCCAGATCCAGAATTGAATCACCTGACTGAACACCTATATTGAACTTGGAGTCAAACCTCTCAAATTGCTTCCCATTGGCCATAAATAGCGATTCTTGGCTATATCCATGCTTGCGGTACATCTCAGAGTACTTTTCGGCAATTTTACTCACATCCTTGTTATAGCTATCCATATCGTATTTATTTATAATAGATAAGGTCAAAGATACAAGTCTTACGGCTTAGCCTTATAGAATCAAGGAGGATATCAATTATCTTCTATCTGCTCCAATATTTGGCTTATAGATAGTGTCTGCTGGATGGTTCTAAGCGTAATCTTAAAATCAAATGCTTGTTCAATATGCTTTAATATCAGCATATGATTAAGGGAATCCCAGTTGACAATATTGGACATGGCAGCGTCATCAGGAATACTGTCTATATCCATATTCAAAACCTCTGCCAATATTGCTTTAACTTTCTCTTTCAATATCGCCTATAAATTTTCAACATCTGATTGACTCTTATCCAGAAAGGCATAGGGGTCAGCCCTCAAAATAGCCCTAAAATACCTGTCAAAGTCTTTCAATCCAAAAACTCTTAAGTGGCATAATCCTACAACTTCTTCTGAGACGGAACCCGCTTTCTCAAAGCCCCTTACTAATGGCTCCACATCCATAATCGCCTTATCTTCACGAGCGTACATTCTAGATGCCAACCTCCTTACTTTTCCATCCAGTAGAACTTCTCCTTCTAACCGCTTCCAATACCGATATGGCACACCTTCCTGCTCCTCCAAAAGATGAAAATGTGTAACCCCCTGATTAAACATACAACCTATTAATAGATGTTTGACATCCATATCAATCAACTTTTGAAATACAGAATCGACCCCAAAAGACGTATTACTCTCAATGGTTGTCATAGCCTGCGCTAACTTACCATTTGCCAAAATATTATGATATGGAGGAGCCCAAGATCTATAAGTCCCTTTCAAGATCCTAAATGCCTCAGTCAATACAGAGCCCACTGTGGGGGTCTGCTCTCGATCAAAAGGCTCTCCTTTACAAAATCCAAAATTAAAACCCGGCATAATCAAGGTCCCTTCATCACCCAGCACTTCCCGCAATAATTCTATCACCTGCACACAAGGATTTTCCCAATGATAAAACGCCACCATTGAAGAAGCAACATACAAGGTATCCCCACTGGATATACCCATACTAATCAATGCTTCCTTGAAATCTTTTCTGTTAAATTCTAATGACATAAAATTGATCTAATAGATTATATCACTATGGGTCAGAGGTGTACCTCTGTCTAAACGCTTACTAGCTGACTTACCTAGAACTTGCTCAAAATACTTAGGCTCCATACCATCACCTGGTCTGATTACTTTTATGTTATCCTGTGTAAATACCTCTCCTTCATCTATATTATTTGAGATATAAATAGATCGTCTGAATTGTCTGGAACTTTGCTCAGATTTCTGATGATCAAGCTGTACTGTTCCTAGTGAATTAAAAGCAATATGACTTTCTGCAACCAAAGCTTTCATTTCAGCAGGCTCCATGGAAAAATCACTATCCACGCCTCCTAGACTTCGACTGTCCGTAAAGTGCTTCTCAATAACTCTAGCACCTAGTGCCACCGCGGCTACACTGACACCGATGCCCATCGTGTGATCAGATATTCCTATGACACAATCGCTGAATATATCTTGTAATACAGGTATGGTATTCAAATTGGCATTTCTGGCATCAGCCGGGTAATTACTAGTGCATTTCATAATGACTATTGAGGAACAACCATTGTCTGTCAATACTGCTATGGCTTCACACAACTCACTCAGGTTTGAAGTTCCAGAGGAGATGATGACCGGCTTACCAGTGCTTGCAACTTTTTTCAACAAAGGATGATGATTGCTTTCAAAAGATGCAATTTTATAACAAGGTGTATTCAAGTCCTCTAATAAGTCAACGGCCGTTTCATCAAAAGGAGATGAAAAACAATCCAATCCTCTTTTCTTGGCGTGATTAAAAATTTGTTCGTGCCATTCCCATGGAGTATAGGCTTTGGAGTATAGCTCGTACAAGTTATTACCATTCCATAAGGAATCAGGATCCTTTATCTCAAACAAGCCCCCTCTAACATCCATAGTAATTGTGTCAGCAGTGTATGTCTGTAACTTGATGGCATCTACACCAGTATCCGACGCCAAGTCAACTATCTTCAGAGCTTTCTCTATTGAATGATTGTGATTGCCAGACATTTCTGCTATTACATAGGGTCTATATGCGCTTCCAATATTTGAACTATTTATTTTAAAACCCATATTATTTGATACTGTGGATTAATTCTGGTGTCAACTCGTCCAAACCTTTAATTGAAAGATCTGCTTGATAATCTGGTGCTACTTTCAGATTTCTATAAGGTCCTGTAAGCACTCTTATTGTTTTAAACCCTAAGGGCTTTATACCTACAAAATCTTTTTTAGGATTATCACCTATATATACTGCTTCTGAGGGAGGCACTTGCTCTTGATCTATAATCTTAAAATAACAGTACGGTGAAGGTTTAGAGTGAGCCAAGCCAAATCTATGAGTAATGAATATTCCATCCATCACCTCTGCTAATCCCAAAGCCTCTACTTTCTGAGCTTGAACAACTTTGTTGCCATCTGTCAAGACATACTTCTTTGAATTCATAAAGCGAGATAAACAGGCTTTGGTTTCCTTACCCAAACTAATATTTGGTTTATGCAGTCTGTAAACAGAAAGACATTTATTTACCAATGCCTTACTATAAACCTTACTAGCTGTAAGTACTGCATTAAAAACCAAGCCTCTACCATTTTGCTCTAATTCATTTAACATTATCTCTAAAGTACTAGATTTAGGCAAATGCATCGTATTATGAAGATAATCCGAAACTGCCTTAAAGCCACTTACTACATAATCCATCTCTACATATAGAGTATCATCCATATCAAATATCAATACCATAGACAAATCTGTTACTAGGATATCGAATCTGCTTAAAACCATTGAAAGAATCAGCCACAACAAATACTTCATCGTCACTAAAGCTCTGCTCACTCATAAACCAATAGAATGAATCTAAACCTGCCGCTAAACTGATACTGGAAGCGCCTCCATATCTTGGATTACATTCTAGAAGGAAAACCTCGTCATTCTCCCCTAGTATTACTTGAATATTTATATGGCCAGCCAAGCCAATTAGCTCAGCAAGCTGAATCAACTCTGACTCCAAATTCTCTGACCTGAAAATGGTAGTTATCAGAGATTCTCCGTTACTTACCAAATTCCTATATCGACATACTAAACCTCTCACTTCACCAGCTTCACTTAAAAAAATATCAGCTGTAACTTCTACTCCTTTGACATAGGGTTGATAAATAGGACTTTGAAACTGCCCACTTACTTCCAAGGCTTCTTCTCTGCTAACATCAACAACAACCTTCCTGGACCCAGCGCCATACCGCTCTTTCACTACATAAGAATCAGCTATTACAACATCTATGTCCTCACTAGTAGCGATGCTAAGTAATCCGTGAGAACATATCTTACTGAATGCAAGCTTATCTAAACAATTCTGAAGAGCCTCTGTACTAGAGACCATAGTCTTTATGCCATAACTCTCCAGCTCGGCTTTCCATTTGGCCCAATAAAATAATTCGGCATCTCTGGAAGGAATGATATATTTGATATTCTGCACCTTACAATAGTCTAGTAGTACTTCTAATGAAAGTTCATCAGTTTTAGACATACACCAGAAATCATCAGCAAAGTACCTGGCAATGCAATCAGGGTTAACATCTCCCACAATGACTCTATTAGAGGTACTCAATCGGGTAACGGCCTTTTTCACATCTTTGATTAGAGAAATCTTCTGATTGGCACTAGTAACCAAAACGTTCCAAATGACTGACTGACAATCTCTATACTTTGCGTGCACAAGAACATCCACAAGTTCCTCCCCTATCCTACGATGCTTTTTATAGCAGGCTTCTTGACTGTAACGTTGCTGCTCTAAGGTTTCGATCAGATAAGGCCTAAGGTCATAGCAAGTGGTATACAATTTTTCAAAAGACAAATCTTCATAGGCTACCCTCTCCAGTATACTGAGGTAAATAGAAAAATCCTCTTGAAACTGAGGTATATTTTTGTTTCTTTCTGTCTGAATTAAAAAAGAAATTTCTCCATTCCTCGCTTCCCAGTCAATATGAACGATGCCACCATAACCTATAAGTTCTGCATCCTTAAATAATGAAAATAAAATCTGCTTTGGTTCCTCTTCAGTAAATGAAGACACTATCACTGTGTTATAATACTGCTCTTGGTCTTCTGGACTCAAGACTTTCTGCTGACGCAAAATATCCATCTGCTCATTACGCCATACCCTTATTGATTCCATATCCTCTTTGCGTATCGCAGTAAGCGTATATCCACTCTGGATAAATGATGATTTGGATAAGCATCTATACATAAGCCTAATTTAAAAAGCCTTTATGTAGATGCCTGTTATTGATATCAAGATTTCCAGTATCATAGACCTTGATCAAGTCCATCTGACTGAAATCATACAATTTATCTTGCTCTGCTAATTGTAGCATTACCTGTTCTACTACATTCACATCCTCTTCAAAATCTACCGTCAAATATATATCGGGTCTTACTTCAGCACTATTCTCTGGAGAAATTCTGACACTAGAAAATAAGTCAGCATTTCTTGTGACATAAGGACTGACGTGTTCCCTATCAGAAATAGTGCTGGCTTGAAGATGAGCTTTCGCTAAGGCCTCTCCTGAAAACAACTCGGCACTCGTACCATATATCCATCCTTTCCTGTGGTGAGCAGTACAATGATCCTGTCCGCCGCGTTTATGCTCATCTATAAGCGCCATCACACAGGCTGGATCCACCAGTGGGTCATCACCACACAGACGGACTACGTTTTCGATTTGATGCATTTGGGCAGCTGCATAATATCGATCCAGCACATCATTTTCTGATCCTCTGAAACAAGCAACACCTACTTCATTCGCAATTGCCTCAATAATATCATCTTCCTTTTTTTTTGTCGTTGCAATAATGACTTGTTCAGATGTAATATCTTTGGAAATCAATCTTTTAATCTGATGATAAATCAGAGGCTCACCCAATATCGCATGGACAACCTTGAATGGTCTTCTTGTAGAACCAACTCTAGCTTGAAGAATTACACCATATTCCATTTTAGTCTCTAATTATATACTCTCCATACTGGCTTAGCAGCTTCACCTTCAAAGGAGTCATCCACATTGCCTTCTTCTAAGACTCTTTTAATTTTATTCATGCCATGTCGAAGTGCCTCGAAAGTCAGAGGGAATTCCTTTTCTGTATGAGAATAGGTAATCGTTATCCATGGTATGAGTACACCATGATCAATGACTTCTTCATGAAAAGAGGTATGTAAGGCAGGCCAGAACTCACCATTTTCTGTTGTACACAGAATCTGTGGATTGCAGTCATATCCTATGATCCGACAATAATCTTCTACACCTATTTCCTTTGCTAATTTATTAAATCCTTCTTTGAGTAATTTGCCTATTCTCCAGATATGTTCTGTGACGTTCAGCCTCTGGCATTCTTTGATTGTGGCCATTGCCGCAGCGAGGCCTATCGTTTCTGAACTGTGGGTTTGCGAAAGTAAAAAGACTCTTTTCTTCTTGTGCTTGACGCCGCCCAACTCCATGATCTCTTTCTTGCCACCCAAAAGTGAAAAACTGAATCCATTACTAATGCACTTTCCAAAAGTGGTCAGATCTGGTTGAATATCCAGCATATGCTGAACCCCTCTCAAATCAAAGCGAATACCACAGATGATTTCATCAAATATTAAAACCACACCATGCTTAGTGCAAAGTTCTCTGAGTTGTGTCAAGAAATTTTCTTTCCCGGGCGCACAAACCCCATTCTTACAATTCGCTTTACAAAATTCATTGTCTGGACCATCACAAGGATGATCATTCTTCAATGGCTCCAAAATAAGGCAAGCCATTTGATCTGGATATTCTTCTAGTAGCTTTTCCACAGAGGAAATATCGTTATAGTCAAACTTAACTGTGTACTGAATTTCGCTTTCCAATACACCACTGTTCATTGGTGTACTTCCTATGAACCAATCTTGGGTACTGAAAAAGGGGTGCTGTCTGCATATGCCGATGTGAGTTTTTCCCGTATGGGCTCTGGCCAATTTGATGGCAGCCGCTGTAACATCAGAGCCATTCTTCCCAAACTTCACCATATCCACAGTGGGCATAAGCTCAGTAAAGAACTTAGCCGCTTCATACTCTAGAATACCAGGTCTGGTAAAATTGGTACTGCGCTTCATGGTTTCAATGACAGCATTATTTACCACCTCATTATTATGACCCAATATGAATACCCTGTTACCCATACCCCAATCCACATACTTATTCCCATCGACATCCCAACAATAAGCCCCATCACCGTGGGACATTATATGCGGTGAAACCCTAGGGAATTGATCCTCCCCTTTAGAGTAAGTATGTCCAGCACCAGGAACTAAATCATGGAATTTCTCCGAAATCTCAAAGCTCTTCTTATACTTCATAGTTATGTTATCTAACAGCCAGCTTCCACTATCCTGATGGCTTTTAATGTTCTTGTATCATTGATTAATAACCTCCTCTCTTCGATCTGCCTTAAAAACCTCATTAGGGAATTCTTGAAAGCACTAAAGGTATCTTCAAACATAAGAATCTTTGTAGATTTCGACCCATATAATCGAATTTCCATAGGCAACGCTTTTGCACCCACAACATCAAAAGTCGTTATAAGACCTGATTGCCATTCAACGCTGACCTGTGTGGAATCCTGCTCATCCATCCTTTTCATAGAAACGATACCATCATCATCATTCAGATAATTGAGGACTGGGTCAATAATATGAATACTATAGTTTTTCCAATTCTTGGGAATTCTGGCATAAATCCTTTTCAATTCCCCTAATACTTCTTTCTCCTCTGGTGACAAATAGAGCTCTTCAGCATACCTCAAAGCACTACAAGTGAAGATATCATAACTATGCTTTTTGAGTTCCAGTATACGTTTGGCCTCAGTTATAGAGTATGCAAGGGGCTTATCTATGAATAAGGGTATGCCAGCATCGAGAAAAACCTTAGACATTGCATAATGATTCTCTGCATCATCCCTTGCCAATAGTACTGCATCAACCTCTCCTATCATATCCTTATACTGCTCTACTAGGTTAGGGATGAGGGCGGCCTTGGCTATATGTTCCGAAAGACCCCTTTCCTGTGTCCAGATATGAGTCACCTGAGCACCAGGTATGCAAGCATCGGGAAAGGTCTGTTTGGATAAATACTCTGGTATTACTGGATATGCACAATCTGCCATAGCCACAGGATCGTAACCATTAAATATGGCTGACCATGAGTAAGGATGTCCATTACCTTCGCTAATTCCTATGACGCCTAATTTCAACATCCGCTATTCGGGCCAATTTGTAGGGTTCAATAATTCAATATCGGGGGGTAGTATCTCCGAAATCTGCATGACTAAGCTAGGTGAAAATTTCTGTAAAACCGATGAACAGTTTGACTTTAATTGACTACTGTTATCGACTCCCATAATGACGCTATCAATGTACTTATTATGTAAAACGTAATTCAATGCCATATGCATCACAGTCAAGGAATGCGCCCTAGAGAGGTCTTTCAAACTTTGGAGAGCTTCAGTCAAGGATTTAAAATAGGGGTCTAATTTCTGAGGCACCTTAAATAACAAGCCCTGTAAGAAAACCGAACGTGCCTGCAGTAAGATATCTCGCTCTTTTGCTGAATATATCAAATCTCCTTTGACAGCGTCATTGTCTAGCAAATTATAAGGAAATTGAATAACTGAGATATGCTCATTTGCAATGGCACTGCTAAATTGGCTTCGTGTATAGATGGAAACCCCTAGGTGTTTGAAAACACCAGTATCTCTAATACTGCCCATCTTATCCATAACTGCAGTATCCCTTAGATCTGTAAACCGATGCAAGAGAATCGTGTCATATGAATCCACCTTTAAAACTTCAAGATCAGCATATAACTGGTGCTCGATTTCTTCCAACGATCTGTCTACAATGATTTTACTATTGATGCTGAATCTATGATCAGGATTTAGCTGATGATATGAACCTATCTGCACCATAGCATCACCATAACTAGGCGCAGTATCCAGGCTTGATATATCATTCTCCCAAGCCTTGGACAATATTTTGGATACTTCCACACTAGAGGGCTTGCTTATAGAATTGATTCCATACATCATACCTAGTTGAGCAGTACCAAGAATAAGTTTATTTCTCATTCAGTTAAATTACTAAGCTAGTGATAGTACCGCAGTTATGACATATTGCACATCCTCATCGGTAAGAGTCGGATACATGGGCAAGCTCAGACATTGCTCATAATACGAATCTGAATTTGGCAGGTTCAGGTCACCAGGCAGTAATGTCTTGTAATATGGGAGATGGTGCAGCGGTATGTAGTGCACCTGAGTGTAGATGTTTTGCTCTTGTAAGAGCTTGTATAATTCCTTCCTATTAGGGATCAAGATGATATACAGATGATAAGCATGTCCTTTATTCTCAGAATCACCCAGCACTTTTATATCATTTTCAGAGAATGCCTTATTGTACATCCTCGCTATTTCTTGTCTTCTAGCGATACCTTTTTCAACTCTGTCAAGTTGAGAAATGCCTAAAGCACATAGAATATCTGGCATCCTGTAATTATAACCCAATTCCTGCATTTCATAATACCATCCGCCTTCATTGGCCTGTGAGAACTGTGTTGCGTCTTTGGTGATACCGTGAGTTCTTAGTTTCAATAGCCTTTGATAGAGCGCTTTATCATTGGTTGTGATAATACCACCTTCTCCACAAGCAATATGCTTGACTGGATGAAAAGAGAAAATAGCCAAGTCTGCAAAGTGGCCATTCCCAGATTTTTGCTTGGTGCCATTTTGGTCAAAAAACCAAGCACCTACTGCGTGGCAAGAGTCCTCGATAATCCATAATCCATATTCATCAGCCAAACCTCGAAAAGCCTCCATATCGGCTGGATATCCAGCAAAGTCGACAATCACTAGACCATCATATTTACCCTCAGGGGCAGCAGCTAATTTCTTGCGCAGCTCTTCTATATCTATAACACCAGTATCCTTTTCGATATCACACAAGTCCACAGTACCATTACAATAGCGAATACAATTGGCACTAGCTGCAAAGGTGATTGGACTTGTAATGACAGTTGAATCAGAATTCACGTTCATTACCATTGCACATAAGTGCAGCGCTGCTGTGCCATTACTCACGGCTACAGCATAATTGGAACCTACGTAACTAGCAAACTTCTCCTCAAACTCCTTAACCTTAGGCCCTTGTGTTAAATATGAAGAACGTAACGTTTGAGTGACAGCGCTAATATCTTCTTCAGTAATCGAATGTCGCCCATATGGTAATATTTCTCTCATATTAAAGTTCCATTTCAGGATTAACATTTTTTTTGATGAGAGACCTGATATCCTCCACCGTCAACCAGTCTTCATTATCGCCAGAGCTGTAATGAAAACCCAGCTCAACTTTGCGACCTTTGAATGCCTTCAAATAGTCCTTGGCGTTCCAATCGTTGAAAATCTTGACCTGAGGAAGTATAACATACTTATCACCTATATCCAGCGTATTATGAGAATCAGCAGGCGTGATCATTTCTTCATGAATTTTTTCGCCTGGTCTGATACCTACTATTTCCTGCTTACACTCTGGCCCTATTGCTGTAGCAAGATCTGTGATTTTATAAGAGGGCAACTTTGGCACATATATCTCTCCACCCCAACTATTCTCTATCGCCGATAAAACTAACTGAGCTCCTTTCTCAAGTGTAATGTTGAACCTGGTCATATTGACATCAGTTATGGGCAGTACACCAGACTGACGTTTCTTTATAAAGAATGGGATGACCGAGCCTCTGGAGCCCATAACATTACCATATCGCACAACAGAGAAAGCAATATCTCTTTTACCCCGCATATTGTTGGCAGCCACCATAAGCTTATCAGAGCAAAGCTTGGTCGCGCCATATAAGTTAATAGGCGCTGCGGCTTTGTCAGTTGATAAGGCAACTACTCTTTTCACATCACACTCCAGAGCTGCTTCTATTACATTTTGAGCACCTATTATATTGGTTTTAATACACTCAAAGGGATTATACTCAGCAGTAGTTACTTGCTTGAGAGCAGCCGCGTGGATGATGACATCTACACCCTCACAGGCCCTTTTAAATCGGCCTTTATCTCTGATGTCACCGATAAAATAGCGTAATGCAGGATAGTCAGTAGAGGAGAACTTCTGAGCCATTTCAAATTGCTTAAGCTCATCTCTGGAGTATACGACTAATTTTTCTACAGCATGATTAGCCTGCAGTAACTCTTGTGCCAGTTCTTGTCCCAATGACCCAGTACCACCAGTTATTAGAATGGATTTATTTTTAAGGCTAAATTTCATTTGACATTTTACTTAGGGAAAACACAATACCAAAAAAGCTAATTTTATTATACAATTGCTTTACTTCATCACTATATAAGTTGGTGTATGGTGATACTTTAATTTTTTAAAGTCAACCGAATTATCTTTAAAAAATTGATCTACTGCCACTGTTTCTCCTTCTACTACGCCATAATCATCTAAAACCAATATTCCTCCCTTAACTATTCGTGACCACAACAATTCAAGTATCAATAGTGTAGGCTTATACATATCTATATCAATGTGTAACAAAGCTATTCGTAAGGCAGGATTGTTATCAAGATACACTGGCAATGTCTTCATAACATCACCTTCAATAAGATCATAATTACTACAACCTTTTGTCAAAAGGTGATCATTAAGCTCAGCCTTGGAAATACCATCCCCACATATATCCTCAAACATACCTATGAATGAATGATCATCTTCTGCCTGTACATCTTGAGGAAACTCACCGAATATATCAAAACCTACGACACTTCTAGAACTGGGATATTCTAATAAGTCTCGAAAAGACACCCATCTTATAAGTGAGGCCCCCTTAAAAACGCCAAACTCCATTACATCACCTGGTATACTAGTAATCTTTTTATAGAGTTCAAGGTGCGCAACTAACTTTCCGATTCTGCTGACATCAGATGTCAAATAAAATCCATTTTCATAATCCCACTCTAAAGATTTCTTCGCCACTAACTTTGACATATTTCTACACTCTAATTTAAAAACTTATAGCATACTATCTACCTTATCACGAGAAGCCACTATAACACCATCAAAACATCTAGACAACGACATATCTGCATCGTATATGATATGATAATTATACTTTTTAAGTAGGCCCAAGCACTCCTTATGTATATCATTGGAATGAGTTGAAATGAAAGTAAATTTAACTCTTCTTTTCTTGAAGACTTTTTCTGCTCCTAACAGCATTTCTACTTCTGCACCTTGGATGTCACTATGGAGTATATCGATCTCAGTTATGCTCTTTTCCTCCACAAATGCATCTATTTGCAAATCATCCCTACCAACTTTCGCAAGCGTCCAATCCCCGCTAAACTCATTCAACTCAAAATTTCTCTTGCCAGCAGCCATTCTAATCTCGTCTGGCTCAATTAAGAAAGCTTTACCGTCTGGAAAAACATCCAAAAACCACAAAGAATAGAAGGCCCAATAACAACCCAATTCAATGATTAAAGGACTCGAAGCCTGATTCTTTATCTCTTTTAATACCTTCAGGAAATAGGCCTCTTCTTCTGGTTCATGCACACCTTTATTAAGTTCAAGCATAGGAACCACCAGCCATGGATAATAACTATCTATGTATACTTCTAATCCATTATGCATAACCTGCTTATTACCTTTAACTATACCTGCATCTTTGACTCGTGGAATTGCCGCATTGAAAGGACACAACATAACGTCCAATATTCTGGATTCAGCATCATTTGCTCTGACAGTAAGACGTGGCGGTGGATCTCCAATCAGAGCTTCATACTGTTCTTGTATTTTCTGATTATAGGCTTCAGAGTCTATTGTCTTATTCTCAAAAATATCCCTAACCTTATTTTTAATTCTATTATAAATAATTCCAAATCTAACAAGCTCCCTAAACAAATGCTTTCCATGTAAAAGACATGTATCTGGATTACTAGCTAGCACTTTTAAAGGTATACCAGATTGATTTACTTTTTCAAACTTTCCAGTATGATTCTGTACAAAAGGTGTTGTAATAAACTTAGACTCTAGATGTTCTATATCTTCTTTGGACAATAAGTCTCTACCCATAATCTCCGTATGAAATTTAGCATAGAACAGGCAGGCATCATAAGCCATAAAGGGTCGTTCTGTTACAACCTCTTTTAGTAATGGTTTCCACTTATCAGATAAAAAAGTCTGGAACTCATCAGAGCCCGTATAATAAATAGCAACACCATTGAGGTGAGTCGCAATCTCATTGACTAATTTTGTTTTCCCCAAATACTTAGAGCCTTTAACCCAAAAGGTAGAACTAAATTCAATTTCGAAATCTGCTAATTCTAACCAGCCATTTCGTACAGGCAGGACATCTGGCTCTAATAGCAAAGTATAGCCACCATAGCTATACAAAGCTGACAAAGCATGAAAGAATTGAAGATTGGGGCCACTCTTCCATCCATATTCAGGCATTGATTCGTCTGACGGTACTGCTGCGTAATATGTATCTACAGACTTATCCAAATTACAATAATGAAATTGTATTCCAGAAAAGTAATTCTTTAATCTAGAAGTCGAATTGAACACTTTATAAATACGATTTTCATAGGGTATCCTTGGGGCTCCATTCAATATGAGTACTATTGGAATTTTGACCTCAAGTGTCGCTGTGTATGGCAAGAACCCTTCTTTATCCCAAAGCAAAAAATTAGCACAAACCAAATTCCTTTCTCTAAAGACGGTTTGAATAGCCAAGGACTTGATATATCTATTCATCTATACGCTTCAAATTTTCACTATTCCTATTATAAACCAACGCTAATCTATCCGTAAATAGCTCAGCACCTTGAGTGTTGAGATGCCATTTATCAAAATAGTTACTCACTCTAAATAACTCAGGAATTTCAGACCCATCACCCATATATATAATATTATCTAAATTCAATCTTCGATGTTGAACATCATTTGCAGTAAAAATTAAATGTAGTTTAATTCCTTTCTCAGCACATCTGGCCTCTAGGCTCTTTACAGTACTTTCATAGTATAACTCAACATTGCTTACTGGCTCTTCTCCTAGTTCTTCTGTGTAGGCATAATCATAACCAGGTCTGTACTCTTTAGTATAATTTTTTCTAAAGTGAATATTTCTGAACTCTTGCCCAGACTCATCATCTAAATTCTTATAACCGCTTGTCTTCTGAAAATCAAATACAATATCATCCTCATAATAAAACATACCGATTAAATTTGATCTCACTCGGTAAAGAAACACATTCTGGAAAAATGAAATAAAGTATTTTCTGAGTTCATTCAAGTCATTATAAAAATACTTGACACCGCTTATAAATCTTGATAGATCCATCCAATAAACCCCTCTATCCGTATGTAGATGATTATCAGGAATTGTTAGATTCACTTGTGCCAAGAATAAAATATTCTCTACTGAAGACAAATATCTATCACTGTCATCCAACAACTTATCCAACAAATATGAACCCTCCATAAATCTAATACCTGGAGCACCCAAATTAAAGGAGTTACTATCAGTAAGCATATCAAAATGACTAGGAATAAAATGTCTGTAAATATAGCTAGACCCTATAACCAGCATATTATAATCCTTCCTATCTTGCAAATAATCTACTTTTTTAGCAATCAATGCATTACCCCAGCTAAAATGTAAAAATTGACTTCTAATAACCGTATTAAAAAGCAATACCAATGCAAGTAACAATAAGCACTTAAATAAAAAAGCTAGTATTTGACATCTCAAGCCAGTAACAGTTTGATCCAATTTAATACAATTCTCAACTTTCTATCTATTATCGTGAAAATTCTACCTAATGCAGCCCCAAATTGCTGATTTCCTTAAAAACGAGCTCGAAAAACTTCTATATCACGAAGACGTAAGAGCTGCTCTTATGAGAACTAATCCTAATGTCACTGAATCCAATACCCCTGAGGACAAACTCAATATATTCATTGAGGAAGCCGAGCAGACTATAGAACTCGTAGATTTAGATAAGTTAGATAGAGATACTGCAATACTAGAGGTAGGAGCTGGCGTCGGGATTAGCTTTATTTATTTGCAAAAAATGGGGTATAATATCACCGGAATAGAACCTGCCGAAGATAATGTATACTCGGAATACCAGTTTATAGCTAAAGAACTCTTTAAAATAGCCAAAACAGACACCTCACAATGGTATACATTGAGTATAGCTGAGTCACATAGCTTGAATGAAAAATATGATCTCATCATATCTAACTTCGTACTGGAGCACGTGGATGATACTGAAAATACACTTTTAAAACTTTATGAAATATTACATTATGGAGGAAAGATGGCACACAATACAGTTAATTACGATGTCCCATTTGAACCTCATCTCAACTTATTATTAATACCTTATGCTGTAAAGCATACAGAAAAACTACTGAACTTTCTTAGAACCAATGCAGTATGGCAGACTCTCAATTTCATAAGTTACTCTGAGGTTAATCATATCTCCAAGAAACATCAACTAAACTGTACATTTAAAAAACATACAACTTTTGAATATCTAGTAAGATTAATGAAGGACCCAGAATTCAGAAAGAGAAAAGCAGTATTCTACAAAATATTCAAAATATTGAAAAAAACCCGTCTTGCAGGACTTATAAAACTACTGCCAGTACGATATAATACGCCACTGAGTTTTACTATTACTAAAACTACACAGTAGATACTCTGCTTAGCAAAAACATAGGGCGTGCACTATTCATTACACAAACCAGCGAGCTGAAAAGGCATATACCACAATTCTCTATACATATTATCGTCCTATTGATAAACATAGGATACCTAAGGTATGCAAGCAATAAGACAAGTACACTTCTGGCCACTAACAAGGATATATTCTTTACTGGATCAAATGAACTTACATTGCTTCTACTTTCAGCAATTATATCCTGGATACTAACTACTAATTTCTCTATGAAAATTGGAATATACTTCCAGTTGATATTCGGATTATTATACACATCAGAATTCTTGAATTTCACAACTCCTGATATAATTCAAAGTTCATTATTATACTTTACAACAGGCATACTGGTCCTTAATTCTTTCTTACTTTCGAATAGTAAAATCAAAAACTACATCAAATATCTTCTCAATTTACTCTTTTTTGTTGCAATTGCATTAATTCCTATTTCTCTACTATACTACAATAATGTATTCAATTCAAGAATAGACAAAGATTTGATATATGCACTTTTCCAAACCAATAAACATGAAATGAAAGAGCTACTCATAGAACATGGTAGCATTGAACTTGGGATTTTATATTCAGTAGCTGTACTGTTCATCATATATCTTACAAAATTCAAAGTAGAATATTCAAATAATGAGCTTTTGAAATATTCATTCATAAAAGTCGTGTTACTCACCACACTTCTAATTTTATCCCACTCTCAAACCACAACAAGCAGATTCATCTTAGACAAATATAAATCGTACAATCTAGAGCTAGAAACACTTAATCAAAAAATAGAAGAAAGAAAAAATTCAAAACAGATAAAGGTTAAAACTAAATCCGAGAAGGATGAAACCTACGTTATAGTATTAGGAGAATCTCTGAACAAAAATCACATGTCTCTCTATGGATACTTCAGAAATACAAACCCAAGACTTACTAAAGCTCTTAACCAAAATAATTCTGTCATAATAGAAAACGCCTACTCCTGCCATACACATACCATGCCTACACTCTCCTATGCGCTAACAGAAGCCAACCAAAATAATAACATCAAATTTAGCGAAGCAACGACAATACTAGAAATTCTAAAATCAGCTGACATAGAGACTTATTGGATATCAAATCAACCTCTCTTAGGAAAATGGGATAATGCAATAGGGGCTATTGCACATACTGCTGACCATACCATTAGTCTAAACAAATCACTTGGAGAAACAAATGAAACTCAAAAGTTTGATGAAGCTGTAATACCTGAATTAGCAAAAGCGATCAAAGCATCAACCAATAAAAGCAAAGTAATTTTCATACACCTTATGGGCAATCACGCCTTGTATAGCAGTAGATATCCAGTAGAGGACTATAATTTCTATACTTCAGATCTCAAAACAAAAGAATTTGGGAAGACAGCAAAATCCAAACCTGACCTAATCAATCACTATGACAATAGTGTCCTATACAATGATTTTGTGATAAGTAAATTAATCGAAACTCTTGATTCCGCTGATCCTAATTTACTACTATACACCTCAGACCATGCAGATGATGTAATACGACGACGTTACCATAACTCTCAAAGATTCACCTATGAAATGACTGAAATCCCACTGTTAATTCACTACAACAAAGCCTACAGCGAGAGGTACGAAAACAAGATCAAAAACTTAAAAATAAATAAGAACAAACTCTTCTGTAATGATATATTTCTAGAATTAATATTAGGACTAACAAACATCGAAAATCAGAACTACAAGTCAGACTTAAATCTATGTTCTGAAAACTACTCAGGCGCCCCCGAGAAGGCCTACACTTTACATAATAAAGTTGCCTACACAGCTGAAGACAATAAGAACTATCACCAAGTAAAAAACATCGCCTTTTTAGACTCCTTGGATCTACTTAAGACTGTCATTCCTCATAGAGTTAACACAATTGGGAAACTATCTGAAATTCTATATAAAGGATTCAGATCATTCGAAACTGACATATACATTGATAAGACTAGAAAAGATTTACTAGTGGGGCATGACCTCAAGAAACTAGGTGCATCATTAAGTGAACTCTTAGAGCTTACTCAATCTTACGGAGCTGAAAAAATTTGGTTGGATATAAAAAATTTAGGGAATGAAAATTCAGATATCCTTCTGGACATACTGCAGAACCTAAACGAGCAATACTCTATAAAGGAAAATATACTTATTGAAACAAATGCAGACGGTGACTTCTTAAAGCTTATTACAAAGAATGGATGGAAAACATCGTACTACCTACCTTATGATAAAATTACAGAATTAGAAAGCTATACTGAAAAAGAAAAATTCAGCAAAGACCTGAATATACTAATAAACAACTCAAACTTTAGCGCTATATCATACGACTTCAGCCTAGATGAATACGTCAAACAATACCTCCTTCCAAAAATCAGTAATAACCTTGTGACTCACTGTTGGTTTGGTCCCGCATTCTCATCACCAACCTTCCAGTCAGATATCACCCAACAAATAAATACACTAGGGAATCGCAACAAAACAATTTTGTGCCATTATAACTCTCTCTTCCACTACTAAATCTGGGTGATTTAGAATAAGATTTTTACTTAAACAGCTTACACTCGAATAAAACTAGTCTTCAAATTCATCATTGTCCTGTATTCCTCAATCCGCTTACTTGACCTCAGGTATGCATTCATCCGGCTATTGTTTGCATATAAATTTCTATCTATATCTGGATTTCCGGGATGAAGCATAATTTCATAAGCGTCAAATTTATCTGAACTCAAAGCCTCAGTACTGACCAAGTCAGAACTAAGCTCACAACTAAATAAAATGGAATAAAAGTATCTCCTTGAAGAATTGCCATTCCAATTAGATAATAGCTTAAAAAAAATATACTTACTTAGACGCCTAGGACTCAGCAAAGGCAGCAATCCACTTGCTTTGGCTGTCTTGAGTATGCATTCATTTACATCTCTGACATCAATAATTCCAAACTCTCTGGAGACTTTAACTACAATCTTATTAATCGTCGGTATCATATGCACATGATCATGACCGTTAATGTGATCCACCTGCACACCCCTACTTAATAGCACATCCAGCTGAGCTCTTAATTCTGCCTCTACTAGCTGAGCAATATTTTTCTTGTTAGATCGGAAGATATTAAACCACAGCCCAAAAAATCCATTGTTGAAATTAATATCTCCTTTGCAGGGATAAGTGCCAGACTGAGGCCGACCTAGAGTCAAGTCAAAATGAAGGCCATAAGAATATTCAGGATTTTCGGCAGCAAAATCAATAGCATCCTTGAAGTACTCAGTTGTGACCATTATACTAGCTCTATCTAAGGCCTTAGCGCTCAAACCCTCAATAATCGCCTTATTGATACCTGGACTTAGTCCAAAATCATCTGCATTTAGTACCAGACCTTTCATACTTCCTTACTTACAGAAACTTCATCCACTATGTAGAGTGGTCTGGCTTTGACTTCATCCAGTATATCGCGAATATAGAGTCCTAATATACCAATGAATAAAAACTGAATGGAACTAAACATAATAATGACAACTATCAAAGAGGTCCAGCCTCTTACTAAGGTATCATTAAAATAACCATAGACCAGTGATCCTATCAAATAACTACAGCTGATCAAGAAGAAAAAACCTCCCAAATACAAACCTAACTTTAATGGAAAATGGGAAAATGAAACAAATCCACTGGATGCAAGGCTAAGCATTTTCTTATTTGAATACTTGGACTCTCCTTCAAGTCTATCTACAGCTTTATACTCTATCACTGCGCTTTTGAATCCAACCCAAGAATTCAAACCCCTCAAAAATCGATTTCGCTCTCTTATATCATTCTGGAAAATTCTAATCACCTTTCTCGAAATCAGTCTGAAATCTGAGGCACCAGGATGTATCTTCTGATTAGAAATAATATTGAAAACTTTATAAAACAGAGCAGAACACCAACTTTTTAGAAACGGCGTATTATCAGCATCCTCGCGTAATGAAAATACTATATCATTGCCTGCTTCCCACCGCACAATAAAATCAGAAATAGATTCAGGTGGGTGCTGCCCATCAGTATCCATGGTAATGGCTGCATCACCCTCACAATAATCTATACCACAAGAAATTGCGGCCTGGTGACCGAAATTTCTGGAAAGAGCCACTACCATCAGTTTGTGCCCTCTCTCTTCTAAACTTTCCAGTAGTTCTTGAGATCTATCAGAACTGCCGTCATTGACATATATAAGCTCAAAATCATAATGCTCATGTAACGAAGGCAAAACCTCGAGTAGGCTGTTGTGAAAATATACCAAGCCTTGCTCCTCATTATAGACGGGAAGAATAATACTGACCAGGTACTTGGATTGCATAGCTTAAAAACTTATCATGAATGTGTCAAAGTTCCTAGATACTGCTTATACGTTGCAGCAATACCGTCCGTAAGTGTTATCGTACTCTTCCACCCCACTTCAGCCAGCTTACTCACATCCATCAGCTTCCGCGGTGTGCCATCAGGTTTACTGAGGTCATGCGTCAGCTCGCCCTCAAAGCCCACCACATCCTTTATCATCAGGGCTAAATCTTTAATTGAAATATCCACACCGCTACCCACATTGACTAATTCCCTACCATCGTAATTATGCAAGAGATAATAACAAGCATCCGCCAGATCATCAACATGCAAAAATTCTCTTTTGGGAGAGCCTGTACCCCATATCTCCACACTCTCTGCCTTGCTCTCCTTGGCTTCATGGAACTTTCTGATGAGAGCAGGTAGTACATGCGAGTTCTTTAAATCATAATTGTCATTAGGTCCGTACAAGTTTGTCGGCATGGCAGAGATGAAATTACAATCGTGCTGATCCCGATAAGCTTCACATAATTTAATACCGGCAATCTTGGCTATGGCATAGGGCTCATTAGTAGGTTCCAGAGGACCGGTCAGTAATGAATCTTCCCTCAGTGGCTGTTCTGCTAGTTTGGGATAGATACAGGATGAACCCAGAAACAAAAGCTTCTCGACCTCATTCTCGTAGGCTGCGTGAATTACATTACTTTCTATCATCAAGTTGTCATACAAGAAATCTGCTCTATACGTATTATTGGCCAGAATACCACCGACTTTGGCAGCAGCCAGCACAACATACCATGGTTGTTCCTTAGAGAAAAATTCATTGACTACCGCTTGATTTCGAAGGTCTACTTCTTTAGAAGTTCTTGTGACCAGATTATTATAACCTTCAGCATTCAATTTCCTGACTATTGCAGAGCCTACCATTCCTCTGTGACCTGCGACATAGATCTTACTGTCCTTATTCATACTCATTCTTTATCTCAAAACCTGCATCTTTCAATAGCTTATCCTTCTTAAATAGCTCCACATCTGCCGCAACCATTTCTTCAACCAAACTATTCAAATCATACTCCAGCTCCCAGCCCAGCTTATTCTTAGCCTTGGAGGGATCTCCTATGAGCAGATCCACCTCTGTAGGTCTGAAGTAGGCTGGATCCACACTGACAACTGTAGAACCAATTGTGAGTTGATATTCTGGATTACTGCAAGATGAAACAATACCTATCTCATCCACACCAGAACTTGCAAAACTAAGCTCAACGCCAATCTGCTTGAATGCCATACTCACAAAATCTCTTACAGTTGTTGTGACACCGGTCGCGATCACAAAATCCTCCGGCTCATCTTGTTGCAACATAAGCCACATCATCTTCACATAATCCTTGGCATGTCCCCAATCCCTTTTTGCATCCAGATTTCCCAGAAAGAGTCTCTCTTGCAAACCATAACCGATCTTAGCCACAGCTCTGGTGATTTTTCTAGTCACAAAGGTCTCTCCTCTCAACGGGCTTTCATGATTAAATAAAATTCCATTGACGGCAAACATGTTGTAAGCCTCTCTATAGTTTATAGTTATCCAGTAGGCATACATTTTAGCCACTGCATAAGGGGATCTGGGGTAAAATGGTGTGGTCTCGCTCTGCGGAACTTCTTGCACCAGGCCATATAATTCTGAAGTGGAAGCTTGATATATCTTGGTCTTTTCTGATAGTCCCAATAATCTTATGGCCTCTAACAATCTCAAAGTTCCAAGCCCATCCACATTAGCCGTGTATTCCGGGGAATCAAAGCTGACCTTGACATGGGACATTGCTCCCAAGTTATAGATCTCATCGGGTTTTATTTCTTTGATGATTCTTATCAGATTGGCAGAATCTGTTAAGTCTCCATAATGCAAAATGAAGTTTCTATTCTCTTGATGTGGGTCTTGGTACAAGTGGTCTATTCTCGCAGTATTGAAAAGAGATGCTCTCCTCTTGATCCCGTGAACTTGGTAACCCTTCGAAATAAGTAATTCTGCCAGATAAGCGCCATCTTGACCCGTAATTCCCGTTATTAGTGCTTTCTTCATCTTAAATTTGGCTGTTTTAGCTGTTTTATTTAGCTATTGTTGGTTTCAATAGCCTAAGAAACCAAATTTAAGCTAAATACGTACAATTAGACCCTTTCGATGGCCGCAAAGAAGTCAACCATATACATTCATATCGGGACAATCAAGACAGGAACAACTTCCCTGCAGCACTTCTTCCATCTCAACAGAAACTTGCTGGCCGAAAAGCACCAGCTCTACTACCCCAAGACACCGGGATTTAAAAATCACACCAAGCTACCCCTCTACGCCTTTGATGAAAATGTGAAAGAACTGAGGATAAGACATGGACTGGATTCCAGTGAAGCCCTTCAGCGCTTCAGAAAACAATTCAAAATCAAATTTTCTGATGAAATAAAGCCTCATCTTGCTCATTCCAAGAGCATACTGGTCAGTAGCGAGCATCTGTCTTCCAGAGCAGTCAAAAAATCAGAAATCGAACAATTAATGAGCTTGTTTGAAGATTTTGATGTCAACTTCAAAATCATAGTCTATCTACGACGGCAAGACAAAATGATGCTATCCACCTATTCTACTTGGGTAAAAGCCGGAGGTCGCTGGAAACTGAATCCCAACGCCTACAAGAATCGCAGATATAATCACTTGGAGATGCTCAATCTGTGGGCTTCTGTAATCGGCAAAGGCAATATCATCGTCAAGGTCTTCGAAAAGCAGAAAATGAAGGGTGGTGATTTATTCCAAGACTTCTGTCAAGTCCTCTCTATACCTTCTCTTGTGGACTTACAGATTCCAGTAAATGATAATCTGAACAGCTCTTTGGATGAAGAGCAAATCCAGTTTTTGACGCTATTCAATAAATTCGTACCAGTCATCACTGAGGGCAAACCCAATACCCTGAGAGGCGACATAGTCAAGCATCTGGAATCCTACTCTTCCGAAAATAAACTGGATATCAGTATCATGGAGAAGCAGAAAATCTATAGCTATTTCGAGAAGGACAACAATAAGATAGCGGAACAGTACCTCGGCTCAGAAATGACACTTTTCGACCCTATACCGGACAGTCAGGAAGAAACAAAACCCATCAGACTGACGGCGGATAAAGCTGTAGAGATTGCGGCTTATCTATGGACCAAACAACAGGAAGAACTTACTGAAAAAAGCTGGACTACAGATTTAAAAAAGAGCCTGAAGAAAATCTTCAGACTCTGATGTAAATTTACGATTCTAGGGATCGCGTTATTTCATTTTGAAAGACTGCATTTTGGCAAAGAGCGCTGGGCCCAGTAAGGTCTTGGCTTCACCGTCATACTTGGTATTTATAGCGCCTGCATTAGCCCCTGGCTTGGCCAACTCTGCCATTCTCTTGCCTTCGTTGGCTTTTAACTTGAACAGTTTTGCCTGATCGATGCCAAGGTGATTTCTTAAGGAAGGCCAGTAACCTGTTGGTTTACCAGCTGTATTGGCAGCTACTTTAGACTTATTAGCTTTCGCTCTTGCCGCTTGACCAGGTCTTTGCTTTGTTTGACCAGGCCTTTGCTTTGCCGCCGCAGCGTTTCTTGCGCCCGGCCTATTTGCGTTTGTAGTAGTTTTTGCAGGATCTTTCTTTTTGATACAACTCTGAAAGCTCAATAGCCCCAAAGTCAAAAACACTAGCAACAATATATTCTTAGACATAAATATGATTTATTAGCTTATTTTATTAATCACTCTAACAACGCAAAGATAAGCACTTCCTATCAACGCTTATAATTATACTGTTATAATTGAAATACAATTTTTACTGATATACAATTATTTACAGTAATTGTCCAAAACCTGTTTCAGCAAAGCCAGATCAATAACAAAATCCGAATTTATACTTTTTCTAATCTCCACGGCCTCCCCAAAGATCAAAGAGCAGGATTGACCTTTTACATTACATATACCCCATTGCACCAGCAGAGGCACGTGATTACTCTGTAGTGAGATGACCTTCAAATCTTTGTTACCAAATAGTGAATTATGCAAGGCAGATCCAAATTCTCCCACCATCAGCTTTGCATCACCATACAGATTAACTTGCTCTTCCAAGGTGTAATCCTCTGGAAATATCTCAGTAAAACCATAAGACAGAATAAGTTCAGACACTTCTTCTCTGTTCACCAGCTTTCTAAACTGCTTTTTCAATCTTCTTCTGGACAAGTACAATCGTTCAGGTCGAGCTACCTTAAGATTTGAAGTCTGCAGGTTAGCTCTGATTTCGTCGTACATGGTACCTACATAAGGCGCTATCCAAGAGCCATCGATTATGCGGCACTTAGTAGGAAGCACAACCAGCTTGCATTCAATGATTTCTTCTTCTGGTTTGAAATAAATTATGTCTTCCTGTGACAGCCCTACTAATTTTAAGAATTCAAGCGAATAAGAAGGTATATCTTCTGGCAGGGCTAGCTTGTACTTTTTAAGATCTAGGCGCTGCTTTAATAAGTAAAGTTTGGGCAGCAAATCTATCAGCCAGTGCCCATAGATATACATGCCAGGCATCAATACATTGATGACTTTATGAGGGACTTTTATTTTAAGCCTGTCATCATTAAGTCTCACAATGGATTCATCAACTAATTCCCCACATTTAAAGGCTTTGACCTTGCCGGGAAGTACTTTATCAAAAGTCAGTTTTTCAGAATACAATAGATTAGATTCCGCGTCTACCACGGCACCATTCCCAATGATTCTACCATTAGGAATCTCAAAATAACCCATCGGGTAAATGGAAATGTCAGGCTTCGACTTAAGACGATTTATAAGGCCTTCCCTCAGGCTACCCAACAGAAAATCAAGTGGTATGATCTTGTGAATTTCATTGCCATATATTTCTCGCCAGCTGGTTTCCTTCCCTCCAATAAAGTAGGACAGGAATTCTTTCTTCTGTTCTGACAATTCGCGAATGGTTAAGTCCATATTGATTTACGCTAAATTAGTCTACCGCTCTGTGCCATTATAGAGATGATTGACTAATCTGAATTCATCTTTAGGAAAGAGGTCTGTGTTAATGGCATAACCATTGTTCCGTTCTTTAGGCGTCAAAAGCGTGATACCATTCTTTTCCAAGCTTCTTTTCATACCCTTAATAATGTTTGCACCCAAGTAATTAGTAGTGAATGGTGCATCCAACCTGGACAGGGCCATATATTTATTAGTCTTCAAAGGTGTTTCAGAACCAATCAAGGCCGGGCCTATTTTATAGACATAAGGAAACACTGCACAGAAAGTGGATAGGACTCTGGGAGAAGAATTCCACTGTACCATAATACCATCCGTCTTCAATCTCGATCTACATAGATCAAAATACTCATAGGAGTATAGATTCCCAGCATAGGCACTCTGAGGTCTAAGCGCATCTGCTTCTATGAGGTCATATTTCTGCTCACTCAAAGCCAAAGCATTTCTACCATCTGCCTCTATTATGTCATACCGTTCATCAGCAAGGAATAATTGTAGTTTCTCACTATTATGATCTTCTGCAACCTGTGCCAGAATATCATCCGCTAATACGATTTCGTACACCACGATATTTTTGCTCTCTGCCCTGCATCCCGCAGCCCAAGCCGTATCACCAGTACCTAATCCAATTATGGCAACATCTTTCGGATTAGGATGAACGATAGCCGCTAAGGCGCCTAAAAAACTATGTGTCCCTCCGAATGGAATACTGCTGTGATATTTACCATTGATATAATAATAGTAGGCGCCTGTTCGATTGAGTTCTACCAAACTGACAAGGCCAGAAACTTTCTCACTGTAGGTGGCCTTTTCAGCTTCTACACCATGGAATCTTGACCATAGCTTCTTTTGTGAAGGGATAGCAAATATGAGTATGACAACAGAAATAGTGAGCGCTATGAAAAGTGGACTTTTCTTAAACTTGAATATCCCTATTACTGGAAAGATCAGGCCCAAGGCTGATAAGATTCTTAAGCTTCCTGAAGTTCCAAAATACTCTATCAACACTAGTCCAATGGCTAGACTTCCCAGTACATTTCCCAAGATGTTAAAGGCTTGCAATACACCTACTTTCTCTCCTATCGTGTTACCATCATTATGCACTGCTTTCTGCAACACTGTAAATGACATGCCCATGAAAATAGTGGGAATCAGACAATAGAACAGTCCGAGAACAATATGCAGATAAAACCGCTGATTTTGTAATAAGGCTTTTCCACCCCAATAAACATCCAATGGCTCCATGAAGCTGAGATCCTTGGGTAAATAAGACATCAGCATTATGGCTAAGCAGCTATAGATTATTATACCTGATTGATACAGTAAAAAACTACGTAAAGGCCTTTTATTGGCAGCTGAAAACTTACTGCCTATAAATGTTCCTGTTCCCAATCCTAATAAGTAGATAGCCAGTATTGTACCAAAGGTAAAGGCATTGGACTTGACCGCGACGTCCAGTATCCTGAACCAAAGTATCTCGAGCGCTAAGGCTATAAATCCGCTGATCGTATACAGCAATACCCAAAAATTAAAACTCGACTTGGCTTCACCAGAAGAAACTTCAGCTGCAACAGTATTGCTATTAGCGATAGGAACTTCTTGTTTATCGCTCATTGCTCCATTGGAGACAGTCTTCTGAATACTTCGACCTGCCAGATAAGCTATCGTACCAGCAATGAAATTAGCGCCTGCGGCCACATATACGGCTCCTTGGATGCCGATGTGGGGAATGAGCAACCATGGGGTCAGAAAAGCACCCAGTACGGCACCTATAATATTAATGCCATACAAGACACCGATAGTGGTACTGGCATTCTTGTAGTTGTAGATTGTCCCATGAACCAAGAAAGGTAGTGACATGCCCATCAAAAAAGTAGGCAGGATCAAAGTTATAAAGTGGGTCGGAATCATAGTCAGCAAACTGGAATACAACCAGTTCGCATTCATATATAATAAATCGTAATATACAAAACAACTTATGAGGCCTATCAGACCTATCGATAGTTCGATTATTGCAAATATGGTCAAGGACTTCTGCTTCCCTATCTTGGAGCTCCATTTTCCACCGAAATAACTCCCAAAACCCAAACCAGCCATAAAGGCTGAGACCACTACACTCACGGAATAGATGCCTACCCCACTATGTAATATGAGTATCCTCTGCCAGCCTACTTGATATATTAATGAGGCTACCCCACTTAAACAAAATGCCAACCCCAACAAAAATAGGCTAGCCTTAGATAGTTTCATATAGCAAGGTTGATGTAGAAATCATAGGGTCTTTAAGAGGCCCAAAGATAAGAGCTACCTACAATTATTGAAATTATAGTGTCAAAATTGGTATTCAGCCACCTGAGCTATCCAGCTGACCTAGGACTGCGAGGTTCTATGTTGATTGGTATGGGTAGTTAAATTTCAATTTTCCAGCAATTAGGTAGATCATATTGATAAAATTCTGA
>ENA-ORXM01000102-ORXM01000102.1-marine-metagenome-genome-assembly--contig:-NODE-102-length-156233-cov-21.140853_pt1 | contig 156233 bp, 154 predicted proteins | sample MGYA00237867_ERZ511480 | MGnify/ENA primary metagenome ERZ511480 (study PRJEB26309, sample SAMN06266103) | marine metagenome | isolation source: Algal blade | place: United Kingdom:Sidmouth, United...
CCCGATGGATACTTTATCGGCGCTAAAGCGTAACGCTGACCATCCGGTGTTGTTAGAAAGCTGCGTATCCTCAAGTAGTAATATGTTGGTAAAACCTGGCGCTAATCGCGCTGCCGCTACAAGCGTTACAAGAACTACCAGAGTATTAACGCCGATTGACAACAGCTTCGTTTTCTTTAACGTGGATAACCAAACCACCAGTGCGAAGACGCACAACGACATCAGTGCTATTGGCGCTATCCACTGAGCAAGCAGTGCCAGTCCAATGAACATAATGTACATACCGATCCACGCATGCCTAACTGGACTCCACACAGCTACTATCGATAAGGACATCGCGACGATGGCAAGTAGTTCAATCATCATCGGCGTATTAAAAGCATGATCATTAGAGCAAATGGTTCACTCGATGGAGTCAATACGCCGATACGGTGATTCGAGGAACCCCATCCACTACAGTACAATGCTCTTATTCGAGACAAAGATCGAGATCCGATTCGGTTTCATCAACAACCAGAACAAGTGACCCAACTAACAGGATATTGAGCCTGTCTTCCGTGCGTGTAATAACCAGCTGTTGAGACTCCCCACTATCCGTACTGACCAAATATAGCGATGTATCTAACGCGCTGACTGTGCCTCGACGTACTGTATGACATGATCGTTCAGATTGTGCGTCATAAAAAGTGATCGCTCCTGAGCTTTCGATATTGATATAGTCGCCTGTCGAATTGTCATTCCAGTATCCGACGATCGCCGACAAGCCTGAAGACTCGTTGTTATCAAGCGCCGCTAGACTCGATAAGAGATGCTCTCGTGCATCCTCTTCTGAAATCAATACACCGTTTACAGAGCCAGAATTGGCAACCAGGTTAATAACGTCAACATCAGATTCAAAGATCTCTGTCGGCACATCAAAGTTTACTGCGGTCGCGATTGTTGATGCTGTTTCAGGAATAGTTATCCCGTTATCGGGTACACCATCGAGATCGAGTGATTGAAGTAGTCTGGCTATGTTGATCGTAGTCGCTTCCGAGTCCACGCTACCGTTTCCAAGATCGATGGGTGTCAGAATACTTTTCGCTTTAACCGGCGGCAGCATCAGTTCACCGATCCTGAATACGACCATTTCATTTGGCCTATAACGAAAGCCCCCTTGATTATCTGTCAGCCCCGATAGGGTGTCGGTATCAAAGCTCAGGCCTCCAACACCGCTATCAATGAACAGGCCTTGTTCTAACGACTCGCCATCCTCAGATGGCATGTCAGATTGAGTGGTCGAACCACTGCATGACAGTAAGAAGCAAACTGATGCAGTAAGCGATAAATGCGTTTTGGGACTCTGCATACTTCATATTACCAGTAGCCTAATTAGTAATATTTCTAACTTAAATGACCATGTTGACATGATTGACCACTAGTTGACCCAGAGTGTCTGGATACTGATGGCTCAAAGCTCCTGAACGTACATTGACTCACCATCGTGTAGGCGATCACCCGAGACACCGATAGCTATTGCACAGATCAACCGCTTAACCGTCATCTCGTAGTGTATGTGCTGCTCCAACAATTCCTGGCGCAGTTTGTCTCGCTGTCAACGGTACCATTCTTCTAGCCGAAAGAATCAATCCAATCAAACGAATCAACAATGTTGATCACGTTCAAGCTGGATGAATAGAGTTTCACATCCATAGCGATCTTCTCGTTCAAAAAGCAGGTTCTCTGAAGAGATATGGAATCGGTTAGTATAGGTGGAGGTGAAACTCCGACTAACGTACTATTTTCCCCCTCCTCCGCAGCTACCCTTAGTAGGCATTGGTAATGATATTCGACACGCTGATCCAGCAGATCGACTCCATTGATCAGCAGGCCAGACGTGATACTGCTCGCGCTGTGAATGTCGGCCTGACGCTTCGCAACTGGGCGATCGGCTTTTATATCGGTTATTACCAACTGGAGGGCGAGGATCGTGCAAGCTACGGCGAACACCTATTTGATAGTCTGGCCAGTAGCCTGAAGCAACGTCAGGTAAAAAGCTGCGATCGGCGACAATTGTATCGATATCATGATTTTTTCAAATGCTATCCGCATATAGTGGGGACACTGTCCCCATCATTGGCCGCAATGCTTCCAACAGAGGCACCAATCCGTTCATTTGATGACAAGTCACAGAATGTGGGGACGGCGTCCCCACTATTGCGGGTACCCGCCGAGATGCTGGTCTCCAGACTCTCGTACAGCCACTTCGAATTGTTGCTCGCCCTGAATGACCCTCTCCAACGAGCATTTTACGAAGTGGAATGTCTGCGTGGGGGCTGGTCCGTTCGCGAGCTGAAGCGCCAGATCGGCAGTGTCAGCTATGAGCGGACCGCGCTGTCCAAGGATAAGGAGGCGCTTAGTCAGCACATAAATTCGCTTGCGGAAACTGACAAGCCTGAGCTGATACTACGCGATCCGGTGGTATTTGAGTTCCTGGGTGTTCGCCCACAAGACACGATGCTCGAATCAGATTTAGAACATGCTTTGTTAGATAAGCTTGAACCCTTCTTATTGGAACTTGGTCGAGGATTTTGTTTTGAAGCACGACAGAAACGCATCCTGATAGGCGGTGAGTACTTCTTCGTCGATTTGGTTTTCTATCACCGGCTGCTCAAGTGCCACATTTTGGTGGAACTCAAAACTGAGCCCTTTAATCATGAAAACCTCGGACAGCTCAATACCTATCTGAACTGGTATGCCGAGAACGAGCGCAGTGAAGGCGACAACTTACCCATAGGGATCTTACTATGCACAGGCAAGAATGAAGCACTTGTTCGCTATGCCACCGCGGGAATGGATAACCAGCTGTTTGTATCGCGTTACCAAGTGGCATTACCTGACAAAGACCAGATCGCTACATTCATTGCGGCACAAATGAAAGATGTGACGTCATAATTACTGTAAATCATAAATCAGCGAGTAGCGTCATTGATCTATCGCCGAATGTTCATAACAAATGTTATGTTAAACGACAAAGATTATACGCAATACAAGCCCACTCTCTGACAGGCCAACGTCATTCGTACTACACTGCTCAAATTCGTTGCATTCCGCCGTGCTCCCGGCGATTTCGTTTTTGACAACTATGTATTTGCCGATGATAAAAACCAACCGTACAGCGCTCTGGACGTGCTTTCAATGCAGGAACAGTATCCTCAATGTACTGATTGTCACTGAGTCAGATTTGTACATCACCTCAAATAAAAAAGCAGAAATGTTGTACTGTCAGCGAAGTTCAGGGGTATACCCTTCGAACCGCATAGCGGCCATTCAAAACGTCATTTTCAACGTCAGCTATAGTCTTCAGTCGGCCCAAAGCCGTCGTTCTCCATGAATCTCTGTAAGCATATGTGTGGCTAGGTTTAGAAGCCCTCTGCCGACGCAGGAACGCCTATCCTCGATTGTAGACCGAGCGGCAGATGGCATCTAGGGCCCAAGGGACGAAACCGTGGCAGTGTGTCAGTAAAGTGTGTCTGGCAGTGTTGTTAACGCTATGGGGATTGTATGGATTCTGAACAGTGGTTGTCTACTCCACTCAGCTCCCAAGTATGCTGAGTAGCCGTCCTTAAACTTATCTCGCAGCTCAACTCGTAAGATAAATCGTAGATGTTGGGGTATTAACGTTGCAACATGCCTGAGTGATTGAGATAGGGTTATAGCTATCCGCTGCACCATCGAAGTGTGCAGGTCATTCTCCATAACAGAGCTATTCATTAGTTGGTATGCGTGGCGTATCACGGTGGCCCTCTGGCTGATCTGATGGGTTCGAGAATTTCAATAATGATCATGGCATGCTTGCAGTGTCGGCACACGTACACCGGATCAGGCACTACTTCTTTGAGTGTGTCCGCCGCAGGAGGTGGCATGCTGAGCAAAGCTCGTGCTTGATTTAGGCTATCGCAGCGTGTGGTATTAGAAAACAAACCATAGTGGCGGATTCGATGAAACCGGCTGGGTAGAACATGAATCAGAAATCGACGAATAAACTCATCCGTTTTTAGCGTCATGCTCTTGTAGCGTTCACGTCCGTTGACTCGGTAGTCTTTGTATTTGAATCGAACTTGCTGAGCATCAACGGACAACAAACGACTGTTAGCTATTGCGACCCGATGGGTGTAGCGAGACAAATACGTGAGTACTGACTCGGGGCCAGAAAATGGTGGCTTGGCGTACACCACCCAATCGATTGACTGTACCGGTTGCAGATAGCTGGAAAAGGCGTTGCTTTGAACCAAAGACGAGTGCTTACCATAAAACTGCAACTCACCCTTGTGGTGGGCATACCGCAGTTTTTCGAGAAACAGACGGCGAAACAAACGAGAGAGAACCCGCACGGGTAGGAAGAAACCCCGCCGACATCGGATCCATTGGTGTTTGTCTTCAGACAACCCACCGCCAGGTACGATGCAATGTAAATGCGGATGATGGGTCATGGCGGAGCCCCATGTGTGCAGTACTGCTGTAATACCCAATCGAGCACCCAGATGCTTTGAATCAGCCCCAATGCGCAGTAGTGTCTCAGAAGCTGCCTGGAACAGAATGTTGTATACAGTGGCCTTGTTCTGGTAAGCGATGTCAGCGATCTGTGCCGGTAAGGTGAAGACGACATGGAAGTATTCCACAGGCAATAGTTCGCTTTGCCGGGCCTCAAGCCAGCGTTCTGCACTTCTGCCCTGGCACTTGGGACAATGTCGGTTACGACACGTAATGGTGAACACTCCATTACGTGTCTTATGGGGAGCAGTTGGTAATGGGGAGTGACGCCACCAATGTGCGTCACCACAGCCCACGTTAGTCGCTTCTAGTCCCCATAAGAAGTGTCTCTCAATATGGCAATTAGTCTGTCTGGAACCCGGAACACGCCTTTACGCATGGATGGTGGGACTATTGCACTGATTGCCTCAAGCTTTTCGGAAGGATCGGCATGGGTATAGATTTCTGTTGTCGCTAGATCTGCATGACCCAACCATAACGACACTTTGCGAATGTCCTGTGTTGCCTCCAACACGATCATCGCGCAGGTATGTCGCAAAACGTGTGGTGACACATTTTTTTCGATAATGAGGGACACTCTTGTTGCGCTGTCTTGATGTGCTGTTTGAGCACATACGCAAATCCCCACCGGCTCATCGATTGTCCGCGAGCGTTAACAAACACTTCTGGAACCACTTGTGAACCACGCAATGACAACCAGGCGCGTAGCGCTGTAGCTGTCGTTTTCCAAAGCGGTATTGCTCGTTCTCGCCGACCTTTTCCGAGGATGCGTATACTCATAGAGGATAGACAGATGTCGTTCATCTGCAACCCAGTTAGCTCGGATACCCGTAGGCCTGCACATACCGCCATGTACAACATGGCACGATCACGGATTCCACTTAGCGTTGTGGGATCCGGTGCATCAAGCAGTGCCTGAACTTCCTTTTCGTTCAGATAATCCACGAGGCGTGTGTCAGTTTTCTTGAAAGGTATGGCTAATATACGACGGATCTGTTCCAGTGCTTCCGGGTGGCGATATTCCAGAAAGTGAAAGAATGAGCGAATCGCTGCTAATCGGACATTGCGAGTATCGGGTGAATTTTGACGAACGTTTTCCAGATACTCCAGAAAATCACCGATCAATTCTGCGTCAAGTTGCTCCAGAGTCAATGCCGAAGGTCGAACCTTAAGTTTGTCTGCTGCATACTCAAACAGAATCTGGAAACTTAGAGCGTATGAATCACATGTGTGAGCACTTGCGTCGCGCTGGCGAGCGAGATATTCACGCAGGAACGCTTCAACGTCTGATGCTATGAGGGTCATGACGCTCCCCCTGCATAGAATGTCTCACACGTCGAGCAGATATCGCGCAGTAGCTCAGGAGTTGCCTCAAGGTACCAATACGTAGCATCAATATTGACATGGCCTAAATAGGTTGAGAGCGCAAGCATGTGTTGACTGACAGATGCACAGTTTTGAGGAGAAGCCTGCAATGCCCGAACTGCAAATCGATGGCGTAAGTCGTGCAGTCGAGGCCGAGGTCGTTCAGACGGAGAGGAGAGTTGAGCAGCGTTCAACAATTTTTGAAACATGCGATAGACAACTCCATACGACAACTCTTTACCACCATCATCTATAAAAACATGATCATCACAGGCATTCCATCGGCTGCGGAATCTTAAGTAGCGGTCCAATCCAAGTGCAGCACTTTCATGTAATGGTACCAGTCGGGATTTATGAAATTTGGTCTTACTGATCACTAATCCTTCAGTCGTCACCTCTGACAATCGAAGATTTATCGCTTCGCTGATTCGCAAACCCGTTACGGCTAACAATGCAATCAGGGTGGCATAAGTGCGTGGGCGTAACGCATCTCTGGTATCCAGCTCAAGCGCAGCCTGGATCAGCTGTGCAAGTTCTGTATCTGAATAAATATAGGGAAGCCGCCGTTTCTTGTGGTGAGAAAAGTGTCTCGCCGGTGGCAACTGGTGCGCATTATCATCAAGTCGAATAAATCGGGAAAAACGACATACGGTTCTGAGTCTGGTGTCCCTTTGAGCGATAGATGGGCCCAGACCAGCCCACTCGATTGCCGTTGACGCGTTGACATGCTTTTCATGACGCCGAGCGGCAAAGGTAGCGTAGCTGCGCAACAAAACCTCGTCATTGCTCAGGACGAAACCGCACACTCGACGCACAGTAAGATAGTGGTTGATAGCGTCCATCATGAGAGCACCTCCGGCCACGGTTGAGCAACTCGACTTAGCAGAGACACATCAACCTTTGCATAATAGGCAGTGGTGTCGACATTGCGATGTCGAAGTACCGTTCCTATCTGTTCCAGTGGCACGCCGTGTCGCAGCATCTGGCTGGCGGCAGTATGACGTAGTAGATGTGCACCTTTGACTGGTGCCACTATCCCAGCACGAGACAGTGCGCGCTTAACCACCCCAGACACGCCGTGGCTGGATATGGAGCAATAGGGAACCCTATTGCCTACAAAGAGATAGTCGTTGTGTTTTACTGACGGTCGACAATCGAGATAGTCAATTATGGTGTCTCCAATCTCCTGAGGTAGAGGTAAGCGGACTTGGTACCGGCCTTTCCCAGACACACGGATCGTTGCGTTGTCCCACTCAATATCTTTTATCTGCAGAGCAGCGACATCGCCAGCGCGTAACCCAAGCAGTAGCAGTAACAGGACTATGGCACGATCACGAACACGGCGAGGTGTATCACCCTGGCAAACATCAAGCAACTGCGTGACTTGCGCCGAGGTCAAACTGCGTGGCAATGTTGCTAGTCGCCAGTGTGCCAACTTTGGTACGGCCATGTCCAGATCTGATCGGCACTTATTCTGTGCGATAAGGAAGCGCAAGAAAGCACGAGTACTAGTGACTTTTTTCTCCATCGTAGACGCAGGACTTAGGCTCGCCTGGCTAAGAAAGAACTCACGAATGCTATGGGGTTCCCAATGCAGAGGTTCATTGCCAAGCGATGCAAGTAACTCGGTTGCGTATCGACGGTAAAGTTTGAGCGTCGCCTCTGCTACTCCCCGATGCTGGACAAGCCATTGACCGAAATCGCAAATCAACATGGGTTCGTCAGGCGGGGTGCTGAGAATGGGATCTCTCGGGCACACGTTCCTTAGTTGCAAATAGTAACGAAAGCGCTTTATACCGAAGAAGGTGTGGTGGTTGATGCTTCCTCCGTTCGAAAAAGGGCAGCAGCAAGTGCTTAAGTGTTCGCGAAACGCATGCGCTATACCTGAGTCAACATCGACGAACGTCTGATTCTTGCTGTCGAGAAAATGCCCTAGATGATTGGCTACCCGCAGATATCGCACCGCGCTCGATGGTGAGTATCCAGTATCGGTCAGCCAATTGGCGAAACCGTCGATATACGGAGCACTTGGGCCAGATCGTAGACGTTCCAAGGTTTTGGTGGCAGAAAAATAGGTCTCTAACATAGTGGCCTTCCAGTAGTTAATGGCCACTACTAGGCTACGACAGTGCGCTGACTTATGGAGAGTCAAAATAAATCAGTTGATGCTGCAATCACCTCTCGCCAGGTCTGCGTGGTCGTTCCGTCGGCTGGCTCCCCATTACCAACTGCTCCCCATAAGGCACGAGTTATAAGCGATGTGGTTTTTTCCACATCCGGTACAGTGCAACACGTGCCCACCCAATGCTGCTGTGCGGCAGCTTTCTATGGCCGACATCACCTTGAGTTGCCCCAGGCTAATGTGTCCTGCGTTGGCTTGACGCCACGCAGGGCCGAAGCGGCGGAGAATATCCGCCACTTCCAACGGCCCCATAAGCTGAAACGTTAGTCATTCATCGTAAAGACTAAAGATTCCAGTGGGCCTTTGACCTCGCGTAGAGTCTTGGTGGCTACCTGACTGTATCGAGCGGTAGTCGAGAGTTTCTTGTGTCCGAGGAGTACCTGAATGACGCGGATATCAACACCTTGTTCAAGTAGATGTGTCGCAAAGGCATGACGCAGTGAGTGCAATGACACCGCCTTGGTGATCTTTGCCTCTTTACAGGCGATATGAAACCCCCGATTGAGTTGTCGCGCCGACAGGGGGTTGACCGGGTTCTGTCCCGGAAACAACCAGCCACCGGGCAACATCTTTCGTTGTGTTTGCGCCTCCTGATACCAGCGGCGTAACAGTTTGAGCAATGAAGGGGACAACATAGCATCACGATCCTTACTCCCCTTACCTTGCACAACCCGAATGACCATTCGCTCGCTGTCAATATCGCCAACTCGTAGGCGAACCACTTCTCCAGCACGCATGCCTGTACCATAGCTGACTGATAGCGCAGCCTGATACTTTAGGCTCCCAGCATACTGAATCGAGCGGGTGACTTCCTCAGCGCTAAGAATCTCAGGCAACGTCCGAGGTTCATGAACACGACTCACTTTTCTCAATACACCGTGCCGATCCAGTGTGACTTCAAAGAAGAATCGTAGGCCCGACCACTGCGCATTAATACTTCCTGAACTATTGCCCTTGTGGACTAAATGCAATTGATACAGACGTAGATCTTCTGCACTGGCCTTATCGGGTGAGTACCCAAGATACTCACCAAGGCATCGTACATGTCTGATGTACGAGATCTGAGTCTTGGGGGATAACTTACGCATGGTCATGTCATCAATCATGCGTTGACGCAAAGGACTGATAGTGTTGTTAGAATCACTCATGGGTTTACTCCTTGTGTTTGTCTTGCGGTTGGGGAACCACAGATCAACACGGGGAGTACCCAGTTTTAAAGCGAACTAGACAAAAGAGAGACTGGTGGGAGTGAAAATACCGCGTAGCGGTTTAGTCCAATGGCCGATACCGTTCCACCGAGCTGGCCAATCCAATATAGACTGGGAAATTGGCGCTGGGATTCGATTCGGAAACATTTGGTGTAGGTGAGACAACGAATAAACCAGCCTAGAATGCCTCAACTATCAGAACGTACTCATAACGCTTCAGCGTTACCTGGCACGATGCGCTGTACGGTGCCGAGCAGTCGATCAGTTCCAACTTCCAGCAACACCATACCAGCTTCACGTTTGACCAACACTGAACAACTGTCTTTAGGGCTATAGCTCCAAACAATACAAGAGACGTCATCCTTGATAGACCATGTTCCGTTTAGCATTGAGGACGAAGGTAGCCGCGCCATGGCTTTCCCATCAGCACCGTACCAAAGCACGATTTCACCGCCACTATTGGGTTCTTCCAGATAGATCGTGTTGCCCGTCATCAGTGCATCGTGCTGTGCGGCGCTCATTCTCGTTTCCGCATGAGAAGAAGCAGATACCATCGTAGCAGCGGTCGTTGTCATGAGCAGGATTCCGTTGTATATATTCAAAATTCAATCACTAATTTGCCGAACGCGCTGGACGCAGCTTGAGTATGGAGTGCGTCCTTGGCGTTCTCCAACTGGAAACTTCTAGCAATTATTGGCTTGATTTCATGCTCGTCAATAAAAGCAGCCAGTGCCTTGTACATCGAAGCACTGCCAACCATAATGCCGCGTATCGACTTACCGTATAGGGCAAAGCCCGGAGCGGGGCCATCCATATTCATTAGCCCTACCGTCGCAACTTCGCCACCGTAAACGAGCGCTGTCAGTGATTGATTTATGGTGCCGGTGCCTATGGTATCGACCACCTTGTGTACACCGCCAGTAGACTTGAATATCGCTTGGCCCCAGTCGGCGTGTTTCACTCGATCTATTACTGGGTATACTTCCATTGCAGACAGTTGCCTTTGACCATCTGCACTTCCAGATATTGCAGTTACCGTTGCACCAGCCGCTTGTGAAAGTTGCACAGCAAATATTGCCACTCCACCGCTCCCTGTAACCATGACTCGCTGACCAGGTGTCACGGGATGCTCTCCAAATAGAGCGTTCCAGGCTGTCACAGCAGCACAAGGTAGGCAGGCCGCCTGGACGGCTGTGAGCGAGCCCGGTGCACTTGCGATGCGCGAGGTGTCCAGCACCACGTATTTTGAGAGTACGCCATCTTCGTTCAGCGAACCCAGACCCATGCCTGCATCAGCGGGTGGAGCGCCGTCGTACCAATCCTTGAAATGCAGGTTAACAACGCGATCACCTATCTTCCAGCCTGTGACATCAGTCCCTAGTGCATCGATAGTGCCTGCCATGTCCGACGCTGGCACGACACTCCTATCTGGCATGCGTCCAAATGGACCGGCAATGACCATTAGGTCTCGAGCGTTGAGGGATACCGCTTCAACCTTTATCCGTACTTGGCCAGAGCCTGGCTCTGGCATCTGCGCGTCTGTGAAAATCAGGTCGTCGATTGCGCTCGCGTCGTGACTCAGAATCCACTGTTTCATGACTGAAGCTCGCTCCAGTTTTTCACGTTGCTACCGCCAAAAATCATTTGCCGAACGGGAGTACTCGCCAGCATGTCGGTAAACCCTGGCTCGGTTGCATCAGCTTCGTTCAATGCAGTTATCTGTGTCGTCGTCAGCTCTACATTGAGCGCTGCAACATTGCTTTGCAGTTGCTCAACGCTCGTCGCGCCGATCAGTGTTGACGCAACCCCTGTTCGGGTGGATACCCATGCCAGGGCCACTTGTGCTAACGAATGCTCTTGTTCTTCTGCCACCCGACGCAACACATCCAGTAATGCCCAGTTGCGATCGGTGAACTTACTGTCGCCAAATGGGTTGTCCCCACTCAGTCGCCCTGTATCGCTTGTGTCTTCACGCTTGTATTTTCCGGTAAGAAACCCGCCCGCCAACGGGCTCCAGGGTACAACTCCCATTCCGGCCTCTATCGCTACAGGAACATGCTCACGCTCGATATCACGCGCTACCAGGGAGTACTCAACTTGCATGGCAACGGGGCCCGGTACACGGCGCTCATTAGCAATCGTAGCTGCCTTCATGGCAACCCAGGCTGGCATATCGGAAAACGCGAAGTATCTGATTTTCCCGGAACGCACAAGATCTCCCAGAGTTTGGCAGATCTCTTCCACCGGCGTGACGCTGTCCCAGACGTGCATCCAGTACAAATCGATGTAGTCCGTGCCAAGACGTCTCAACGAGCTGTGGAGTGCGCGGTGGATATTCTTGGCCCCGTTGCCGCCAGTGTGCGGATTACCATGAGCTGCATTGAAACCAAATTTAGTTGCCAGAACAATGTCATCGCGGGATGACGAATCCTTAATAAATCGGCCAACCAGTTCCTCGCTTGAACCGCCCGAATACACGTCAGCTGTGTCGACAAAGTTCCCGCCTGCGTCGCGGTAGGCGTCGAATACATCACGAGAAATTGCGTCATTTGACGTCCAATCGCCTGGGCCAAAGGTCATGGTGCCCAGGCAGAGTGGACTGACAACCAGACCGGAGCGGCCTAGTGTGCGGAAATCGGTAAGAGACATAGCAATCTATTTCGTAGTGATCGTTACGCTAAAGCCTATGCCTCTTGCATTCAGCTGTCAATAGGTTTCATAATCATCGTTATGGAAAAGAAATCCTCCCCACAATCGCGCAGATCTGGCAGACCACTATCATTTGATCGGGATGAAGCGCTTGAGCAAGCCATGCTGACGTTCTGGCGCTACGGTTACGAGACAACGTCGATTAGCGAGCTCACAGCGGCAATGGGTGTTACCGCACCCAGTATTTACACTGCGTTCGGCGATAAAAAGCAGTTGTTCCTCGAAGCAATGCGCCTATACGCCGGATCCACTGAAGACCTTGAGCGTTCGCTCTCAACAGCTGACACGGCACGTGATGCGGTTGAGGGGATGCTCGACGTGGCGGTAAACCTGTTTACAGGTAAAAGCACACCGCCTGGTTGTTTATTGGCCAGCGCAACTGCAAGTGGCTCCAAAGACTCGATAGATGTGCAGGCAGCAGTGACTTCGGTTCGAAGTGAAATCATGAAGCTGATCTGTGTACGCATAAAGCAGGATATTAAAAAGGGCATCTTGCCTCCTAGCACTGATGCAGCAGCATTAGCCGCCTTTGTGATTGCGTTGGTGCAAGGAATGTCAGTGCTTGCGCGTGACGGCATGAAACGTAAGCAACTGAAAGTGATGATCAATACTGCAATGATCGCTTGGCCCACTCCAAACAGTAGCTAAATTGCAGTAAACGGAACCTTTCCTATGCCTGCTTTGGGCACTCCAGAGACATTCGGCGACAAACATGGACAACGTCCGCTCCGTTGCGTTCACGCCTGGGAGTTTCACGCTAGCGGTACAAGCGCCCTCCTCCAGCAACATCGGGCAAGCCGACCAAAGGAGTGCCGATTGCCAATCAAATTTCTAATAATCCGTAGATAACACATTTTAACGGATTTGATCCATCGCACAGGCTTTATCAAGATACTCGAGGGGGATACTATGAGCAAAGCGACATAAGAATAACTCAAACGCGAAGGTATGCTCACCTCAGATGAAGCTCTGCGACGTCTCTCGCCCTATCGCAGTGAGCACATCAATCTACTAGGGGAACACACCATCGACATCCCTAGTAATGTGTCGCGACAGCACACCAAGTTGGGCTAAATAGCTCTCCCGGTCCGGGAATATCAGATAGTAAAAAAGCCATATGGGCATTTTACACAGATCGTGATCGGACCTCGGTCTGATCATTTGTCGGCAGCGTAGCAATCATCGTTGGTGCGGCGCTTTGCATCCGGGCACACCAAGTCTCGACATGCGCCTAGTCCTCGGCGTAGCCGCGCAGGGTATTGGGCGCATTGGCCTGGTTGGCAGCCTCTACAGCCCCCTGCATCGCGGCCACCAGCTCCTCGTTGTCCTGCCCCTCGACCAGTCCAAATTCATCAAAACTGACCAACGATTGCGGCAATTTGGGTGTACTCATCAGCGTACCGGTGTCCCTCAATGGCAGTTTTGCTCCCCTTGGGTAATTTCAAAAGGTGGTATCAAATTCGATGGGATCACTCAGTTGATGGCGCGCCCATACCTCTATTCTAGCGAGCTTTCGAGTGATTGGTAAGAGTGATTATCGGACCGTTGGCGTGTCTCTATTACGTATCGTATACTGGTATGTGTCGACTGTACATATCATAAAACGATGATAGTGCGTGGCAGAACCTTTTTTCTCGACCCATCAGCAGCTCAGCGACTGGCCCGCCGGGTCCCCTCGCCGCCCCCGCTCATGAACCACCGTCGCCACCCATCACACCGGCCAACCACACACCCGTCGTGCTCACTGGGCATCAGCGCACACTGATAGAGCGATCCAGCGCATGAGCCCCGAACCCAGCGAACAGAACGAGCCGAGCACCGAAGGCGCCCCACCGTGGCAGCCGGTCGACCCGGTGTGACGCAAAATCAGGTCGCCAGCGCCAGGGCCGCAAAACGAGCCTGCGCGAGATTCGATCGGTGCTCAAGCGCGGCTCCCAAACGACGATCGCCCGACACCGACAAGCGATTTTGCTTGAGCAGATACGCGAGCAACAGAGCATGCCGGCCTCGTCCGAGGCTTTCGATCTGGAAGGATTGATACGGGAGGTGGCCCTGTCGCTCTACGGCACCCTGTCGATCGAGGCGGCGCAGATGGCCGACAAAGACGCTGAGTGGACAGAATCAGCCTGCCATCAACGGATCGAGAATGCTGAGCGGGCGATTGAGACGGCACAAGCGGCCGCCCACGATATGACGATTCGCTCTGAGGAACGGCAGCAGCAGATTGATTCGCTGAAAAGCCGCGAGGATGTGCATCTTGCGCGCATCGATACACTCACGGCACAACACAATGACGCTGAAAAATCGCTGATTGCGGCCAACAGTGAGCACAGTCGTACCACCAGTGAGCTCAGCGCAGAAATCGTCAAGCTCCAAGAAGCGATTAGCGTTGCCAAAGAGGATCCGGAAACGCATCAAGCCCTATTAAAGCGCCAAGAGACCGCCTCATCGGAGGCGATGGCACGCCTGAATAAGACGATCGAAGAAGAACGACAATCAAACGCTGAGTATGCCACGCAGCTCTCAGCGCTGCAGGCGGAGCGATCAACACTCGAGCACTCATTGGCAGAGCTCAACGCAGCGATGAATCAGCTGCGCGAATCGGCCAACGTGTTCGAATCACAGGCGCACACAGCTTTGGTGCGCGTGAATGAAATTCAGCAGGAGAACAGCCTGGTGTACTAACAGATCAGTGAGCTCAAGGGCGAGCTTGGCGCTAAAAACGAATCTCATGCGCGCTTATTGAAGAGAAAGAAGCGAGAATTGCTCAGCTGCAAGAACACGTAAAGTCACTGTCTGAAAAGCCAAAGCCATAAACCATGACGCTTCACACACTCGAGCTTAGGCCGTGTCAACAAAGACCACCGCTAAAACACCGGCAGCATCCCCTGAGCATCGAGCACGCCAGACGCTGTGCTGTAGTCGGCCTCGGGTACACTGTTGTATTGATGACGGCTCACAGGTACCCAATCACCAACATAACGATGGGTTATGATCATGGCCAGCGGTGAGCAGTCGGCCAGTCCGATGAAACCATTGACCGTGATATCCAACCTATGAATGACGAGCATTTCAGTCCGCTGACAGTGGCCCACTATTCTGAGCAGGCGGCATTGACCGATGTCGGCCGTGATGACTCTTCATTGACCCTGCCACTGTTGGGTCTGGTTGGTGAAACGGGCAGCTTACTGGCTCAGGTGAAGAAAAAGCAACGCGACAAAGTCGCCTACCGTGGCTACGCTGCAGCCACGGTTGAGGAAATGGGCGATGTCTTGTGGTATCTCAACGCGATCGCGGTGCGCGGACACATCACGCTCGCGACTATTTTCGCTGAATCAGATAGTGGTCACTGCGTTGACAAAGAGCTGTGTTTCTCATCCTTACAATCACCGCTGGCCCCCCAATCTATCGAACCGTCAAAAGCGTTCGAGGAGACGCTGCTGACGTTAGCCCGTGAGGTTGGAGAGCTCGTTCGAGAGCATCAGACTGATCAACTCTCTAGCCAGGACGTACTACGCCGCAGACTTTCCCGATTAGTGATGCTATTAGTGTCAGCTGCCGATGAAGCCGGAGTCACTCTGGAAGCGGCGGCAGTAAAAAATCTTCACAAGATTCATGACCGTTGGCCCGCACAGCGAGCGTATCCGGCTCCGTTAGACAAGAGCAGCGCGCCTGAAGAGCAGCTACCTCGAACACTTGTTATCGATATTTTTGAACGGCAAGTGGGCAATAGAACCTATGTTTTTCAGCAATGCAATGGGGTCAACATCGGTGATCGTCTCACCGATAATGCCGTACAGGCAGACGACTATCGATTCCACGACGTCTTCCATCTGGCCTATGTTGCTGTGCTGAGCTGGTCACCGGTAACGCGATCACTCCTGCGCTTAAAACGAAAGAGTGAACCCTTGATTGATGAGGCTGAAGATGGTGCTCGAGCGAAGCTGATAGAGGAAGGGATCACGACCTGGATATTCACTCAGGCAAAAGAGCTGGATTTTTTTGACGGTGTGAAGACCGGCGAACTATCGTTCGATCTATTGAAGCATGTCCGGCATTTCGTGGCTGGGTATGAGGCCGAACAGTGCCCTCTTTGGCTATGGGAAGAGGCAATTTTGCAAGGGTACGCCGCATTTCGGTATCTGCGTGAACATCGCCGTGGACGAGTGACTATGAACATCGAGAATCGACGTCTCTCTATTGGACCCCTACCCCAATGACACCACGCACCTTTACACGCCTGCTGGCTGACACCCAGCTTCCATCGGTTTTTAACCCTTATAGCGATTGCTGTCCCGTTAGTGACAAGGCCGATGCCGCACGCGTGCGTCGGAGGAATTTGGTGCGCTGTTTGGAGTCGGCGCTTAAGTCTGAAGTGGATACCATCTGGATAGCGCGTGATCTCGGCTATCGTGGTGGACGTCGAACGGGCGTGCCCCTAACGGATGAGGTGCATCTGACGCAAGCTGGACACTGGATGGGCAATGTGACCCTGGAGCGGGCAACGCGAGGTCCCGTGATGGCGGAACGCACGGCAGCCATGGTGTGGCGCGTCCTGGGACAAATCGAAAAGCCGGCTGTGTTGTGGAATATCTTTCCTCTTCACCCGCACGACCCAGACAATCCCAACTCCAATCGGTGTCACACTCGACAGGAGAGAGATGCCACATGGCCATTGTTACTGGCGCTGATCGACATGATCGAACCGAAGCGCATCGTGGCCATTGGTCGCGATGCGAGCAAGGCGTTGTCGAGCATGGATGTTCCGGTACGGGAGGTCAGACACCCTAGCTATGGTGGACAGGCGGACTTTATTGCAGGTGTCCACGACATTTACGGCATAAAGCCTAGTGCAGAAGCCGTTCAAACGACACTGCCGCTAGAGGGTAGTCTTCAATGAACAATAGCATCATGTTGGACGGCCGCGCAGAACCAGTCCTGCCAACGTTCTGCGATAGAATCGCGCAATACGATTTGGTCGGTGAGAAATCGCTGAATTGTACTGGCAGGTGGTTAATCTGATCGGCTGAAATCACTAATACAAGACGTTACTGAGCTTTTAATCGATATCGGAGTCAGAGCAGATGGTCTCTTTCGCTGGCTGGTATGTTACAAAATGTGATATGCGCAAGCTTGAAGAAGAATGGCTTTTTGAGTCTCTAGCCTTATAGTCGATTTACTTTGTCACCACCCGAGATTTGATTCAGAGATCCCAATGAATTTAAAAAAATTCCGCGTTACCAACTTTCGCTCTGTAACGGACAGTGGTTGGCTTGACGTATCCGACGTAACGGCTCTGATCGGTGAAAACGAGGCAGGAAAAACCAACCTCTTACTTCCCCTTTGGAAATTCAATCCAACCGCTGCAGGTGGAATCAGTCTTCTCGATGACATGCCACGTAGTCGATACGCAGAGATGCGAAATAGGCCGAAAGCACATTGCTTCATTTATTGCCTTTTTGAATTGGATGAAGCCGATATCAAAGTTGCAAACGACTACGGCGTAGACGTGGAAGAGGGGGCAACGATTATTGCTCGACGTCACTTCGACGGTGGATATGGGTTTGAGTTTCCGGATTTTCCAGAAGTCAATCTTCTTGATACTTACGATCCTGCATTTGACGAGTCAACTGTATCTGAAAGCGATGAGCAGGAGAAAGGGCCGAGCCTTTGGCGTCGCTTCTTCGATCGCTTACCGCATTTTGTCTACTACTCAAACTACGGCAATCTGGATGATCAAATATACCTGCCCCATGTTGTCGAAAATATGGAGCGTAAGGATTTAGGGCAACGAGAAGCCGCTAAGGCGCGCACCGTCAAAGTTCTATTTGATTTGGTCAATCTAAGCGCACAGGAAATGTTGGAGCTGGCTCGTGCAACAGGTGTAATCGAGAGGGTGAACCCACAAGGCCAGAATATTGGAGCAGTCACAGTCAAGACTGACGAGGAAGTGCAGGAAGACGACAAGAAGCTTCGTGAGCGCCTGGCACTTCTTCAATCAGCCTCCTCGAAGCTGACAAAAAGCTTCTCTGATTGGTGGAAACAGGGCGACTACAGGTTCCGGCTAGTAGCCGATGGCAACTACTTTCGTATTTTGGTAGCCGATAAACGTCGCCCCGATGAGATCGAACTTGAGAACCGAAGTGCTGGTCTACAATGGTTTCTCAGCTTCTTCTTGGTATTCACCTATGAAAGTGAAGATGCGCATGAAGACGCGATCGTGCTTCTTGACGAGCCGGGGCATTCTTTACATCCGCTTGCGCAGCGGGATTTGACAGCGTTTTTCAATAATCTTGCAATAACAAACCAACTAATCTTCACAACGCACTCTCCGTTTATGATCGACGCCGATCGTCTTGATCGTGTTCGAAAAGTATTTGTGGCTGAAGATGGCAGCACGGAAGCGTCTAGCGACCTAGGCAACACTAAAGGGGCCAAAGGATTGAAAGACAAAGGTGCAACCTACGCAGTGCATTCCGCCTTGAATTTGACCGTGGCTGAAAGCTTGCTGTTAGGCTGTGAGGCAATCATTGTAGAAGGCCCATCAGATCAACATTATCTCACTGCAATCAAAACTATCTTGATCGGCAAAAGAAAGATTGCGCCTAAATCGGAACTTGTCTTTCCTCCCTCTGGTGGTGCCAAGACTGCAAAGATCATCGCGTCTATTTTATCAGGACGTAATGATGAATTGCCGAAGGTTCTTCTAGACAGTGACACTGCTGGAAAGCAGGCTGTCAAATCTCTGCGAGACAACCTTTATTGTGAAGCAAAGGATCGGGTATTAGAAACCGATGAGGTATTTGCCGATCTAAAAGGAACTGAGATTGAAGACCTCATACCCACAGGTCTGTTAATACAAGTGCTTGACAGAATGGAGCGACGCGCCGAACATGATTTTGAAGACACTCATGATCCAAAGAAACCGATTATCCCGCAAATAAAGAATTGGGCGGAAAAAGAAGGTTTTGTCATGGAGCAAGGGTGGAAGGTGAAACTAGCGTTGGGTGTCAAAGAGAGGCTTTTAGCAAACACAAACCGATACGTTGAAGATGAGGATATAAAGCGATGGAAAGCTCTTTTCGAAAAGCTAGTTTAATATCGTGTGCGCATTGAATGTCCGGATCACATGGCAGTCAATCAAAAGATAGTATGAGTGCGGTCAGAATACTCATTGGTACATCAATCGAAGACTGGTTTCTGGTGTATAAAATTTCGGTGAACAGTGGTTCCAATTAACCCGCTCCTAAAGAGCGTACTTTTTAATAGCCTGGTCGGTACTCCGGTTAGGCTGATCATGATACCGGCGCATCGATCTGATCAAATTGAGTCAACAGGCTCTGAATATCCTTTCGTCTGCCGCTGGGTTTATCGATTTCAGCGTGAGTTGAATGAATGACCATCGGACCGACATCAAGATCCGTTTCTCTGGCAACAAACGCCATCAAACGTCCGAGGCCCACCAAGTTGCCCAACAACTTCTCTATGTAGTAGTGATTGCGATAGAAAGCTGTGAGTCGTAGTTGCTTGTGTTTGCCTGATGTGACTTTGAAGCTGAGATGACTCAAGCACTGCCCTCCATAGGGTGATCGATCCACATCGCGCGCAGAGTCAAACAAGGAGAGCTCGAATTTGTTCAATGCTCTTACTTTAGGGTCTTTTATTCGCTTGACGATATCCCACAAAGGATTCAACGATCCTTCGGATTTCGTCGGGCAGCATATCATTCGTTCGAAGTAGTAGCCGGACCAGCGTTCCTTGAGTCGCACCTTGGATAGCACCTTGTCATTGAACGCCTCGAAAAAATCTGGCGCGCCATGTCGGCAATACAGTGCATGAGGAAACAGGGTGTTAGCGACTGTGTTGATTGGATCGGCGTGTTCACTCAGGAAATCGTTCACCAGTGCAAGACGTGAATTTTCGATCGTCGTACCTGCCACTGGATCTTGGATACCCATGACTACATCGTAGGCAGCATGTTTTGGTTCAGCATCAACCAAACGTACCGCTTCTCGCCACGTACTCGTGCAGTCAGGCTGGGGTGGAATGGCTAGGTACATCCACGTTCTCCGTTAACGATGCGGCTGCAAACAGACGCGAACTCAGAAAAGTCTCACTCAGCCATGCATGACCATCACTACCCCACCGTGTTCCCCAGCTGTTGCGCACAAGAACAAAACGCTCCGCTCCGCTCGTGCCATGCCCGACTGCGATTACCGCGTGGCGTTGTGCTCGATCAGCGACCTCTCCTGGAGCGGGATGCACAAGTGCTTGCGCATCGGGCATGAAGAAACTCCTGGACAGGGTCAATAAAACTATGGCAGCGTTCCCTTGATTCATTGATTGCACCAGAGCGTCTACGTGCGCCGATAGTTGAACGCTATTACGTCTGAACAGCTCCCCAACATCGGTTGGTGGCTGCCAACTGGCTGCATCCTGTGGGTTAGTCGGCAAATAGGGCCACCCTTGCTCATCGGGCTGACCGTCATACCGAAGTACATTCAGCATCGACGGCAAGCGAGAACCACGATGGGGAGGAGAACCAGAGCGTTTCTGGGCGTGATAAAACGCGTACTCACACGACATTGGTTGCCAGCCTGAGCGCTGTGCGGCGTGAGTATCACTCGCAGCGAAGGCCAGGCATGTGGGTCGAGGTCCTTGATCGCGCGCCGGTCCAAATTCGGAACGTAAGTCGACCAACACGGTCATGTTGCTCATGCGGCCTGTAGCAAACTCCGGCGAGTGGCGCGAGAATAGCCTTCTATTTCAGGGCCCGTCAGATCGACATCGACTTGTAAGCTCGATAGTGGGGTTTCTGGATCCCAAGGCCTGCATTCACTGATAGCCACACGTCCCTGATAGGTGGCTGGCGGTGAAGCGGTAACCCGGCGCACGACCGCCCCGCCAATATCCTCGTCATCAACGGCTTCACGCTCGTCGTTGACAATGCCGAAGCCGCTCTGTTTCAGTTGATCGATGTCCCACAGGTAACCACCATTACTGTGCTCAGTGAGTCTAAGTACAAACAGATCATTACGGCTACCATCGATCCGGGTGTTCGCGTCACGCTCGGTGAGATGCCACACATTGCCATGATAATTTTGCGGCTCGTACGACGCTAACAACGCTTCTTTCAGTGTACGAGGTTGGGTGTTCTCTGCCAAATCATTAGCGACCGTTCGCGTGATCAGCTTATGACGCAGTAGTGTCCAGCACATAGCCTTGTAGCTTGCTCCCAGCCGCAGTGACAGTTGATAAACATGACTAGGGTTGTGTAAATCGCTACTACTCCATCCCTGATTATTCGCATGCCAGAGAATAAGCCATTTCGGCAACATGAAGGCGACAGCAAACGCATCGGCTTCCACTTCCTGAAATCCATGGTCGTTGTGTAACGGTTGAGTCAACGCCATTCTTCGCAATACGTTCTCATCATCCAGACTGGGTTGATGATCTAATCGGTAGTGTCCCAGTTCGTGCGCAGCAGTGAAGCGTTGAATACTCATGGGCCGCTGTGTCGTGACGAGAACTCCTGGGGATGGGTCGTTGATATACGCGCCCAACAATCCATCCAATGGTCTAAGCAACAAGGGCAAATCTATATCCTGTACAGCCTCGAATACGTCCACGCCGCCCCCCTGCGATCCCAGTGACTCTCTTAAGCCCAAAGTCTGGTGAAGCCGTGCGGCGGCCATTGTGCCCGTGCGCACAGCGTCTGCGTAATTTGTCGCCATGATTTACTGTTCTGTCGATTCTGATCGCGAGCGAAGGTATTCGGCAAACCGGCCCAGCTCAGTTCTATCTTGCACTGACAGATCTGCTGCCTGGCGTGCTAAATGCGCAACATCAATCGGCAATGACGCTGATACATCATCCTCACCTGTGAAGTGCGCTACCGGTTGGCGATACAGCCTGGCCAAACGGGTCAACTCGATGGCTTCTACGCGGCGCTGGCCATTTTCAATATCAGTTAACGCTGTTCGTTGAATTTTCAGATATTGGGCGACCTCATCCTGTTTCAGTCCAAGATACTTCCGTGCTTCACGCAAACGTTCACCTAAAACCTGTCGTTCTACATCATCGTCTTCCTGGTGTGCAGCAAGTTCAGTCATGGGATCACTCCGTGGTGTTTTTTCCAGGCTTTCTCGATACGAGCAAGCAACGTCGTAGTGGCGTCATCGATCGACGAGTAGCCACCTGCTCTTACGACACTTGATTTCAATTCCATTCCGACTAACGGCTCGATCGCACACAATATTTCAACAGCTGTCAAAGAGTCGACCTCTAATGGATGCTGACCAAGCGCTGTGGCTGATTGTGGTAGCGCAACACCTTCGAGCGCCGCTACAGCGGTCACTGCCTCGGCAAATTCGTGGCGCAAAATGGCCGCCACCGCGCTGCTCGGAAATGCCGATACGCTACTCGATGGTGCTACAGCGGGTGTTACTGTGACGGTTGTTACCATTATAGTGTCATTATTAGACTCATTCGTAGTATAATGTCTGTTTTTCAGACATGCAACTGTTCCACCCAAAAAATCGTGCGAAAAGTCTCATTGCTTGCTGCGCCAGTTCACACCAGCAATGTGCGAGTCTGGTGTAGTCGATAGCTGAACACGTTGCATCCCATGGTTCGAAAGTCATCCTGCAGCACGTCGCTCGATACCCAAAAGCGCAGGTTGGTTGTCCGAATGCCACAGATGTCCAGTTGTGTGTAACTGGTTTGGCTACGGAGCGAGAGCACGTCGTTCAACACTGAAAACAGCGCCTCATCCTCCACTTGCAATAGTGCAATCGGGTACGCAGATACCCGTAGCAACTATCGCCTTCTTCACTGACCAAAACCGTTGCGTCTCCTCAAATTAGCTGTGATCAGACGTGCCATCCTTTTAACGGTTGGTTGGGGAATTGCTCTTCAAGTCATGCTAAAACGAATACCTTTCCTTCAATCCATCCAGGATGTTCACCATGAATTCTGCAGATTTGAAAACAGAGCTACTCTCCAAAGCATTTCAATTTCGACAAGCTCTCTCAGATGAGACCGATAGGGGGGTAGCGCTGTACGCGTCAGCGTATCTCGATTCTGCACTTTCTGATTTACTTTACTGTTCTCTGGTCACGTCGAAGCAGATTGAAAAAGACCTATTTAAGGGTACAGCGCCACTGGCCTCATTCTCATCTCGAATCAGTATGTCTTTCTACCTTGGTAAGATCTCTAACAATGAAAGACGGGAATTAGATCTGCTAAGAAAGATTCGAAACCACTTTGCCCACAGTGCCCAGAGCATCTCTTTCGCTACACCGGACATTGCTAACCGATGCTCAGAATTGATGTTCTCTTATCATGATGACCGATCGATCCCGCGAAAGAACTTCATAGCATCATCGTTCGGCCTCCTCGCCCGAATTCACAGCGAGACCTATAAAGCAAACGCACCGGATGAGAATCGACGCAAGGTACCTACAACGGACTTAAAATTGGACACACGCGAATCAATTAGCGAGCTTTACCAACAATTTGATACTGATCCTTCTCAATAAGCGGTAACAACGGATAAGGGCAGGATCTATTCCCTGCCCTCTCCTCGATCATCGTTGTCAGTGAAATCGACTCCACCTGACGTCAAGCTCAGCTGCCTGGGCACTCACCCGAAAGGGTCCGGGTGAAAAACGATCCGACGTTGCTTCTGATGTGTCCCCGAATCATTCTTCGCCCAGCCCTGAGGTTTGAAACCACTTAGTGATTGATCGAAATACACATTACAAATTTACATCGAAGACGCGTTCGGACTTAATCTTAAAATCAGCAAACGCATCGAGCCGCTCAGTCACAAACACCCGCTGAATCCAACGCTTTGCCCGCCCCAAATCATCGAAGAGCGGTTCAAAAGCAGAACGACCATGTAAAGCTCTACCATTGCTTATGCAAACCATCCTGCCTGGCTCGATTCTCACACCGAATGCAACCTCTTCCAACGCGTTTTTCAGTTCCCCCAGCGCGACCTTTGCATCATCGTTCAACGGAACCAACATATCACCGTAGAACGCACCAACAATTTCCTCATTGCCCGCAGATCCCAAAATGACGGGCGCCGGACCGATCCAGTCAGACTCACTGTTGGTACGCTGACGCACAGGAAGTGCTATTTTCACGCACGGTGATCGTAGCACTTGATAAGACGCGTCACTGATCATCTGGCAGGCTAACGATGAACTGGCAACCATGGTCTCTGGTCCATTGAACGGTTGTTTAGATACACCGGTGAGCAGCAGTTTCAATGGCGACAAATTGAATCCTGCCCTTGCGAATCGAAGAGCAGCATTTTCATAGTGAAGACCCAGTTCGACCTTTGAGCCATTACCGGTCAAACGTTGCATATCCGATTGCGATGGGATTAAGTCATTGACTAATCGGCTACCCTCTTTGTGCACACCGTATGCGTCTCCAGCGTATGACGAAATTGCCAGTAACAGGTGTTCACTCAATGAAGATGCTTTGGCGCTGTGTGCAGGTGCCCCTGGCACTGGCGACCATTCTACAGCCTCAAACGGTAGGTTTTCGAAAACCACGATCCCCTGATTGTCTGGGCTCCTCATCACACGCCACAGTACTTCCTTGTCGCGCTCGTTGAGCACCCTATCGAGCAGATCACGACAGTAGGTAATATGCGTATTTTCGTCCCCAGCGATGAAGCCACGAGTGCCCAGGGCATCGCCCAAGGTATCCCGCAGTTCTTGATCCACCACGACGACTAACTCATCGTGATCGCCTTGGTGTAAAGTAAAACCTGGTCTTTTCATTTCTCGTTCCTCTCAGTTGCTAATGCGATAGTCGATGTCTGCAGACGACTCACATGATCGGCTGAGAGGTTCCAGATGGACAGAGCAGATACCCGCGATTTTCGCGTGTGACACGCCCCTTAGCATTGACTCTTGGTGATTTCATGGACTGTCCCCACATCAAACAGATAGTCGGTGTGATTAAAAATTCCACGCAACTAACGACTAACGCATTAGTCGCAAAAAAGCTGGGCGTCACTGAAAGCACGCTCCGTGGATATTGGGATTGTCGGACTCATCCATCCCCCTATATTCCAGATAGGAGCATCGATCGTTTTCTAGAGTTACTCAATTCTGTGTTGCCGAAACCGATCAACAAAGATGAAGCAATCGATCTATTGCAAGGCACTGAAGGTGCGTTTCAATTGGCATTGAAGCTGCCTGTGTGCGCCGAGTGGGAGCGGTTTCTCGACACCTATAACAGCCTGGAATTAAAACTGAAAAAAGAGAATCTATCGTCTGCTCACGGCTTTGGAGAAATTGCTGCAGAAGAGGATGGCTCTCTACCTACAATTTTGCAAAAGCAAGGGTTTTTATTCTCAGCCTCTACCCCGTGGTCAGGTGTCGGTATTCTGATTGCCAGGCACCAGAACGTTTGGCATTTGGAGACACTTAGTCTACCTGAGAGCCGTGAATCTGAATTTGTTCTTAGAGTCGATCCAGGCGAGGTGACCTTTCCATCGCAGTCAAATAAAGGGCGTATCCGCCAGTTCACTATCGCTGGCATTGAGGGTCGATTCGACTACTTTGCCATTTTGTTACGAGGCGAGCGGCACAACAGCGTGTTAAGCATGTTGCCCAGTGTGAATCCTATTAGTGAACAGACGCTTGGACTTGTCGGGGCGCACTTAACTCAATACCCTCCCTCTGCTTGTCTGGTTGGTGCTAGTTCATTTATGTTGAGATCCTCTGATGAGTGATTCTGCTAGTCACAAAGACGGCTATCTGGATATTAAACAACTGCCAGAGGGCATAGAAGATCTATACCAAATTCCGATGGAGGTAGCGCAGCAAGCATTCTGTTCGGCGACGACGCGAAGTGGGCTGAAATTCCAGTATTCACTGATCTTTCCATACAGTGATGCTTTCAGCGCGTGGAGTACCAACATCACTCAAGAACAAGCGCAAATCGGCATAAGCGCAGCAGTACCCATACTCTGGTTGCAAACCTGCCTGCTCTATTCATCAAGAGTCGACACAGAAACCGCTCTTCCCAAGACGACAGATGATGAGAAACTTCTGGTGTATGCAGACAAACTTAGAATTGATCGTACACTTAAAACAACACCTCACTGTGCAGCGGACATCACCAATATGGTTGAGGACCTTATGGGTTTCTCAGACCAATTTGGGTTTAACGTACCGTACGGCTTGTTGCTCTACGAGATCGGCATCCGTTATATCGCATGGCACGAAGTCATGCACATTATCTTGGGGCACACAGCCTATGTTCACGAGCAGTATGACGATCAACGATTTGTAGAATTTGGTACCGTTCGTGAGCAGCGATATGATTCTGAAATCATGCACTGTATGGAATTTCTGGCGGATCGCAATGCACTAAGAGGTCTGACTGCAAAGTACCTGTCCAGGGAGACAGATTACAACAATCGAGCGATTAGACAATTGCTGTCAAACACAGACGTCAATCCAGTGAGTTATATCCTACGGTGCGTTCAATCCACCGTTACGCTCATCTTTCATCTCTTTACAACCAACGAATCAGAGCTTGGGCTACCCACCAACACACACCCAAGCCCATTTCTCAGGGCTCAGTGGGCCGCGGTGGAGATCGGGCATCAAGTGGACGATAAATCGCAAATAAAGAGTGCCTTGTTTAAGACACAAGCGATGGTGGCAGCCACGTTGAACACAAACTATGTTTGCCCCGGCAGCTGGATGTCTGCTGCTGAAATTGACATGGCGTCTGCGACCGAGAAAAACGAGCACATATCCGATAAGACATACAAACAGATGTTAGATTTATCGCAAAAATGGTCGACTTACTGGCACAAGAACTATGGACCACTTTACACATTTGATTGACGTGGACGAATTGCCTGATGGACACCTCAAAACACACTGCCAATATCTTCTTTCGCGTGCGACAGACATAAATCACTCACTTGTCTCTGGATATGGAATGCCAGCGTACCTTGATGATATCCGTCTACGCGTTACCGCCAAACCGTATATCGGTGCATCTATTCGATGTGACGCTGGCCTAGCAGAAATAGAGCTGAGTATCAAAATGATACACAGCTTACGGTGCCTATTTGAACGACTCTTCAGCGATGATGCGCTGCTCCCACAGATTGCCGATGACTCGGAGGGGAGAATTCGATACTCAGGACAGTACCTGAAGGACGTCATTCGATCAGATGATTGGGTGATGTATGATTTCGATTTATCAAAAAATCACTGGATGGCATCTAATGCGTTGAGTGATCTTTGTATCACGTTTGTGTTACTACACGAATACGGACACTTGATAGCTGGACACGCAGGCTATCAATCTGAACACAGTGAAGGTGGATACGTTTCCGAATTTGCCACAATTACGGAATCGCGTGAGGATAATCCTAACCTGTGTAGATACTGGGAGTATCAGGCAGACAATATTGCCGCAAGCTTTCTGACGCAATATGTTGAACGGTTAATCGATGTCGCGCCCAATCATCAGACCTGGATTCTTCATCTACGGAAGGAACCCATGAGCTCCAAATTAGCCATCGCCACAGAGGTGAGTGCATTGGCCATTGGCGTTATCCACGTGTTGTTTCTGTACATGGACTACCTGTCTGACAAAGATGATAGGAAATCCTATCATCCTGCGGCACAAGGCAGGATGATGTATTCCAAGGATATTTTGGCAGAGCATATGTGCCTAAGAATTACTGATTTATCACCGGAAATTATCGTTGAGACGTATTTTGAACAGTATTTGGAGAATGTCATGTCGGCAATGAACAACATTGGTATCCCAACAACACATCGTTTCGGTGATGACTATATGCAGGTTGGCGAGACGGACTATCAGACATTGGTTCACTCGCACGAACAATATCGTAGTGTCACGGCACCGTGGAGCTGGATTGATGTAAATGGATGGAACATACCACGTAAAATATAGTGCGTAACGCATAATGCGGCCCGTCTTTGGAGGATAAACCAATCGCATTCGCTTTTAACAATGGTGTGCAGTACAAATTTTTATCTATCGTAGAAATAGCTGCAAATCAATGCCTTGAAATACTTATGAACAAAGTTATACCGCTAATCTGTGGATAATTCAGAGCTAGGCGATATCAGTAGTGCGCGGTGGACAGAAGATTCGGAACCATATTTTTTGCGTACCCTGCAGGGTAGGTGCAAACGGTCATACTAAGCGTTTTAGTGACAGCTAAAAGTGATCGCAATAAAGTACGTGCTATGCGATTTATTCTTGATGTGTCGAAGGCGAGCCGATTGATGACGGGTGCGCTCACGGGACATGGGGGTAGATAGAGGATTCGGAATCATATTGTGGTGTGCCCATAGTCCGATTTTAGTAGGTGTTCGCCCGCATGGTTTTCAAATCGGTGCTGGTCATCGACATAGTCCAACACGGTATCAACACGAGCGTGTCGTGATTGCGCAATCATTTTCAATAGATCCGCTTTGTTTCGTCCTGCGCTCGTTAAAAACCCACGTCGAAGGCTATGGCCAGAAAACTGGTGATAGTCCAATGAAGGATCCTTCAGACGATAGATCGACTCCTTGATCACATCCGCCACAGCGCGATCGCCCAAACGCTTGTCACTCAATACATCACTTCTATAAAAGCGGCGAAACACCGCACCGGCTGTGATACGGCCTGCAACGATCCAGGCCTGAATCGCCGCTACAGGACAATACGGCGAGTTGGGCTGTGCCAGGATGCCGATGGTCTGCCCTCGCCCCTCCTGGTCCCCTTTTGAGATCGGAATCGTGAGCAAGTGCCCTCGTTCATGGGCCTCGATGTGGCGAACATCGATACCGACGAGTTCTGAGCGTCTCAGCGCGCCAGCATAACCGTAGAGCAGTAGTGCTCGATCGCGCTTGCGGCGCAGGGTTTTCGTGTCGAGCTGGTCGACCATCCTTTTGATGACCTCGTCTACAGCGGGGGCTTTCTTATCAGGCCCCTCCCCGGCCTTGGCCCGTTGACGACGGATGCCACGCATCACCTCCATGACCGCGAGCGTGTTGTGGGGTGATGGCAACCCCTGTCCCAGATGCATCAGTCGGATGGCGGCCAAGCGATGCGCCAGGGTTGCAGGCGCTAACCCGTCATCCGCCTGCGCGCCGATGAACATCGCCACTGTGTCCGGGGCGGCCGGCAGCGCTGACAACGATACGGTGCTGCACCAGTCATGAAAGATGCGCCAAGCGCTCTCATAGGTGCGCCAGGTGCTTTCGGCCCGGCTGTGGTGCGCATAGCGGCGCGCGGCGTCCATTGCAGCGTCGCGTTTGAGGGTGATCTCGCTGTCCTTGGCCACATTGTCTTCGCCACCAATCAAAATATGGCCGTTTCGGCGAGAATTTGCTTCCGGTCCTGCCTCGGGCGATGTCAGATCAGTGTCCATACGCTGATATTAACAGATCAACAATTTATAACATCCGACAAACGGCATTTGTGGAAGTGAATTTATATAGTATTTGTACATATATATGTAACGTTACTATATACGTTACTATAAAATATATATTTACCTCATCTAACAGTAAACACCTATGGCCACTTCTACAAGCGGCACACCCGGCCGCCCCGGCCTGACCTTCGAGCAGTACGAGGCTGCCTATCAAGAATTGACTGGCCCCAAAGGAGAGCCACCCTCACAACGCCAGATTCGACGCTACCTGGGCACCGGCAGCAATTCGACGTTATCCGCCTATCGCCGTCGTATCGCAGAGCAACGTAGCGAGCTGACCATCGCGCCCGAACAGGGATCCCTAGACGAAAAACTATTGGTCACCGTGACCCAGCTCGTCTCACAGTTAAACCTTGAGGCAGCACAGATCGCTGACGATCGAGTCGATGAGCTCCAGGCCGAGGCGGATCAACGGATCCGCATTGCGGAAACCACCATGGAGAAACGGCTGCAGGACACGGCCCTGTTAGAGCACCGGGCGACGACTGCCGAGGCAACGGTGGCCGAGCAGCGCAAAGCACTCACGCTCAAGGATGAAAAGCGCGTTCAGATCGAGGCCGACCTTCTAGCAAGTCGGGAATCGGTGGCAACGCTCACACCATCGCTGGAGGACGCGACGCGACAGCTAGCGACCAAGACTCGACAGGTTGATGTGCTGGAGCAGACTCTGGAACAGATCCGGACTAAAAATAAAACGGCCATGGACCAGGTTCAGACAGAGCTCGACAGCGTGAGACAAGCGCTCAGCGAGTCGCAAACAGCACTAGCCATTACGACGGAACAGTGCGCAGGGCTATCTACGCGACTTGAGGAGCGTAACCAACTGATCGACGCACAGGAGTTGAGACAACAGGAACTCCAGAACCAGCTCGAACTCTCAGATGAATCTCGTAAAGCCACCTTAAGTCAGCTGGAGGACATGCGGCAATCAGCATCAGACCTCAGCGCTCAACTCAGCGTTCGAAACACTGAACTCAACGCTGAAAAACAGGCACACGAGGTGTGCTCCGAAAGACTAAAATTGACAGCGATGTCTGTCGAGAAAAACGAAACACTAACAATTCAACTGCAAGAGGCCTTGAAAGAACTGTTGGCGAGGAAAAAACACTCGCCCTGACAACAACACGTTGGGAAGCTCATTCACGCTAAAGCTTTGTTGCGTTAGCTATGCCGGCGCTCAATCATACGCAGGTTTGAGCACCAACCCACGTCCCAGAGTACGAGAATTGCTGCTTAAACTACTACGCAGCAAAGATTCTCAGGACGTTACATCCGCGTCCGCACTTTTTGGTCGTAAAGCATCTGCTTCTTCAGCAAGAGAGTCGATCATGTCTTGTAAATCCGATCGTATTGCTTCTATCCCGTTCGCTCGATCCTTGGAAGGAACAGTAAAACTCACCGTGTACTGCCCCCTCTTACCACGGGTGATCGATAGGCTTCCGTTAGTAGATTGATTTTTTTGGCTACTAGCATCCACCGACATCCCTTCTCTTGCCGCCTTGCGCAAAGCCGCCACTACCTCTTTACCTGATGCGCCCTGCCCTTTCAGTTTTTTCGCCGCTGACAGTACCCGTTTTTTCGAAGATGGCTCCTTGAGATACTTGGCGTACTGGTTGCCATGATGCACTACGAGATCTCGTATATCGGCGTATGCATCGACTATCTCTGACGGCAAATCCACGAGGGCCAATAAACGATTGAAATTACCGCTATCGATTTGCAACTGTTCTGCCATATGCGATTTCTTACCTTCGAAATACACGGGTAACGCTTTTGCATAGTCGGATGCCCGCTCATAATCACTGATGTCTTCCCGGTCGCGATTTTCAATATCCTGCAATAAAAATGCGGCTCTATCATCGATATTCCGCACCTCTATTACTAGATCCCGCTTCAGATATGCCGCCGTCCAATGCCGCCTGGCTCCGCAAATGAATTCGAAATCGTATTCATCGGAATCAGAAACTGTCCGTACAATGGCTGGAAACTGCTGACCGGCCCGGCGAAAGCCCTCTATAAGATCTGAACATCGCTCCTTGGACAGCACATCGTAATGCCGGTTATGTCCCGACCATGGCCTAATCCGTTGTGGATCATGCTCAAATATCTTGATCGTCTTTACTTTGCCCGAAGCCACAGCGGCTACTGCTTCTTGACGCTTACCAAGCACTGACGGCCGCTTTGAGGTCTTCACGACAGTTGCTTCTTCGCTATTACCAAGCGCCTTTTCCTTAAGAGTATCAAATCGATTTTTAGTCTTCGTTCTCATAATATATCCTTACATATCAATGATATAGGAAATTGTAAATTTACAATATCAAGCCACTTCAGTTCTACTTTTATCAGTTTTAACCGGCATCGTCAGAGATAGCTTTCGCTCGCTGCGTCTCGATTGCCACACAGCATCGATCAACTCACGAACTTCCTCAAAAACTGAGTCAAGAGATTCAACACAGCGTTTGTAGGTCTGTCGTGAAGCCGTTGGGCCATCCAAGTCGTAAACTGTTTTCCACGCACTGCTGGCATTGTCAATCTCGGCAGATTGAACGAAGGGATTTTGCAGTACGTTGTTTCCATATGACTCGACCATGAGACTTGAAACAAACTCATGAGCTTGCCGCCCAGAAATGTGCTTTGAAATTAATATCTTTACGAAGTCTAACTCGACGGGTTCGCCCAGATGGTTTCCAACTGTTTCCATCACCTCTTCAAGCATTCTGAAAAACGAACCTGTGGAATGAAAATCATACATAGCGGGTGGTGTCGGAACAATCAGCCCATCCAAGGCTCTCAACACACTCAAGGAAATCATCCCCAGCGCTGGCGGTGGATCGATTAGCACAACATCATAGTCATCTTCGACGGTACCAAGACCATCATCCAGTCGACTGATCCAGTCGCCTCCCCCATCACGTCCCATCGCCGCGAGGTAATACTCCGCTGAATACAAATCCAGATTGGCTGGTATGAGATCCAGCCCGTCCCAGTGAGTACCACGAACTGCGTAATGCAATGATTCTTTCTCACCAGTCAGGTAAGGCAAAAGCGTCTCGTCGCCGTCGATATCAGCATCAGGGTGATAGCCGAAAGTAATTGTGGATGACCCCTGGCTGTCACAATCAACCAGCAGCACTCTGTAGCCTGATCTAGCAAGGTACTGAGCACAGTGACAGGCCAATGTCGTTTTACCGACTCCACCTTTAAAGTTTTGAAACGAAAATCGAATCGGGTCATCACCAGTGACTCGTCCGGGTCGGCAGTCCCAGTATTCACGCATAGCGTTTACTTGGTGCAAAGTATATGGTTCACGACGGCCGTTCTCCCGCTTGGCGGGCGGCTCCAACTTTCCCTGTTTTTCTGCTTTACGTATACTTTCTGCCGTTTTGCCTATCATCCGAGCGGCTTCAGTAATGGTGTAGCCTCTACCTGTTGCTGTTAGATGGGCCTCTTCGTCGATAGGATTGTTTTGCAATCGAGCGATTATGTTTTCACTCTCATCAGCAATTCGGCCAATGGCCTCCAACGTAATGCTGTTTCTTACAGTCGGTGCTGTTTCTGGATTTTGATCTGCCATGGTGAATCCTTTAGTTCGAATCATTCCATAATATATAGACTAGTTTGCATTATTTGCGAAATAACGTCTAAAATAGCCAACCAAGTACTATTTATACGGGGATGGGGCTGTGAAAGCGGACGAGATAACAGAGGAACACGGCCGTGCTTTCTTGAAAAGCGACCGCCCTGATAACCCCATGTTGGCGAAACTATGGGATACGGCGAACAGCGCGATGGCCAAGTCGGCAGAACGCGATGCACAGGCTAAATTGCGAGTTGAACACCCTGATCCGCCCAGCACAGACTCTGTACACGAAGCTGATATCGAACCACTGACCGTACAGCGGTCGTTGCCACTTGAGGCCAGACTCAGAACAGCCGCCAAGGACCTGATGAATTTCGATACTCAGGGTGTTTTCGAATCCGTTCCTATTGCTGCACAGAACGAATTTCCTACCAGCCTGACTCGTCTACCGATTTTCCGGCCTAGCCAGCGCAAGAAACAACAGTCGATACAAGATCTAGACAACGCTGTGTGTTTCGATACGCCCTATGGAAAGGGTCGGCGGCTTGGGCCTCCATTAACTATTCGAGATGAGGACACTTTAATTGCATTGATGCGCTTGCGAGACCGGGCCCTTAAGGGGCCTCAAACGCACCTGCCAACAAATGTCCGTGACATATATGAATCTAAATCTGGTACCGCCGAAGTACATCGGGTTGTCTGCACTCTAGATCAGATAAACAGGGAATTAGGTCTGACTGACTCAGGCACAAACTTTAAGAACACACTGGCTAGCATCAAACGACTGAATGGGTCGAAAATTGAACTCGATAAAATTATGGCTGATGGGGGCAGGGTAGGTGGCGCATTCGACTTGATCAAAGTCCAGTGGTTGGTCTACGACCGACACGGATTGGTTGACGTGATATTCCCCCCGATCATGGCTCACTGGTTGCGCCATTCCTATACGTACATCGACTGGAATGTACGGCTGGAGCTTTCAGGGCTAGGAAAAGCTGTGCACCGCTATTTATCTGGACAACGCCCTGATTTTGCAATTGAACTGCAGAAGCTGGCTGTGACAGTTGGGTTTGATGGTCGTCGTGAGCATATGAAGGGTAAGTTCTCAGCTGCCTGTAAAGAGCTCGTCGCTGTCGGGTGGCTCGATGATTTCAATATTCAGGGTAGTGGACGATCCAAACCCCTGATCCTAAGGGTGTATCGATCCCGCAAATCACAGTAAAGGCGTATTTCACCGCATTTTTTGATCGTCTATGTACATATCCCAAAACGAAGTTTGGATAGATCGCCGATTAAACCTGTACTGACTAGTGTTAGCAATCAGAGTCATCACCGCACTTTTTGGTCGTTTATGCCTATGTGATTGATTTTAAAAATTATTGGCACTTTCGAAAACACATTTTTGAAGGTTGCCACCTCGAATAACGATGTTTTCAAATAAGATATCCACAGGCACCGCATCTTTAAGTCGTCTAGACCGCATCATTAAATCGTGTGTACCGCGCACTTAGATCGTAAAAGCCGCATATTTTGATCGTATGGCTCTACTGAAACGCACGATAACCTATTGTTATTATTAAATATAATATTGTTTCTCTAAACAGGGTAGTACTTATTTATAGTAATTAAAGTAGTAATCGGAACAGTCTGTTCGATTTTCTGGATTTTTAATAGTTTATTAAACGAAACGGACTGAGCCCTGTTGTTAGACGTATTGAACATGCCGCATTGCGATCGTAGTGATAGACTATGCGTGACACGTGTCACGGTGAAACCATGAATGTTGGTATTGAACAGCTTTGCCTATCTCCTCGTCGGGCGAATCGACTTGTACCCAGAGTACCAGTAGAGCTAACACGGCAAGTCAAGAAGTTCGGGCAGATCGAGCCGGTAGTCACGAGGAAGCTATCAGACGGGTTATTTGAGATTCTGGCCAACGCTGAAATGTGGTTGGCTATTCAACGAGCTGGCTTACACACTGTCGGCATTATTGTTCTGACTGGGTTAAGCGATGATGAGGCTAAAGCCATTGTTGATAATCAGCAAAAGCTGGATCCAGTGACAGAGGCAGAATGGTTTCAATCACAGTTGTCAGTAGGGCAGGGCGAAAGGTTTGAGAGTGTGGCCGCATTTGCCAGGTCAATAGGTGTTAGCCGCGCTTACGTCTCACATTCGCTCAGACTCTTGACATTGAACCCGGATATCAAGAATGCGTTACGGATCGGTGCATTAAAAGCTGGACATGGTAAAGTATTACTCACGCTGTCTGACGATAATCTTAGAACTCGTTTGGCGTCAGCGACAATCAGGCAACGCTGGTCAGTTCGAAAACTGGAGAAAGAAACAAAACTCAAACTGGTTGGCACAAGCCATTCAGTTAAGCCAGTTTCGAAATCACCCGACGTTCTTTCGCTGGAAAAAAGAATTTCTGGAATTGTAGGCAGTGCCATTCAAATAGATGAAGTGGCTGGACTATTGACCATCGATTACCGCAATAATCTCGACGTACTAGAAGGCATACTGGCCCGATTGAGTCATCAGCCATAAGAGGCAATTCACAACGACATCGATTGCTAGTTATTGTTTCTTAATGATTGAACCAGCGATTCGTTAGAATTATCCAGGCAGTAGTTACTACCTGGTGTCATGTATTTGACATGTCAATATTGTGCTTATAAGTATTCGCGAGAAATTACCCGTGCGTTTTCTCTCACCAGACGTTAGTCGTTTACCGACATCAAAACTCCTAGCACTGCATTACGCGAGAATTGATCCATTCTGTATTTGATCATCGATCCGCCCAGTTCAATTACACGATGATTTAGTGCCAGGCGTTCCTGTTCGGATAAACCTTTTGTCGACAGCGTAGTTATCCTTTGTTCTTGATCTTCTCGCCGTTGAAATTCGGTTTCACCTAGTGTCCGATACTGAGTGACTTGTTCCGTCTGTGTTAACAGACTCAGTGCATCGGACAGTTTTTTTTCAATTATCTTATCATCTAAATTTTCCCACTCAAGCTGAAAAATCAGCGTGCCCAATCTGTATTTATGGCGTGTATCACGTTCGCGTTCCTCATTCAGCCGACTCTTCATTCTCGCAAGCTTGAGCTCTTGCCGTCTCAGTTTCTGTTGTAGTTGTGCCATCGACAATGACATACCCACCTCAATGTTATGACTACTGGTTCTGCTCTGGTGATTCTGAAGTAGCTGCTTTTGCAGTCTGTACGATTTGCCTTATTCCCAGTTCAAGCTGCTCATCTGTGACCGACACGTCGAAGTAACCTGCTTTTTCAGCAACACGCAGTATGCGTTTCGCTTCCTTAGCCTTCAGATCATCAATTTTCTTTTTGGTGTCAGCAATGATTTTCTTCTGTTTTTCTATTTCAGAACCTACTGTTGCCATGATTTAGCTCCCGTGTCCTGCCGCCAGTATCGCATATAAAATTTGATTTAGGCAAATTATTGACAAAGGCGCAATATACATTGAGGTCCCCTCAATGTTGCGATCGCTGCGCGATAGGGGTACTCTGACGGCATGGCAATTGAATTCGCCCGCTCCAGTATCCTGTCCCGATCAGCCGGGCACACCGCTATAAAGGCGGCTGCCTACCGTGCTGGTGAGCGCTTGGTCGATGAGCGTATTGGGCGCGTCGCCAACTACGCCCACCGGGCTGATGAAGTAGGGCACTCAGAGATTCTTTTGCCCGCTGGTGCGGACAGCTCTTTTGGCGATCGGAAGACACTTTGGGAGGCTGTCGAGAAGAGGGAGGATGAGCACAATCGGCGTATGAGTGCTCAGCTGGCAATCGATACCGTGATCGCTTTACCTGTGGAATTAAGCCGGAATCAGCACGTTCAGCTTGCTCGCGCGTTTGCTCAACAGGAGTTTGTATCCAAAGGACTTCTTGTGGATTTAGCGGTGCACTATCACAGTGAGGGCAACCCCCATGCTCATCTCATGAGGACCACGCGGACACTGGAGGGTGATCGTTTTGGTGATAAGTATCGGGAAGGCAATGGGAAATTCTTTGGGGGTAAAAAGATCGCTGATGCTGAGCAACTGCGGCACCGCTGGGCCGAGTTTCAGAATGCGTATTTTCTTGATAACGGCATTGATGCGATGGTCAAGAACAATGACGGACAGTATCGTGCTGAGGTTCATTTAGGACCTGCACATGCCATGAGCGACAAGGGCGTGAAGACTGTTCGTCAGGAGCAGAGAGAGGAGGCGATCAATGCGCGTGATGCGGCTTTGCTGGCTCATCCTGAAATGATTATCGAGCGTGTGTCGGAGCGTAAGAGTGTTTTTACTCGACATGATCTGTACCGAGAGCTAAATGCGCTGTGCAGCTCTGTCGAGGTCTACGCACAAGTCAAAACCAGGCTGGATGCTTCGCCACTTCTGATAGGAATTCAGGCGAATGATCGTGAGTATTTGACGACCCAGGCAGTGCTGGAAGCTGAGATGGCTGTTCGTGGAAAGAGCGAATTGCTGAATCGTGAAAATCGCTCATTTGTCGTTAGCGAAGCGTCAGTTACCCGGTTTGTTCTGGATCGAAATGATCTGTCTGATGAGCAAAAAGGTGCGGCTCAGACGTTGCTGGATGGGCGGCGTCTTGGTGTTGTGGTGGGACTGGCCGGGGCGGGGAAATCGACCATGCTGCGTGCAGTGAAGGAGGCCTACGAGGGGAGTGGGCATCGCGTGGCGGGCATCACGTTAGGTGGAAAGGCGGCTATGGAGCTGAGTGGTTCGTCCGGCATTGAGTCGCGAACGATTACCAGCTGGCTGTGGGAGGTCGAGAAAAACCCTGACTCTTTACAGGCAGGGGATGTGGTCGTATTAGATGAGGCGGGAATGGTGAACAACGGATTGATGGATCGGGTTCTGTCTAAGGTCGATGGGGCTGGAGCGAAGCTTGTTCTGGTTGGTGATGGTGAGCAGCTGCAGCCGATTCAGGCTGGGTGTCCTTTTCGGGACATTGCCATGCAACATGGATTTAGTGAGATTGGTACCGTTCGCCGCCAGCAGGTGGCCTGGCAGAGGCAGGCCACCGAGCACCTGGCTCGCGGTCAGGGGGCGTTGGCTGTCAAGGCCTACGAGCGGGAAGGGCATCTGCACCGGTTCATTGGGGCAGGGGATGCGTTTGATCGGTTAGTAGGTGACTATCTGGCTATGGATTCAGGTTCAAAGATTATTCTGGCGCATCGAAACAAGGATGTCCGGCAACTGAATGAGCAGATCCGGTCAGGGCTGATCGAACGAGGAGTTGTTCAGCAGGGCGTGGTCTTTGGTGATCAAGATAATCAGCAGATGCTGCCGGTGCGGACGCCGTTCGGATTTAGAGCGGGAGACCCGATTCGGTTCGGGGCTGATGATGCGCTTTACGGTGTCAAACGAGGGGACGAAGGCGTGTACCTGGGTAAGGCAGGTGATGAGCATCGGGTCCGGACTCTGGCAGGGCAAGAGTTTCAGATTGCCAATGAGGACTATGAGCCCATTCTGCCTGATGAGGCAGGAAAAGTGATTCAAGGAGCATTTGGTGTCGGTGATCGGGTGATCTTCACCCGTAATGATCGCTCGTTGGGGGTCAGCAACGGGTCGCTAGGCACGGTGCAATCCCATGATGAAGGGGTCATGATTGTGATGCTGGATGGCCAAGTAGAGCCTGTGCGATTCACTCATGAGGAATATTCAGATATCGCTCATGGATATGCGGCCACTGTGCACAAGTCTCAGGGAATGACTGTGGATCGCAGTTTTGTTGTTGCCAGCGCCACGATGGATAAGCACCTGAGCTATGTGGCGCTCTCGCGGCATCGGGAGCGTACCGATCTGTATGTCGCTGAGGAATTGATGTGTGGGCAAAGCCTTGTTGATGTGGTCAGCCGGGTTCGTCGGCAGGAGACAGCACTTGAGCTTGCCGAGCGTCATGGGCTGGAGCTGGACAGCGTGTCTGTTGATCCGCTGAATTTCGCCGCCGTCGAGCACCGAGGCGCTGCTAACGAAATTTCACAGGAGGGTCCTGACATGGCTGAAGCGAGCATAGTAGAAATCCCGAGAATGGATGTCGAGGAGGCTCAACGTCTTTTGGATGTCGAGGAAAATCGTGTGCTCAACGATCAAGCTCGTGAGTATGAGCGAGAGCGGCAATCGGCACGGGCATTAAGTGATGCGGCAAGAGTGGCACTCGAGGCGCACGAGAAGAGTCATCCAGGGCGTGTGCTGTTTGGTGGGAAAGCACGAGAAGCTATCTGGCAGGAAACTCTCAAAACACTTCAGGTTGAGCATCACAACCATCAACGAGCGATGCGTCGTCTGGAGCAGGGGCAGCAGGATGGCAAAGAGTATCGAGAGTTTGCTGCTTCGAGGCAGGCCGCCGAGCGTCTGCCACAGGCAGCGGCTGTTATCGCAACGGCGAAGGCTCGGGATCAGGCGAAGGCGCTTGTCGGGCGGTGGCAGACGCTCAGCGCCGCAATGAACAATCTTGGGGTGGATTCGGATACACGTGATGCGCAGAGCACGCGCACGCAATTGCACCAGGTACTTCAGCAAATCTCACGAGCACCAGAAGCTGTCAAGCAGGCGATCGATCCATCTGCGCGAACGGCTGTGAAGGCTGATCTGGCTCGTACCGAGAAGTCGATTGAGCGTGCACAAATACGTGATAGAGGTCTTGGGCGGTAGGTGAGATAGTGGCAAATAACTCCATGATTTACGTCAGATTTAGTATAATGGGCATGAGAATTTGTGAGGTTCGAGCGACGCTTTTCAATGGCACTGCTGAGCATCATCAGATTCAGTTGGTACAAGGAACAACGTGCACGAATCGGCTTGGGCATATTCGCACACGTTGTTCATTCCACCACAGGAGATAACGATGGCCATTGCAGCAAGCAAACTTGAGCAGGATGATCTGTCTGCACTTCAAGGTCGCATTCAGTTGATGCTCTCTGAGATAGACCTGGCAAAAGATATGAGCGAACTGGTTGAATCCTCCATCGCCTTTGGTGAACTGGGTGGTGCCACCGCTGATGATCAAAGTAAGAAGTTGATGATCCTGCGAGAAAGAGGTGATATCAGTAGCGATGAGCTGGAGCAGTTCATTGTCGCTGCTCATGTGGAAGGGTGATCCCTATCTCGATCCACAGACCGAGATACTTTATAACCGGCATGGCCTGAAAACCCAGGCTTCGCTTGATGCGGTCGAGTTGTTATTAACCGCTGATGCTTTTGAGCAATTGATTAAAGAGCCACTGCCCGGTGGCTTTGATCAGAAACACCTGCAAGCCATTCATCGACGTTTGTTCGAGAAGGTCTATTTCAAGGCTGGGGAGCACAGCCCAGCCTTTGCCGGAGAGGTCCGAATTATCGGTATCGAGAAGGATGCGGGTATCGATTACCCGCATACTGACCATCCGGTGGAATCGCTCAAGGCACGGCTGGACTATGCGTTCGACCAGCTGGGTCGCGATAAGAGCCTGTCAAGTGATACGGCTCAATCAAAACCGACACTGTTTGCCGAGCGGTTGGCGCACCATGCTGCTGAGCTGTGGGAGTGTCATCCTTTTCGTGATGGTAATACCCGAACGACCTTGTTGTTCACCGAGCATCTTGCTCGTCATCACGGTGTTGAGCTCTTGCGAGGGGCGATGAACGTTGGGGCATTTCGTACGAGCATTGCTGACTACGCTCGAGGCGAGCGCCAGAATTTTCTAGATCTGATGAAGCGCATGGTTGTCGATGGGCCTGGCATCGCGCGCAAGCCCAGTGAGGTTGAGAAGATAGTGCCAGAGAAGGCCGAGCAACTACTGTCGGTTGAAGCGGCCAGTATTCTTGAATCCCTTCAACAGAGGCAGCGAGAGGAGCTGTCCAGGCTTGAGGTGATCAGAGATAGGGCGCGGCAGGCACTCGATGAGCGTGAGGGTGAATTGAGCCAAGGGGGGCGTGCAGATAAGCTTGAGCTGCAACGGCTCAAAGAGGCTTACCTTTTAGCTAATCGTGATGTGAAGCGGTTGGATGCCCAGTGGCAGGCGCGAAGTGAATACCGAGCATTTGAGGTGATGAAAATTGCCAGGCAGCAGCATCCTGAGGCGTCTCGTGTCATTGAAAATGTCAAGACACGTGCGGAGGCCCGTGAGCTATCGGGCCGATGGCGGAGCCTTGAGCAGAAGATACAGGGGTTGACCCTGCAGGGTGGGCATGAGTCGGCGATAAACTATCGGCGTGAGTTGTCTGATCTACTGTCGCGCGTTGATCGCAATCGGGCCGTGAAAGCTGCGCTTCCCAAAGCGATGCGCGATCGTGTCACAAGCGTGCGGCAGGAGAATGAGCGTGCCATCGGGCAAGCCCTTGAGCGGGGGCCTTCACGTGAGCGATAGGTAGCTCTACTGCTGATTGTCATTTGATCGGGTGTGCAATCGCTCTTGTCAAACCATGATGTTCCTGTCGTTGAGTGCTGATTCAGCGGCCGTTATTCATTGATGAGTGAAATGACAAAAATAATAGAAAATAATTGTCAGTTTATGTGATAGAGTAATAGCCACACTGGGATTAGTGACCTTGTTGAGTTGCTCTCAGCGATTCCGCAGAAAAGTACGAGAGGTATTGATCATGATTGCTGTCACCGTTGATATGAGTCAGGCCAGTGGAGATGAGATTGAGGCGTTCTATGCCACACCTGGTGTTGCACGGGCTGTGGATGAATGGGCGCACGCGGATGAGAGTGTTCAAATACGCCTTCGCGAACCGCATGAGCCTTTGCTGTGTCAGGAACCTATCGAGTCAAGGCACTGAGGCGAGCCCGGTCATCCTCGTCGGCTGGCTCATCGAGTCCAGCGCTATCGATCGACTGGGCCTATTGGCATCAACATCGTACTCGCATGTTGGTGTCGGATGAGCGTCATCCGACATACCTGCTGGCACCGGAGATGGCCACACTGATTCGGTGTGCAGATGATTGGCGACATGAGCTGATGTTTGCCACCTTGTGGTACACGGGAGGCAAAATTGGTGAGGTGCTAGCGTTGAAAGGGTCGGATGTCAGGCTCGAGCCAGGGGCGCAAGTGGTTCAGTATCCGATCAAGGGAGGAGGGACGAGAAGCATTGAGATTACTGACCCTTATTTTCAGGGGGTGCTGGCGCGAGGGCTACGTGAGCGTGTTGAGGTGCATCATCAGCCGATGCTGGGCATTGCTCGACAAAGCGCGAGTCAGTGGTTGAAGGCAAGAATGGAGCACCTTGATAGTCGAGTACCCGGTCGATTTGTCGATGTCGATGTCACGTTCAATACCTTTCGGCATAGCTTTGCGTTTAATGCGCTGTTGCATGCCGTGCCATTGCAAACATTGCAGCACTGGCTGGGTCATAGCAATCCGGAGATGACGCGCCGGTATATGAGCTATCTTGGCCACGATCCGCGTGAGCATATGGCAAGGGTCTGTTTTTCGTGAAGGAGAGGATGCAAAGCGGTGCCATGATTCATCGGGGTCGTCGACTTTGCTATCGCTATACCGTAGGAAAGGATCTTCTGGATGATTGGGTCATTGCACAGTTGTCGGAATGCACTGGATCAAGGGACAGGTCGGCGACGGACAAGGGTGTACGTTAGCGTCGAGGCACTAGAGCTTGATTTGGCCTCACTCACCGAGCGGTATCTGCAAGATGGGTAAGAAATGGTGTCGCCATCGGCTACGACGTCTGGGGCGGGTGTAGACCGCCTGGCAACACCATCGCCACAACCTTCTATCGGAGGTGCGTGATAACGCGCAAGAGTTAACAGGAGTAACCACCATGAGTCAGTATCGACGAGCCATTACACAGGCCCGATTCAATGAAGGGCCTTCGAAGTTTGTTGCCCTCGAATTTGCTGTGACTGCGATTATCGTTGGGGCGCTCAGTGAGTCACTGCTCATAGGTGTGGGTACCTTTATGGCGCTGAGTATCGGGATCATCGTGCCCTATGTTTCTCTGGTGATCATCCTGGCGTATACCGGCCTATGGGCTCTGATCTCTGTGCAGCTAGGCTATGAGGCTGCCGGCATTGCGGGTGCCATCGTTATCGGTTGCTTTGGTGCATTTCTTGGATTTGGCATTCACTTGTCGGGTCTGACCGGACTGGCAGAATCGGTTTAACGCTTGCAACGTATTCGCGAGTGAACCGGTCATGACCCGGATAGCGCAGAGCTTTCTTGATCGCTTGCTGGAGGTTGTCAATCTGTCGGATCTGATCCGTCAAGCCATACCATTGACTCGACAAGGGCAGGGCTTGCATGCAGGTGCCTGCCCTTTTCATTCACGCGCCGCTTCTGGAACATTGGTTGTTGATGATTCGACGCAGCGCTTTTCGTGTGAGTATTGTGAGTTTGGTGGTAGTGCCATTGGCTGGTTGATGTACCACGATGGCCATAGCTTTCGTTCAGCCATTTCTGAACTGTCGCGTGAGGCAGAGCTGGATTCATCCGTCTGGATTGATGCGGATGATCTAGCAGCAGAACGTATTGATCACATCGAATTGCTGGACGAGGTTGCCGAGCATTACCATCAACAACTGATGGCAAGCTCCGAGGCGTTGCAGTATCTGGCACTGCGTGGCCTGAGCCTTGAGAGTGCCAAGGCTTTCGGCATTGGGTACGCACCGGCAGATCCTGATGCACTGGGACTCATCGATGCATTCGCGCGTCGTGAGCGTGATCTCTGGCGAGCGGGGCTTGTCGTGCGGCGGACCAACCGTAGCTATTACCCGAGATTTCGGAATCGGTTAATGTTTCCGATAAGGGATGCCCTGAATTGCACCGTCGGTTTCGGGGGTCGCGATATCATAGGGCGATCACCCAAGTATTTGAACTCACCAACGTCAGCCTTATTCCAAAAAGGACGCACGCTGTATGGTCTGGAAAAGATTCGCGTTGAGCGCTCAATGCCTTTGGTAATTGTTGAAGGCTACCTGGATGTGATCGCTTTGCATCAAGCGGGATTCGAGCGAGTCGTGGCCCCACTGGGCACTGCGATGACGCTTGATCACCTGATGGCTGCCTTTGAGCGATCGGACGAACTGGTGTTGTGTTTTGATGCTGATTCAGCAGGGCAGGGTAGTGCCGTTCGTACACTTACGTTGGCGCACAACATCATGCACAGGCACCAGACAATCTCTGTTGTACAACTGCCCCAACCCGATGTTGATCCGGACGAGCTTATCCAGAAGACTGGAGGTGAGGTTCTAATGCAGCAAGCCATCGCGCGTCGAACTAACGGGGCGAAGTTCTTGGTCGAGTACCATGCCCGAGGTGTTGATCTTTCGAGCATTGGTGAGTCGGCTCGACTGGCTCACCAACTTGCCCCCGTGATTGAGCAGAGTGCATGTGCTGCACACAGGCTTCAGCTTGTTGATGAGCTGGAGAGTCTGATCGGGGTGCGTGTGGTGTAGTTAAGCTGTGGGCGCAAGAGCCGGAGCCGTCAAGTTGTCGGAAAAAGACCAACCATTGTTTTTTTGCTACTGTTCTTCACTATCGGCCCATCCTGGGTTCGACGCTAGTTGCTGGAGAATCACGATGGCCCGTCTGCTTTGCTTTTTCGCTTTGTCAGCATTTATTGCCACTGCCAGCGCGCAGCAGGCCCTGGATGATTTTGTACTGGTACCTGAAGGTGCACCAATCCGCGATATTCCATTCCGAGGCGATCCAATTCTGGTTCATCTGAAAATTGGTCATGAGCGAGCCATCGCTTTCCCGGAGCCGGTAACACTCAACTCTACATCTGATCCTGCCTTGCCAGGGTGTGAGGTTACCGTTGATGGCGAACTGGTTGGATTCTATCCCAGGGAGAGTTTTACGCGACGAACCTTTTCGTTGACCGGGCAGTCGGGTACGCGTTACGACTTGAGTATTCGCGCCAGCAGTGCGGGCATGGCTGGTACTCTCAAACTGTATGACGCCCCTGATGCCATATAAACACGACAGTTGCGCGGTTTCAGTGGTTTTATATTCAGGCAGCAACGCTTAGCAGTCGCCGCTGCCTGAATTTTACCTAGCTGTCGAAATCCTGACCGAAGCCATCTTCCATAAAATCATCATCAGGGTTCCAATCAGGGATTTCGTTGAGCTGATCTGAATTGCTATGATGGTCGGGCAGGCCCATTTCGGACCACTCGTAGTACAGAGTCCCTTGAAGCCATACATGCATCGGCATAAAAAACGCAATGGGCTTTAGTAGATCGACTACAGCCTTCGGTGAGTTAGGTAAGGGTGTCACGGTTGTATCACGACGAAAGAATCCAAGATTCATCGTGTCATCTTCATGGAATTCTCTGGACTACTCTTCCGGCTCGGTTTCCGCAAAGGTGCGTCTTTGCGAGTCTTCCTCATCGATACTTCTACGCAATCGCACGAATAGTTCGTCACTGCAGTGGTACCACATTTCATCGTCTTGGTGTTTGAGGTCCAGTGGTAGCGGATAAGCAGGGCAGATGGCGCCGTGACCTCAAGCTCACATGCAGGCTCACAACAGCATGAATTAGCCTCTCTTTTGAGCTCAGCCAAAAGAGTGTGGCAGAAGTCGTTCGGTTGCTTCGAGCGCATCTCGCCACCGTCTCACGACTAGTGGCTAGGCATCGTGCTAAAGAAGTCTGTCAGCCAGCTTAAGCAAAACCATCGCTGAAGACAAAAGGTGACGGATCGCAAAAGAACACACCAGAACCGACAGGCCACGCCCATTGTGCTGATCCGGACACATCTTGTTGGTGTTTATGTCCTGTTACTGAGCAGTCTTCTGATGCCTTCACGTTGTCTCTCATTTTTCGCTGACGGCTTGGTGCCAGATTCGGCTGGTGGACCGGCAGAGCATTATCGTCTGTACATTCAATGCAATTCTATAACGTATTTTATAAATACATAATATAATACGTATTGTAATTGTATGATATTCTCATGTTTGAAATTAAAGGCGAAGCCCGTGATCGACACTCATAGCCCCCCTAAATCCCCTGGCCGTCCAGGCCTACAGCGCAAGGACGTCGCTGAGGCCATTGATACACTGATGGAGCGCGGTATTCGCACGCCATCGCTGGCACAGCTGCGCGTGCACTTGGGCCGCGGTAGCAACGGAACCATCTCCCGGCTGCGCAACGAGATTCAGGGTGAGCGGCTGCTGGCCACCCGAGCGCCAGTGGAAGGTTCGATTGAATCGAGTGTTTTGCCGACGCTGGTCAGTGCGATGGAGCGACTCGGAGAAGAGGCTGCCAAGGCCGCTGATGAGCAAATTGACGCCATGCGATCTACCTTCGAGGTCGCCCAATCGAAGATGACGCGCGAGCGGGATGAGGCGGTCGCTGCCGCTCACGACATCCGCATCGAACTGACGGCACGAGCCGATCAGGTAAAGGACTTGCGCGAGACGATCAAAGCGCTACGCGCAGAGATCTCGGATGAAAAGAAACGACTCGAGCGTGCCGAAACCGCTCGACGTAAATTCGAAACACAAGCGCACGACTTGTCGGTTGAACTGAAGAGCATGACCGAGGCGCACGACCGGCTGGACAAAGCGCTATCCGACAAAAGCACAGCCCTTGATCAGGCCAACGCAATGCGTGACGCCCTGCAAAAGACGCACACCGTACTGCTTACTGCACATGCTGAAATGGAAGCTACCGTTGCAAGACAGGCAGAGACGGTGGAGCAAGGTCGAACGCTTATTCAGGAACTACGCAGTGCACAGGTGCTGCTGGAAAAGCGAGCAGTAGCAGCGGAACAAAACAATGCGACCACTGAAGCATCGGCCACTGCAACTATCAATGCACTCAATGCGCGCCTGAGCGATCAGCAAAGCGTTATCAATTCGCTCATCGACAAGATTGGAGAGTGATATCGCACGACTACTGTCAATTCAACATATGCAGCAGAAGCCTAAATTGTCGTTTTTCGGCGGATGTCAGAAAGATGAGTTGCGCCATAGTCGCAGGAGTGCATTCGAATGAGGGATCAAAAAAGGGACCCATAATCTCTACTAACTGTGATTATACATATAACTAGTGTTTGGTAGTATACTGTCAACCTATGCCAAAACCCACCCAAGTCGCCAGTATGCGCCGTGCGCCAACCGCGTGCTTTGATACGGTAAAACACATCGACACCGTTGCCGTGCCTACCTACCTGACACCGGCTCAACGCCGCGACCTTGACATGGCTCGCCACTTCTTGCAGGCCTACACCGGCAGCCTGGGCACCTTCAACAGCTATCGTCGTGATGTCGAGCGTCTGCTGCAATGGACCTGGCATATTGCTGACAAAGTACTTGAACTGCTTAAGCGTGAAGACATTGAAGCGTTTATCGGTTTTTGTCAGAAACCACCAGCGGCCTGGATCGGTACCAAAAAGGCCCCGCGATTCAAAGTCACTGAGGGTGTTCGTGTGGCCAATCCTGAATGGCGACCCTTTGTGGCTACCGTGTCGAAATCAGCGTTCAAAAAAGGCGAATTACCCGATAAGGCCAGCTACACCACGTCCAATGGGTCCGTAAAAGAGCTGTTGGCGATCATCGGCAGCTTCTTCCAATACCTGCAATTGGAAGAATATACCGTCTCTAATCCTGTGGCATTGATTCGTCAGAAAAGCAAATTTGTACAGAAACGCCAAGGCCATACTACGGTGCGACGACTCAGTACACAACAGTGGCAAACGGTGATTGATACCGCCGAACAATTGGCTGAGGAAGATCCAGCAAATCACGAACGCACACTGTTTATGATATCTGTGCTGTACGGCATGTACTTGCGTATCTCCGAATTAGGCGCGAGTGATAGATGGACGCCAAGCATGAATGATTTCCACAAAGACCACGATGGGCTGTGGTGGTTTACCACGGTGGGAAAAGGCAATAAAGAACGTCAAATCGCGGTGAGCGATACGATGCTTGCAGCCCTGAAACGCTGGCGACGTTATCAGGGATTGACCGCGTTGCCAACACCGGCAGACAAAGCACCGCTGTTCCCTCTTCATAGAGGCAATGGTCCACTAAGTGACACTACCCATATCCGGAAAATAGTTCAGACGTGTTTCAATCGAGCTATCGAAAACCTCTCTGAACAAGGACTCAAAGAAGATGCCGATGCCATGATGGGTGCCACCGTGCACTGGTTACGACACACGGGAATTTCTGATGATGTGAAGCGTAGGCCTAGGGAGCATGTCAGGGATGACGCAGGACATAGCTCCAGTGCGATCACAGACCGGTATGTGGATATAGAGCTTAAAGAGCGCCACAAATCGGCTAAACGGAAGAAGATTCAATCAGACTGAAAACACCCTGATCGCTGCTGGCGTTTCCATAGGTATTTGAGATTGTACAGAAAGATTGATCCGCTTTTACTCTGCAAACCACCACATCAGTCTTCAGCTGACATGCTCATATTTTCACCCATACAAACATCATAAGTACCGACGCACCTTCGCCGTGTAATCCCGATACGGTTGCCCGTATTGCTCTTCCATCCAAGGCTCTTCGGCGAATGGTGCTATCAGTAGCAGCAGAATTCCCGCGATAATGGCGGGAATGGCAATCATTGATGCGCAAAGAAAAGCCCAGCCGAAAAGTATCGCGATATTAGCGACGTACTGTGGATTGCGTGAATAACGATAGAGTCCATCAACCTCGAGCTGGCCGACAGCACCTCCCGTCTGTGGTAGACCAAAGCGAATCACTTCTGACCAGACCCCAAGGTTGCCGAGAAAGATAAGAAGGGGCCCGAGAACGTAACGCAGTTGACCTGCAACGGTCGCCTCACCCCATCCGAGTAGGCCCAGTGCAATGATCGCACCGAAAAGCGCATAAGTGACGCCCCACACAATTACTGGCGTTTGTGGCCCATAGGATCGCGGTGGCCAATTTCTGCGAGCTGGATAAACCACTGACCAACCCACGGTTATCAAGATCATTCCCGCCAAAGTCAACGCGAACAAGAGTAAGCCCGTTACGAGAATGTCTACTCAGCCCGCTTGGTGTTGATGATCGTTCGCAGTGCGTTTTTCGTTCAGCGACTGTCTGATAATCTGAATAGCTGAAGACAGGAACAGACTGGCCATAATGCCGGCAACGATCAAGTCCGGCCAGCCGCTGGCCGTTCCCCAAACGCCAAGGGCAGCAAACATGACAGCGATGTTACCAATGGCATCATTGCGTGAACAAAGCCAGACAGACCGAACGTTAGCGTCGCCATCCTTGTAGCTCATCAGCAGGAGGACGCTTGCACAGTTGGCGACCAGTGCAAGGAATCCTACCCAGCCCATGATTTCCGCAGTTGGAACACCTCCATAAAACACTCGGTAAACGGTTGATCCAAACACCCATGCACCGACTGCCAACAAGCTGATTCCCTTGAACAGTGCCGCGTTGGTTCGCACGGCAATGGACGAGCCGATGACAGCCAGCGAGAGGCCGTACGTCAGTGCATCGGCCAGGAAGTCCAATGCATCGGCCTGCAAGGCTTGCGATTGGGCCAATCGACCAGCGCTCATCTCTACAGCGAACATCAGTGCGTTGATAGCGATGACGAGCCAGAGCCTGCGTTTGTAGTCGTCTGAGACTCCATCGAATTTGGTGTCATTGCCGCAACATCCAGACATAGTTGAATCCTTTTACTGTGATTTCGGTATAGTGTAATATCTCTAGTCACTAGAGGTTCAAGGGATATTTGACAATGTTTTCGATTGGCTCACTGTCGAAGCAAACAGGCGTTAAGGTGCCCACAATTCGCTATTACGAGCAGATCGGTCTGATCGCTCCGGCAGACCGAACAGAGGGCAATCAACGCCGATATCGAAAAGAGGCTCTGCAGCGTCTGGGATTCATCAAGCATGCGCGTGAGCTGGGTTTTTCCATCCAGAGCATTCTGGCTCTGATCGAACTTCACGATTACCCGGACAGAAGCTGCGCAGAGGCAACAACGATCGCGCGCGAGCAGCTCAGTGATGTCAGAGAACGTATTGCCAGTCTAGTGAGACTTGAATCCGAGCTCGTCAGAATATCTGACGGATGCAAAGGAGCTGGAGTGGCAAGTGATTGCTATGTGCTTGCTTCGCTGGCCGATCACCGTTATTGCGAAACACAACATTGATTACAGGGTACGTAGCTAAAGAAACAGGCGCGAACCAAGATTGCCTAGCGAACCTTGGCGCACGAATATCCCAGTCTGTATTGAGTTCTGGATGTCGCTACTCGCCTTGCATCAAGGCAGTATAATGCCGTTATAGTCGCCTCGGGTACGCAAGGTCACCACGACATCCTCATCGGTTCGATTCCGCCAGAACCAGCCATGATTGCTGGTGACGGTGCGGGTACTGTGATTGGTACCTTGTTGGCCATTCGCACGAACACCAGCTGCATCCTCCTTTTCACCTATCTAGACATCGCCCGTAACATCTAAACATGAAGAGAAAAATGCGGGTAATTCTCAGAAATCTTCAGCTTATCCTCAGATTAGGCAGTTAGTGTCTGACTATCAGCCAACACCAAGACACTAACTCAATATGATGAACTCAAAATCGCGAAATTTCACTATCGCTTGTGCACTGGCCTCTATGAGTAGTTATGTGCCAGCAGCCTCAGCAGAAGATGATCGTTATGAGTTGGGATTCCGTGCTGAGACAAATCTGGGGCCTGGCGTACCGACCAATGACATGATAGGTTTTTCATTTATTGGGCGTTATCAATTGAATGAAAACTGGTGGCTCGGACTCGCATTAGAGCATTCACCAGAGTACGATGTGGAGGATCCGTTCCGTCGATTCAATATCGATGCCGAATCTAACGATCCAGCAGCAACATCCACCATGATCAGTGCGTGGGGTGAACGCCGGTATTGGCAAACGCCAATGAGGCGATACCTGTTCTGGACGGCTGGAATGGGTATCAACCAGGTTGATGTCGATGATCTGGTTGATACGGACAATGCAGGTAATCCCTATGATATTTCAACCGAAGTCGATAGTGAAATTGCTTTGACAGGTTCATTTGGCCAACGGCATCAATTAGGGTCTGCGTTTTCTGTTGGCTACGGTGCACGCGTTGAATACCGTTTCACTGAGTGGACGTTCACGAACCGCGAAACAGATGAAACAGCCACAGTCGATGACTACTTTGTTCACGGTGCATTCGTAGACTTCAACTACACCTTTTAGCGTTTCTTTAGGTGCTATAGACTCAAAGCCATGTGAATCTATAGATAGAAACCTGGAACAGGTAATAACCGTCGCGTCATCAAGTAGCTCATCAGCCAGAGGACGCTTGCAAAGTTGGCGACCAGCGCAAGAATCCCGACCCAGCCCATGATTTCCGCAGCCGGAACCCCGCCGTTAAACACCCGGTAACTACGAGCAGATCGGATCGATTGATCGGGCAGAACGCACGGAAGGCAATCAGCGTCGCTACCGAAAAGAGGCGTTGCAGCGTTTGGGATTCATCAAACACGCACACAAGCTGGGCTTTTCCATCGAGACCATTCTGGCTTTGATCGAGCTCAACAACCATCCAGATAGAAGCCGCGCAGAGGCAACGACGATTGCGCGAGAGCAGCTCAGTAGCGTCAGAGAACGCATTGCCAGTCTCGTCAGGCTAGAGTCCGAGTTAGTCAGAATTGCTGACGGATGCACAGGAGTCGGGGTGCTTAGCGATTGTTATGTACTTGCTTCAATGGCTGATCACGGGCACTGCGAAAATCAACATTGATCAGGGACCACGCAGTCGAGGGAAGAACAACCAAGATTGGTTCGCTAACCTCAGCGCAGGATAACTCCCGAATCCTTTATCCCCCCCCTATTACCAAATCCAGTTTTAGATGTTAGATCAATGTGATGCTTGCCGCCCAGTACTCGTAACCAAACCCGCCAATAATAGGCTGCAGGCGCTCTTTCACCTCCGTGCATTGTGATCAAATTAGTTCACTACATGAATTCTCGCCAGAATCAAAATCATACTCAGTTGCCAATATACAGATCATAATGAATCAGACGCGTGATTTTTGTTAGAAGTCACAATGATGGTGTTTTAATTATAAAGTCCTAATTGAGAGCGCGTGAGGATGAACCATTGATCATCGTTGTTTACTTTCCCTCCATTGTCGCGCACAAACAATACGCCTCCAGAAATCGGGCTTAGTCCTTCAACGTCATCGAAAAGACTTTTTTTATCACTTTCATAACGTACCGGGACGGTGTTTAATGTTGCTGAGAGCGTCCATAGTGTCGATCGATTCTTCCCACCTGATTCTTGCTTACCGATAATGAAATAGGTATCGGACAGATCGTCATATGCCATAGCACGAATACCGTTTTTACCAAGATCGATAGTGCGCAGTGTGCTCGAAAATTCAGGCTCTGCACCTTCAAGATAGTCAATGGAATTATCCAGAGAAATGACAATGGCATTGTTATCGAGCAACGGCGCACGCAAGCCTATTTGCAATACCTGTCTTTTACGATCAAAGGCGATTGCTTCAATGTTTAACGCATTCTTGCCACCTTTTTTGCTACCTTCGACAATTTTGGCTAATTCTGGATAGCGCTTTGCCAGCTGATCGAAGAGGTCATAGCGAATCGCTGTGCTGGTAACGTCCGCTCCATCGCGAGTTAGCAAAACAATTTTTTCTCGAGCTGGAAGCTTGCCGCGACTAGCATTTTCATGGGATCCGATAATGATATATTGATTAGATGACACTCGCGCTATGCCCTCCAGATCATCCAGCGGTCCTATCTGTTGGCGTTGTATGAAGCCTTTGGCGGGACGCTGGTCAAATTCCTGAAATCTGAAGTGCAAAGGATCGCTAGCTGAAACCTCCAAACGTCGTAGTGCGTGACTTGCTTCATCTTCAACTACAATGAGCGTTTGCGCATCCAGCATCGTCACGCCTGAAGGCTCACGTATCGTCGTGAAACGACCTTTGAGCGCGGGGTCACCGATGCTAGCTCCGTGCTGGGGAACATCGGCAAGCGCTAGCGAACATAACGCCGTCATGGATAGAAACAGAAGTCGACTGCTTTTCAATGCGAAAGTCCTTGATGTCTAATAATGAAATGCCTTGTAGCGTCTATACTGCGATACCGACGCAAATCCTCGACTACGCTATTCCACCCGGTGAAACTTCACGAATAGCATGCGTACAGCGAGTAGTGATAGCGCTGCCATAAGTGCCACCAGACCGATCTTGCCAATCGACAAGCCAGAGTTGGCTGTATACACAGACTCATCGATTGGGTCCATATCGTCGACTATCAACCTGTCGCCAGGGACATTTCGGTTTTCTAGTGAAAAGTGGTCTGGTACTGCCCCCGCGATATCTTTAAATTGACAAGTGGCTCGATCGTCGGTGAGGGTACAGAACAGTGCACCATAGTTTGCGTTTTGGTTTGCCGTATAAATTGAGGCCCACCAATCGTCTGTGTATTTTTGTTCACGAATGCCGCGACCCCCAAGGCCGGACACAAATGCAAATGAGCTTCCCGGTCCGACTTCGAGCACATCGCTGCGGTGAGCTACCACCTTGTTTTCAAAGTCTGTCATCAAAAATGTGCGGGAATATGAATGTTCATGAGCCGTTGCCACAATACCGCCGTTATTCAAGCATGCAGAGTAGACGTCCCAGCCGGTTTCATCCCCCTTACCTCCTACCTGCATGCTTTTCTGATTTTTGTGCCACGTACAAAAACGCCACACATTCGATGCGTTGGAAAGCTCGCTGTCAAGATAGTCAGCGTATTCATCTTGTGCACGTACGCCCTCTACTTCACTCACCCCCGGTGCGACCTGTACAACTGACACACCACGAAACGTGCAATGCGCTTTGACGCCGGGATTACCTTGACAAATGAGTTCAGGTACTGCTTGAATGCGATTTATCAGCCATTGGCGATAGGCTAACCACTCATGGTTCTCATGATTACCAACGGTGAGCAAGACTGGAAAACTATTCCCCAGAATCTCATCGATATTGGCTATCCACTTCTCGGCGGCGTTGGGATTATAACCAAGGTCACCTTGGATGAGGAGCAAATCAGCCCGTTCATCCGCTACCAATTGCAAGACAGCACGCGCATTCTCCCCCGTATCCTGGTCACCAATAAAGGCAACTGTCAATGCTGCAGACGTGCTGGCCGCGCTGGTCGCTAGCGTGAAGAAAACGACTACGACGCAGGTTTTGACAATAGATTGATAATGCATTCAGACAGTGTGCAATGCAAAGCTGAAATTTCGCTGAAGATTTCCAGGTTGGTTAAACGCCTAAAAGCGATAGGCAACTGCAAAGTAGGCACCGCTAACCGTATAGTCATCAATTGTGGTCGACTCTTCACTGATCTGCTCAGTCACTGACCAACCTGCAAATTGATATTGAAGCAGTACGCTTCCCATTGCAGACCTGTGCGGTGTCAATTAATAACGAACTCCAATGGTTCCCTCAACAACAGTCTCAGTACCTGCATCAATCCTCAAATCAAAGTCTGCGCTGTTGTAGAGCACGGCTACAAAGGGATCAACATCGATTGAGTTGATACCAAGACCCACTGAGCAAAAGGGTTGCAGTTGTCGGCTACCGACTCCGTATCGACGCTCCGCAAATGCTGTGATCATGGACGTGCTACCAACAAAGTCTTCACCGGGGCTTTCCAAGCCCAGGAACGTAACGGATGTTCTACATCGAATTCCGATGATGAATCGATGGCAGCGCCGAGGTATCAGCCTGGCTGGTTTAATCCGTAGCGCACGACCAGAGCATAGCCCAGCACATCGTTGACGGGCTTTCCGGACCCCCGTCTGATGTCGGCTCGGGTGCTGATGTCCAAATCTGCCGCTTGGGCGCTGATGGGGGTAAAACACACTGTGAGCGCAGAGACTGTCGCAGTAATGAATGCGCGATTACGCAAGGCTACCAATCTGAAGCAGATGGTCATGCTTATTACCTTTTCGTTTCTGAAGATAGTCTGATGACTATGTCATGCGAATCTAAAGATATATTTTTGAACGGCAGTGGTCGAAGGTCCATCAATCGATCAATACACATTGATATAACTTTGGTACAACCTTCTGAAAGGCTCGTCGATACTGCCAACTGAGCGTTTACTCCTGGGCGTGTTCGGTTAATTGATGGCTAAATTGCAGCTCGAGTAGGCAGCTTCTGAGTGTAGTTTTGCGAAGGACTCGATGACATCCTTAGTTTTTTACCTGTTCAACGTCGTTGACTCAGTGAATCTTCAGCTTCAGCAACCATGATGAACATATGATTCATCAGCTATCCAGATACGGGGCAACAGGACTTATCGGTACTGCCGTCCATTATGCAGTTATGTATTGGCTACTGCAGGTGGGTTCATCACCAGTCATCGCCACGTTACTCGGCGCGGTGGTTGGTGCGTTAGTTAATTTTCTGGGATGTCGTCAATGGGTGTTCAAAGGCACCACGTACACGGTGAGCCTCGAGGCTTTTCGCTTCGCTTTGGCATCGGGTCTGAGTCTAGTAACCAATACAACACTTGTCTGGATGCTAACGGAAACGCTTGGCGTCTGGACATCTCAGCTAATGGCTACGCTGTGTAGCTTCATTGTCGGCTATTTAACTAATCGACACTGGACGTTCTCAACTGCTACTCATAAATCATCATGAAAGCCCAAGACACCCTGCCTGCTCTACAGTCCGTGACCATCATTATTCCGGTCCACAACGAAGCTGACGGCCTTGATGCACTGTTGATGCGTATCAACAATGTTACTTGTACTTTGCCCTATTCGTGGACTTATCTATTTGTTAACGATCACAGCAGCGACGAGAGCCTGACGCTATTAAAGCGGCATCGGGAAATTGATCCGCGTATTGGCATCGTCACTCTGAGTCGGTGCTTTGGAAAGGAATACGCACTTAGCGCGGGCATTGCACATGCGGATACTGATGCGGTAGTACTCATGGATGCGGATTTGCAAGACCCTCCAGAGTGTCTTCCTAGAATGGTACAGGCTTGGCAATCAGGCTTTGACGTCGTTGCCATGAGACGCGCTGATCGGCGTGTAGACACACGATTCAAACGCGTCTGTGCAAACGGCTTTTATCGGATCATGCAGCAGATAGGTGACGTTCCTGTTCCGGCAGATGTCGGTGATTTTCGGCTGATGAGTCGAAAAGTTATCACAGTTCTAAATCTACTACCTGAGTCCAACCGCTGCATGAAAGGATTATTTGCGTGGGCCGGTTTCAACACCACGCAAGTTGACTACGTCAGAGAGGGCCGCTGTGCCGGACAATCACAGTGGCCATTATCTAAACTCATAAAACTGGCCGTTGATGGAATCACTGCACACAGCATCGCGCCTTTGCGTCTGGCAACTTACTCTGGAGCGTTTGTCGCACTGATTGCCGTCTTGTTTGGGGTATTTACGATACTCAAGACACTCACGCTGGGTGACCCTGTTGCGGGCTACACCACGCTTCTTACTGTGGTGACGTTCTTGGGTGGATTGCAGCTACTTGCAATTGGTGTGATGGGTGAATATATAGGCCGGACTTACATAGAGTCAAAACGACGCCCGGTGTTTATCGTTGATGAGGTGCTGCCCCCTTGCGTACAGCTGCGTAATGGTTATCAACTCACATCAGTGGCAAACCAACGCATTGGTGAAGCCGTATGAGGGTGCCAAGTTCGCGATGGTGGTTAGCCGCCGTTGTCATTGTACTGGTGATCAGGTTCGTGAGTCTTTCAACGTATCCACTGACCGATACAACCGAAGCACGGTACGGTGAGATTGCTCGGGTCATGGCCACCAGTGAAAACTGGATTACACCCCAGCTGGAGCCCGGCGTACCGTTTTGGGCTAAACCGCCGCTGTCTTTCTGGCAAGGTGCGGCGAGTGTGACGTTATTGGGCACCTCGGAGTTTGCTGTGAGGTTACCCATGTTCCTGAACGTGCTGGTCGTGCTCGCCCTGGCGTATGGATTTGCTCGATATCTGTGCAACCATCGTCATGCTCTCATCAGTACGTTCATCATCATTACCAGTGTGGTTGGCTTCATCAGCTCGGGCGCTGTTATGACGGATTCCGCGATGATGTTATCAACGACCCTGGCAATGATCAGCTTTTGGTACGCTCTTGAGCATGGCAGTCGACATTGGGGTTACTGCTTTTTCATAGCACTTGTTATTGGTTTCTTGGCAAAAGGTCCTGTTGCCTGGGTCCTGACGGGAATCCCCATCATTTTGTGGTTGACACTTCATCGGCGATGGGCTGATCTGTGGACTAGACTCCCTGTGGTTAGTGGAGTCGGTATGGTGATAGTGTTCACCCTACCCTGGTTCATAATGTCAGAGTTACGCACACCGGGATTCTTGAACTATTTCTTCGTCGGTGAGCACTTACTGCGTTTTGTTGATAGTGGCTGGACTGGGGATCGCTACGGCACGGCGCATGATGAGCCACGTGGTACGATCTGGCTGTTCACATTGGCAGCGTTCGCACCATGGTCTGTTGTTGCCATGGTTATCGGTGCTGCCAAGCTGCTCAAGTTTAGATTTCAACCGCTTCTTGGCACATTAAGCCCTATCCAGCACTACCTTATTCTGTGGTGCGTGTGGCCATCCGTGTTCTTCACTTTCGCTGGGAACATATTGCCCACGTATGTGCTACCCGCACTTCCCGCTTTTGCCATGCTCTTGGCCATGGCGTTAAATCAATCCCGGAAGTCATTATTACTTATAGTGCCAGGATTGTTGCTGCCTGTCGCCGTCGTGTTTGCCGGCCCCCTGGGTATCATGGATCGATTGGAACAACAAACGCAGCGCGCCCTGATTCACTATGCGCAAAGTACCTACCCCAAGGTTCCGTTGGTCTATGTCGGTAAAGCGCCCCACTCCGCTCGCTTCTACTCTCACGGCACGGCCAAATTCTTTCCAGATGTTGATTCTTTACGTGTGTGGTCGCAGAGTCAAGATTCAGTATTGATTGCGGCACCACAAAGCACCGGGTTGCCTGCAGTGCTGAATGAAAAACCACTAAACTATATTGGACACTGGAATTCATACGATCTGTACGTATTAGATTCACCAGTTGCACCACTCACGTCGCACTCCCCCAATGCTGTTCCATCACCGTGAAAGCCATACGAATATTCGGCTATATGCTTGTGCAAACGCACTCCAGTTTGGACATTGATGGTGCGCATCATCGTTACAGCTCGATACTGTAGCCGGTGGGACATGAAGAATTAGATCCTCTGATGATATTTACCATTTAAATTTGCAGTAAATTCCCAATTCCTTTTACACAGACTCACACAACACATGAATAATATCTATCGTCTTAGCAGTGCTCTGCTCGCCGTACTATCCATGACAGGATGCGGATTCGATGGAGGACCCATTATCAAGGAAGATGCCAGTGAAAATACATTCCAATTCGGTGGAGCTTTGGATGATGCTGAGCTGCTGTCACTAAACGTGAAGCAAGCATTGAAGAAAAATGCACAAACCATGCACGCAGGAATACAGGTCAGTACCAAAAACGATACCGTCAAACTCTCAGGCTATGTTGATAACGACGCAGTAGCGGCTGAAGCAGAACGAATCGCATATCAGGTGCCAGGGGTGCGTTTTGTCGTAAATGCCCTGTACATTCGCTAACGGACCAAACATTGACGCACAAATGTCGGACTGTCGGTGACGTTATTGGATGAGCATAATATGCCAATTACCAATGCGGTAGACGTTGCGGTCCCGACCAGAGAACTACTGCTGATGGCTTTCTCGCATCTTCTCAATGTAATAGCCAAATCCCCGCCGTGTGTGGATTGTCGCCGGGGCCCCTGCCCCTTGTAGTTTTCGACGAATAGCGCTGATATGCACTTCAATACTGTTACGCGTTAGATCAATCTCATACCCATGTAACTCTTCAAGCAAGGCTTCATGTGTGATTGTGTCACCACCATGTCGTTCAATGGCGGCTAGTATGCGATATTCGGTTCGGGTTAGCGATAGATCACAGTGATCAAAGGTCGCATTCAGCGCATCAGCATCCAGATGAAGCCCTTGAGTGACGTGTTTTGTGTGATTCGGCTTACGCTCCGACGCATAACGTGCCAATGATCTGATTCGTGCGGTTAGCTCATCATGTGCAAACGGTTTGATCAGATAATCATCTGCCCCAGCACTCAGACACTCTACACATTCTTGTGAAGTTCCTGTGTGGGACAGCATCAAGATGAGCGACATATTTCCGTTGTCGCGTAAGGTTTTGACAAATGAGATATCGTTATTAGTGAGTGATCCATAGTCCAACACCATTAGATCAATCGATGTACGCTCTAGCGTAAGACTCGTAGCCTTTGGCTCGGTGGTGTGAATAACATGAATGTCGTGTTCTGACATCTCGGGTTCTAATGTTTGGAAAATCGCTGTCGAATTATCCAAAAGCAGTAGAGTCAGTGGTTGAGACATGGGCATGCTCCGCACTCTATGAGATCGTCGTTATACAAGTAAAGGCAATATCTGAGCGTCGTTGAGTATGGGAACCAGTAGAGCACACCCCAGTGCAACAAAAAACCAGACGACATCCATAAACGCAGAGTGGACCTGCCGCATGTTCACCGTGTACTGATCAACGCCCTTATAGAGTTTAAAATCAGGTATCAGTCGCGGTGTGCACTCGAGGTAAGCCTGATACTGATGGCCAAGGGCTGTCGCCAGACGCTTCTCCTCATTAGCGATCACAGACGGATAGATCACAATGAAAAATGCGATTAGTAGTAACGTAATGACAATGGACGTTGTAGCGATTCCAATGCCTGTGGCACCCATAAAGCTAAATAGATACAGTGGATTGCGCACTATAGAGAAGGGCCCGACGTCGATCAGCGTACTGGTCTTATACCCACACAGATACAACGAGCACCACAATCTTCCCAGTACGGCAATGATGACAAATCCGCTGGCGATGAGCAATGTGGCCAATCTGAAACCTTGCTCAGCTGGCAATAGCGGGCTAGTAAATAGCGCTACACTGATAATTCCCAGAAAAAACACTTTGGATATAGCGATTCGATGACGTGCAATGAAATTCTGGTTCATGACCTGTTATTGATGATTCAATACGGTATCATCCAATAGCTAACTGACAGTTCACTGAAATCAAGCTGAGTACAATCTGAATTGTAGGCGTTGCAACGTTAATCGTACCTACAATTAGTCGAAACAAGTTTGTTACAAGACGCAATCACTTCAGCGTCGCCCAAAGATACTGCTTAATATTTCATCGTCAACGACTGCCCTCCAACTATGAAAATTCTTTTGGTAGAAGACTCTCATAGCCTACAAAGATCCTTAGGCGCCGGACTGACGAATTCAGGCTTCGCCCTGGATCAGGCGTTTGATGGCGAAGAGGCTGCTGGGTTTATGGCGTTAAATGAGTACGATTGCATTATCCTGGATCTGATGATCCCGAAAATCGATGGGCTGGAGTTACTCAAGCGACTTCGGGCAAAGGGCAGCGATACACATGTATTGATCCTCTCAGCCAAAGACCAGGTCGAGGACCGCGTCCGAGGGCTCGATATGGGAGCTGACGATTATCTGATCAAACCGTTTGCCTTTGATGAGCTCGTCTCACGCATTCGTGCTGTTACGCGGCGTAAGCGAACGGATGGGCGAGGTGCCAGCACAACGATTGAGATAGACACACTAAAAGTGGACTGTGTGTCGCGCTCCGTATCTGTGGACGATCAAACCCTTTTGTTGACACCCCACGAATATGCCCTGGTGGAACTGCTCAGCCGCCGACGCGGCCAAGTGTTTTCACACGACCAATTGATGTCCAAGTTGTATTCGTCAGATCACGATGTGACACGCAACGCAGTCGAAGCCCACATCAGCTCTTTACGGAGAAAGCTCAAAGCCGCAGGTATTGCTGAATTGATAGCAACACGCCGCGGATTTGGTTACTACATCCCTCATTAACGATACGGCGTACTACGGCGTAAAGGGTGCTTCGTGATCAATGGATTGAATGACGGCATCGCCACTCAGCTGGTAGCTGATGCTGTCACCGGTCTCGTTTTCATATTCAACGACAAAGGTGCGTGAACCATCTGCAGCATCAACAGCTTCAAATTCAACAATGGGTAGTACAACGCGCTCCATTCCGATAATCTGAAGCAGCGCGGCAGGAATCTGGTCTTCCGCCAGTAGGGTTTCCAAAGACAGGAAATTGCCTGAGGCATCATAATTAGCCTCCAGTTCTTCCTCAGCGAGCATGAAAGCTATCGCGTAGGTTATACCACTGACATCCTCTGCTTCAGTAATTTCCTCGATAGCGCCTTCAGGGTATCGGAGTGCGAAGGCATCGGCTACCAGCGTAGGCAGTGATTCAATAATGCGCCCTGTTGCCGATTCGAGCCGCTCTCCTGTGGCAGAGTACATGGCTTCCACCTCCAGCGTCTCATCCTCTGACAATCCTTCTATGCCCCATAGCGTTGATGACACGACACCATCGGTGTATGCCTGCGATCTGAACACCTCGGCGGCCGTCACTTGTGGAAAACCTGTTGCAAAGTCCGCAGCGATATTGTCTGGGAATGCTGCCAGTGCATTCTGAACCGTGTCACTGGTGGACAGCATGACCAATGAATCTTCGTGTTCGACTTTAAGTACTCGCGCCATATCATCTGTCACCACCGTCAGGCTCTGACCCAGATCACTTTCATATTCCACCGAGTACTGCACTGCGCCATCAGCAAACGTCACACGTTCAAACCCTGAGTCAGGCAAATTGGATGCGCCGCTGACGTCGGTTCTACTCAAGGCTGCTGCCACAGACGCGGGTAGGTCAGATTGCACAATCTCTTCTTCTAAAAACAGATACGTACCGTCATCCGCTACATTGACTTCCGCCTCAGCCCCATTCGCATCTAGCAAGACCGCCCAGGCAATAACGCCGTCAGCATCCGTCCGCTCAATTTCAACAACAGGTGCATCCGGGTAGCGTGCCCGGACTGTTGACTCCACGATGGCTGTCATTGCATCGACAGGCTCGGCTCTTATATTCTCCAGCACCACCCCGTCAGTGCCATAACGTGATTCACGTTCAGCTGTTTCATCACTGCTTATTCCTTCAACGCCCCAGGACGTCACTTCGCTACCGTCAGACGATACCTCCATTCGTCGAAAGACTTCAGCAGCGATGACTTCGCTGTTATTTAGCGCGAAACGAGGGAGTAAGGAGTCGGGAAAATCTGCCACAGCATCAGAGACCGAGTCTCCAGTCGCCCCTGCGGTTGCGGCGGATATTGGATCACTGCTTCCACATCCTGATAAAAGGGTTATGGATACCAATGCCGTCACGGCAGTCAGTTGAAAATGTCTTTTCATCGTTGAATTATCTCTAGATTCAGGGAATGCCATCGGTAGAATCCGACGCAGAGTACATACTGTGTGCAATCGATCTGAAGATAGCCTGATATCAATCTGAAGTTATTCTGAAGAGTAAAGCTCCGGGTTGTGGAATCCAGAGCTGCATCGTCGTATTCCTGTCCTGCCATGGCAAGCAATCGAACATCCGTGCAGTCAACTGTGTCGTTTTTACAGCAATGTGATCAATGCTTTCGCCCCCTAAGTCTCGGCTAAGTGAAGCACCCTACAGTGTCACTCACGCAATCAAGCATTGCGCTTCAATCACTTTCATACAGCATTACAGAGACTATATAGACATGAACATATCACGTAAACTTATCGCAACAACGATCGCCATTGCTAGCCTGGCGGGTATCGGCTCCTACGCAGTTGCTAACAGCAAGGCAAACGCTCAGAACCGGATCGCGGTGTCAGAGGTACCGGTCACTCACGATCAGGCCGTGGGAATTGCTTTGCAGGTTGTACCCGGTACGGTGATCGGATCAGAGCTTGAGCACGACGATGAGCCCATGCTTTGGGAGGTAGAGATCGTTGACGCTACCGGTCAGGCATTCGAGCTCGAGATCGATGCCACTACCGGCGAGGTGCTCACTCAGGAAGCGGCTGATATTGACGATGACGATGACCACGAAAAAGAGGATCCTGAGTCAGAGATTCAGAATACAAACTGATTGGCGTCTACCACCACACCGATCTTGCCATGCACACGGCATGGCAAGACAACTGCACCGGCCGATTTTACGGTCGGTGCCTTAACCATAATTGGATAATAGAGAACATGTACATTCAAATGAATCTGGACGGTGTTGAGATCAACTCAACGAAAGATGATCAGGTAGATACACCAAAGAGACCGCCATTTCGCGCGCTGGTGTCAGGCATACTATCGCTGGGACTGGGTATCATTGCCACGATTGTCGGTTTAATGATGGGGATGACCATGATGCTTATCGTGTTAGGTCTGATGCCCATTGCCCTGTTGTGGGTCTGGTATGTGACCCGGCGCGTATCGGTGACACCAGTCTCGGTGGTGGCAACGGTTGCCTCGGGCTCACAAACAGGCCACGATGAAGCTCAGACACCACCCGAGTATGAAAAAGACGTGACAGCTTCTACCACCGCTGAGCCTGAATCAAAGCTTGACGGCACCAACAGCGCGCACCTGTAGGTGCGCGTTCTACTGGTGGAGGATGATGATCTGATTGGTGGCGCGATCCGTGACGCCCTGAGTGATGCTTCCATGTCTGTGGATTGGGTCAAGGACGGGCAAGCAGCACTGGCAGCCGCCTCAGACGATGTTCATGCTCTAGCACTACTCGATCTTGGCCTGCCCAAGCAGGACGGTCTATCGGTGCTCAGAGCGCTACGAAATAAGCGGGCCACTATTCCCGTGATCATCATCACGGCCAGAGACGCCGTGGAGGATCGAATTGCCGGGCTGGACCTGGGTGCTGATGATTATCTTGTCAAACCATTCCCCGTTGATGAGCTGATGGCGCGCATGCGCGCCGTCTTGCGACGCCATCATGGCTCGTCCACGTCGACACTTGGCAATGGGGTCATCGAATTGGATCCCGTCTCGCGCATCGCCAGCCGAGATGGAAATGATCACACATTGTCTGCGCGTGAGTATGCCGTTCTGCATGCGCTGATGCTCCGCCCTGGTCAGGTTCTGTCCCGTGACGATCTTGAAGATCGAGTCTATGGATGGAACGAGGAAGTTGCCAGCAACGCCATCGAATTCCTGATCCATGGACTACGCAAGAAACTGGGTGGGGATGTTATCAAGAACATCAGAGGTCTGGGATGGTTAGTACCAAAATCTTGAAATATGTTGTTCAGCAGTCCTCTCTTCGGCAGGCGTTAACCCATGCCATTGTGCTGACATCGCTGGGTATGCTGGTAATTGCAGCCATATTCTCCAGCGCCATAGCCTTTTTTGACGCAAAAGAGCGTCAGGATGATCTGCTGGTGTCTATCAGCGAACTCGTTCAATCCCGGCAACTAACCGATAGCGAACAGATTAGTGATGACACCGATGAAGAGACACTCATTGTGCGTCATAACACGAGCAACCAGGAGGGACAGCAGTCACGTTTACTTAATAGACTTCCACTGGGCTTACATACGCAGAAAATTCACGACAATACCTGGCGCGTGAATATACAAGAACACCCTGCCTTGGGTTTACGTTTCATGGTTGCACAGCAAACGGCAATACGAAACGAAAGTGCCTTCACTGGCGCATTATACGGATTCCTACCTGCAGCCACACTGGTCGTGCTGATGTTGTTTATCGTAAATTGGGTCGTTCGACGGCAATTTAGGCGGCTCGATGTATTAGCCCAACAACTTGATCATCAGGGTGAAGGTCGAGCACAGGATATCGATGCCGTCGAGGCACCCGATGAAATACGCCCCTTTCTGAACGCTATCTCGCGGCTAATAACGCGCAACGCTGAAGTGTTACGACGGCAACGACGGTTCATCGCTGATGCGGCCCATGAGTTACGTTCCCCCATCGCCGCGCTGGTGTTGCAATTGGATAATCTAAAGAACGCTAATGAAAGTACGGATGCGGCTCAGCGACTCGAACGACTGGAGCAAAGCGGAACTCGATTGCAACGTTTGGTGGTACAACTGCTGGATTTGGCACGACTTCAAAACAGAGATATTCCGACCCTGGCAATCATTGACTGGCAAGATGTGATCCGTGATGTTGTGACCGAGCGAATAGATGTCGCTGAATCCCGGCAGATTGATCTTGGCGTATCCGAGGTGGTGAGTGCACAAGTGCATGATCATGCTCAAGGACTGTCGCGTCTGCTGGGGAACGCGCTCGACAATGCCGTGCGCCATACACCTCCTGGTGGACGCATTGACATTAGCCTCACCGTTTCCAACGGCCTAGCGCAACTGATCGTTGATGACACCGGTCCCGGTATTGCTGAGACGGAACTGGAGCGTGTTTTCGAGCCATTTAACAGAGGTACATCAGCGGGTAGCGAGGGAAATGCCACAGGTACGGGCCTGGGTTTGAGCATCTGCCGTGAGATCGCTTCGCTACTGGAGGGCGAGGTGAGTCTTTCAAACAGACCTGGTGGTGGTCTGCGGTTCCTCTATCGTCAGCCTTTAGCAACAGCGGTCGTACTTTGATGATTCCTACACTCAGAAGGAATGTTAATACCCGTCGATGTCGTTCAAAACAACCGTCGACAATGCGTGTTTTCCAATTCATTGTATGCTTGGGGATGACAGGTCCTGCACTGTCGACATCCCCACCTGTTTGTCCGAATGAGGAGGCTGTGACCTATCCATCGTTCGCCCAGATGGGCGCACCACCAACGGTGGCGACGTGGAAAGAACTCACCCGTCTGCCGGTAGAATGCCATATCACTCTTCAGAATGCCGCAGAGCTAACGGTTGCATTTGCCAGCCTCTTTACACACTCAGGGTCGATTGAGGATATTGCGCAGCGTCTTGGAGCTATTTCAACAACACAAGGTCTGCGCTACTGGTCGGTGAGTGATCAAGATTGGCGCGAATTGGTGTCTGAGGCGCATGCGCTCCAAACTGATAACGCGAAATCGATAAGACCCGATTTCACTGATCAAGAAATACTGAGCGGAAAAACTCTGTTTTTTGCGCAGAACGATACCCGCTCCTGGGGGCTCAATACCTACAGCCTCAAGGCGATCAGCTCATCGCCTGATCATTTGGTTCTGGAGAGTCACAATAGCTCTTCAGTACGACTGGGCCCCATCACATTGTTTAACCCAGATGACGCCAAATCGGTATTGTTTATTGATCGTCTGGAGAACAGTACCTGGCGCTATTTCAGCTTGTTAGTGATTCAAAGCAGCCCGTTGCCTTTGCGTGAAAAATCTGTGATCAACCGACAAGCTGCCTTCTATCGCCTCTTGATCGGACAGATGCCTGATAGCGACCCTGCAGTGGCTCCATAACAGTTTAAGCGCGTGCATAGAGCCAGATCAATGCACCCAGACCTGCAACACTGATCCAACCCAACCATTCTATGTAACGATTCATCACTGGGGCTAGTTTTGGCCCCAGTTTGGCAAACAACCAGGACACCAGATAAAACCGGCTTGCTCGACCGACTAGGGAGGCGATGATAAACGGGATGAGCCCTAGCCCGAATGCGCCTGCGCCAATCGTGAAAAGTTTATACGGTAAAGGCGAGAATCCTGCAACGAACACAATCCAGAAGCCCCAACGCTCGAACAATCCCGTAATAAGCAGATAGCTGTCCGCATAACCCAATCTGTTTATCCAAGGCTCAACGATCTCAAACCCGTAGACACCAATACCGTAACCCAGTACGCCTCCTAGAACTGAGAATACTGAAGCGATAAGTGCAATCCTTGCGAAACTACCCGGTTTTGCAAACGCCATCGGTGCCAGCATCACCTCTACAGGAATGGGAAACACGCTGGATTCAATAAACGCGATAAAGGCCAGGTACCGCTCAGCAAATCGGTGTGCTGCCCACTGGAGCATAAGTGCGTACAAGCGGTTGAACATAATGAAACGAACCTGGGTTGGGATTGACTCGAAGCGTTATTCCAGTGAAGCGCTCAGAGTGCAGAGATGGGCATTGTATGTTTGAACCGCTGATGAACAGCTGAATTTACACTGAACGTTTCCTGAGGTATCGACGCAATACTTATAGCGAGGTGGCCTGCCTTTGATCATACAAGCCAAATTATTTTTTACGCTGGCAAGTTGGCTGGGACAGGCTATGATGCTTGAACTGTTTGGGGTTGTAATTTGTGTTCTACATAAGATACGTTACAGCAGCTGTATGCTCACGATGAGTTACTCGAATAAGCCTATGAGTACAGGATCCCCGCCCGCATGACGTACCTGGAAAAAGCGAAGTACTGGGCACGTCGAATGAAACGTGATGTCGTAACTATTCATTTCGCTATGCAGGATCCTGGATGCCCGCGGTACTTGCGCTTTTTGGGTGTCCTTATTGTTGCTTACGCACTCAGCCCCATTGATCTTATCCCTGACTTCATTCCGGTTCTTGGGTATCTCGACGATCTGCTGATCGTACCGTTAGGAATACGCCTGATTATTCATCTATTGCCGGAAGATATACTGGCGGTATCTCGTAAGAAAGCCAACGCCAACAGGTCTCTCCCTTCGAATCGAGTCGCCGCAGCTTTTATTATCGTGATCTGGCTAGCTGGTGTGGGGATAACGATAGTGTGGTTGATGAATGGGTGAGGTTGGCATCGTAGTTTTGGCGTAAAAGGCTGTGATACAACATCCTATAAGTAACTGATAGCAGTACGGTTGAACGGATTCACGTTGGCAATGAATAATTCAGAGGAGAAAATCGTCAATAAGATTCAACACGTGACCAGGCACTGAATGTGGTATTTGATGTCCGACACCCTCCAGTACTACCAGTTTGCAATCAGTAAGTGCTGTGGAAAGTGCTCGGGAGTGTGAGAGTTCAACATCGTCCTCTGAGCTTGTAATTAATAAAACCGGTGTCCTTATTTGACCGATTTGAGCCAGACTCAACACCGAGTGTTGTGTCCATAGTATTGCCGTTTTGGTCACCAGTAAGGGCCAGTTACCTTTGTCACTCGAGAGCACCCAATGCAACAGGCGAGTCAAGCTCCAGCCGTTGGAGTCGATTCTCGCGATCATCTCACGTGCCTTAGGTGTTAATCCGGACGGGTCAATGTTGGCGCTAATGATAATCGTATAGCCTGTTCGAGCTGGATATTGGTAGGCCAGACTAAGCGCGGTATTTGCACCGTCGCTCCACCCTAGCATATCGAAAGTATCGATCTGTAAGTGATCGAGAACACGAATCACATCGCTGGCAAATTGTGAATAGCTGAACGATCCATCTTCAAGCGTTGAATCACCGTGGCCACGGGTATCAATCACTAACAATTCGCGTCCTGCTGCAAGAGTGGGCGTCAGCGCTATCCAGTCCATACGAGAGCTCAGACCACCGTGAAGCATCACCAGCGGACGCATGGCGCCTGATGTTGAACGGTTTGCTGGTGGCATAGAACGCCGCCAGGATATTCTTGCCTTGTCTGATAGACTGTGTCCGCGTGTGATCGCACGGCGGTTCGAAAAGCGCCACCACAGATACCGCATACAATAGACACTGTAGATCGAAGCAACAGTCAGTGATCTAATAGTTTTCCGGTATGCAGTCGGTATATATCTCATCGAATGATCAGCGATTCTGGTGTTACAAAAGACTGTTGGAGCACGATCCTCGTAAGGTATTAAACATCATGTGAACGTATATCGGACAGGATGATACTCGAAATCTGAAGTTAGTCTGAAGAGTGAAGGTCTTGGATGGTGAATTCAGAACTGCACCGTCGTAACCCTGCCCTGCTTTAGCAGGCTATCGAGCATCTGTGCAGTCAACAATGCTGTTTTTCGCAGCGATATGATTATTGTTCCCGACCCCTAAGTCTCGGCTAAGTGAAGCGCCCTACAGTGTCACTCACGCAATCAAGCATTGCGCTTCAATCACTTTTACGCAGTATCACAGAGACTTTATACCATGAACATATCACGCAAACTTATCGCAACAACGATCGCCATTGCTAGCCTGGCGGGTATCGGCTCCTACGCAGTTGCTAACAGCAAGGCAACCGCTCAGAACCGGATCGCAGTGTCAGAGGTACCGGTCACTCACGATCAGGCTGTGGGAATCGCTTTGCAGGTTGTACCCGGTACGGTGATCGGATCAGAGCTTGAGCACGACGATGAGCCCATGCTTTGGGAGGTAGAGATCGTTGACGCTACCGGTCAGGCATTCGAGCTCGAGATCGATGCCACTACCGGCGAGGTGCTCACTCAGGAAGCGGCTGATATTGACGATGACGATGACCACGAAAAAGAGGATCCTGAGTCAGAGATTCAGAATACAAACTGATTGGCGTCTACCACCACACCGATCTTGCCATGCACACGGCATGGCAAGACAACTGCACCGGCCGATTTTACGGTCGGTGCCTTAACCATAATTGGATAATAGAGAACATGTACATTCAAATGAATCTGGACGGTGTTGAGATCAACTCAACGAAAGATGATCAGGTAGATACACCAAAGAGACCGCCATTTCGCGCGCTGGTGTCAGGCATACTATCGCTGGGACTGGGTATCATTGCCACGATTGTCGGTTTAATGATGGGGATGACCATGATGCTTATCGTGTTAGGTCTGATGCCCATTGCCCTGTTGTGGGTCTGGTATGTGACCCGGCGCGTATCGGTGACACCAGTCTCGGTGGTGGCAACGGTTGCCTCGGGCTCACAAACAGGCCACGATGAAGCTCAGACACCACCCGAGTATGAAAAAGACGTGACAGCTTCTACCACCGCTGAGCCTGAATCAAAGCTTGACGGTACCAACAGCGCACACCTGTAGGTGCGCGTTTCACCCCCTGTTGTTAGCGAATGGCGAGCACTAACAATAAGACCAAGGCGGTGCCAGAAATCACTCGAGTCTGAAAATTCGACATCAACGGGCTCGTGCATAGCGAGCTCGCCTCAAGGACATCCGATGCACCAATGACAAGTTGGATCGCAGGAGTCACCACTTGGGTGAGCGTCCATCCGACACTGGCCTACGGTGTGATTTTTCTGCTTGCGCTGTCTGAATCGATACCATTGATCGGTGTCATTGTGCCAGGCACAGCCGTTATCGTTGCTATCAGCGCACTAGTACCTGGAGGTTCCCTCCAGTTGTGGCCAGTCATCGCAGCAGCGTTCGCAGGCGCAGTCATTGGCGATGGCTTGCCCTACTGGATAGGACATCGTCATCACGAAACAATCCTGCAGCGTTGGCCCTTGGTACGCTATCCACAAATGATAGCGAAGAGCGGAACGTTCATTGATCACCACGGTAGCAAGAGTGTTTTTCTGGCGCGCTTCACACCGGGTGTACGTGCGTTTGTACCCCTATTCGCCGGTATTCTTCGTATGCCTGCTCGCCGTTTTTATAGGGCCAACATACTATCGGCCGCAGTTTGGGCACCAACGCATGTGCTGCCAGGTGTTCTTCTTGGTGCCACGTTCAGTCACCTCGGACCGGCAGCATTACCCTTTGCAGGCTTGTTTATTGTCCTTGTCTTGACTATATGGGTCACGATCAAAACTGTCCGCTACGCGGTACTGCGGGCAACGCCGCTCATCGTGGCTGGAACAAAAAGGTTGCATGGCTGGGCGGAGCAACAGACGTCAAAACCAGTTCGAAGCGTTGCTCGACTGCTGGATCCTGCCCGTGCACAAACGCGCTCTTTACTTATTCTCGGTGCAGCTCTGGTAGGTTCTGCCTGGGTGTTTCTAGGAATATTTGAAGATGTTATCGGCAATGATCCACTGGTCCGCGTGGATACGGCGCTGTACCAGAACCTGCAGGCATTGAGAACAGCACCGGGGGATGCCCTGATGATTGCAATCACCGAGATTGGCGATGCCGCGGTAGTCGTCGCCATTGCGTTGAGCGTAATGGTGTGGCTGCTGGCTCGGCGCGCGTGGCGTACGGCTATTTACTGGACGGTGGCGATAGCAGGTGCAACGCTATTGAATACAGTGATCAAGGTGGCCTTGCATCGGCCTCGTCCCGGCAATCCATTGTACGAAGGCTGGAGCGCCTACTCGTTTCCCAGTGGACACAGCACGGTCAATGTCGTGCTCTATGGCTTTCTTGCCTTGCTTGTTGTTCAGGGAATCTCACGCCGCGCGCGCCTACCAGTGATTCTGGGTGCGGCCTTGATTGCGTTGCTTATTGCCTTCTCCCGCTTGTATCTGGGTGCACACTGGGCATCAGATGTCGCAGGCGGTGTAGCGTTTGGATGTGCGTGGATTTCCCTGCTTGGCGCCTACTACCTCTACGGTCCGCGTGAAAACATTGGTGCTAAAGGCCTATTGGTTGTAGCCTGCTTGGCCTTGGTCACAGCAGGTGCGACGCATGTTGCCAGGCAACATCACGCTGATAGTGCGGCCTACGCGGTGAAGAGCGATGCACCTACTTTGCAAGCCAGCGAGTGGCGTACGTCGGCGTGGACAACATTTCCTGCGCGCCGCACCGATCTTTCCGGTGAGATCGAAGAACCCTTGTCAATACAGTGGGCTGGAGACTTGGAACCGTTGCGTCAGACATTGATGGCCAAAGGCTGGGTGCCCGCACCGTCCTGGAATCTAGCAGGCCTCGCGCACTGGCTCGGTAGTAAAGCAACAGCACAAGAACTTCCCGTCATACCAGCGCTTAACGCCGGTCGACTGTCGGGACTTACGATGATCGAGCAAGGCAATAACCCTGAGTCAACCGATACGCGACGAATTCTAAGACTATGGCCAGCGGACATCGATATTGTGGGCCAATCAACCGTACCGCTATGGTTTGGCTCGATTATTGAGGAAAAGCTTTATCGTCCCTTGTCCTTGTTCACACTGGTCTGGACACCGCAGCACGACGGTTCATCTGTGAACACACTAGGCAATACATTGATAAACCCACACTTGGTAACACGCATCGCTGTTGGTGCAGCTCAGTCGCGAGATATAAAGGTGTTGCTAGCGGGCGTTCAATGAGGCTAATGGCCTACCTGGAAGAGCAGAGCGACGAATAGACTTTGCCAAATTCATGCACTCTAATGAGAGGGACAATTTTGGTGTAGAAGCTCGGAGTATTCCTTTCACAGACCAGACTGCGTATAAATAGCTACACGATGAAGGTTCAAATATAAGAATACCGATGACCGTAGCAGCGCACTAGTAATCGGCACACGTCCGAACCAGCTATATTTTCTCACCACCACTGACAGTGGTGTCACACATTTAAGGTACTTTTGACTCATGATACAAAGACGGCTATGTTCAACTGATCAGCTACTGTGCTTCGGTTGACTTACGCCTAAACAGCGCACCTGCCACGCCGCCACTAACCAACGCGTTCACATCAGCCGCAATAAGCACAGGATCGACGCCTCCCCAGGTCGCCAGATAATGAGGTCTCCACTCGGGAGAAAACTTATCCTTGAATGCTCGCAAACCGTCAAAATTGTAGAAGTGGCCACCGAATCGGGCGATAGCAAGACCCAAATGATCCCACAAACGCTTGTTGCGTGAACTGGCCAGACCAATCAACGGCGCCATACCCAACGAAAATTCGTGGTATCCCGCAGCCTTCAGTTCCTGCATCAAAGACAGAAACAAAAAGTCCATGGTCCCCGCTGGTGAATCGCTACAGTGCCGCATTAAATCGATCGTTGAACGAGAACGAGTCGAGGTGACAAACAAATTGGCAAAAGCCACCACCCTACTCTCGAATGTGACGATGGTAATAGGGAATCGTTGTAGGTAGTCTCGGTCAAATCGTCCGAGTGAAAACGATTTCTCTCGTGCATTGCGTGTTGAAAGCCAATCTTCAGAAATAACAGCAAGCTCATCAAAAAACTCAGCTGAATGCGGTGGATAGCGTATTTCAAAACTGAGCCCATCGCGCGTTGCGCGATTAAATATTTGCCGCAATCGTTTTCGAGGTGGACCCTCTAACGAGAAGCTCTCCAACGGCACCACAGCCTCCTCCCCAAGTTTACTCAATGAAAAACCCAGATCAATGTAGCGCGTGAGCAACTCCGCCCCCACTTGATAGAAGCAAGGACGGTAATTGTGCTTATCCCCTAGATCAATGAATTGATTAATCAGGCCCTGAAACGCTGCGGGATTGCCAATAGGATCCCCTAGCGCAACAAGGCTACTGCCACGGGCTCCGTACATGATGAAGGCATCCTCATTGTCAGCCATCAATACATGCTTGTCACCCGTAAATACAAAGCAGGCATCAGCATCGTCTTGTTGATCGACGATTTGAGCAACTTTGTTTTGATCGAACGTGTTAAATCGGACAGGTGCACTGCGTGACGGTCGCAATGATAACGCCAGTAACACCATCAGAATGGTAAACAAGCTGGCCCCGTACAATCGCAACGATCGAGAGAGTTGCTGATCGGTTGCAAACTGCCACCAGCGCTCGTGGCTATAGGCTGTATCGGCATGTGCGAATTGAATCAATAGAAATGCTGCGACCCCCAGACCGCCAACCAGAAGCATCCATTCGGCTGAGAGTATATTGGTGGTCAGTTTGGATGATCGGTAAAACTCTGATCGGGAGCTCCACAGTAAGAGAGCTGCGAAGAGCATAAAAACCAAAAGATCGATGTCTACGCGTTGGTAGGCCAGTGTTGCGATACCAAAGAGCATCAATCCAAAAACAATCCAGAATGCACCTTGAATACGGCGCCGCAGCCCATTGGAGAGAATAATCAACGATCCTCCCACTAAACCCATAATGACATTGGATAATTCAAAAAAAGGCGTATTGACCATCGGAAGAATATCCTCCATCAGATCCGCAGGAATAGGCAGAACTCCATTGAGCAACAGTGCCGCCCCAGTGAGAAATACCAGTGCGGATAGGCCTAGTAACAGAACGGGCTTCATGTACTCGAAGAGTGAGAGTACGGGTAAAAGTATTGCCGACCGACGCGCAGTATCACTGTATTTGAGTAACGGAGTGGACACGCTCAGAATCAGAAGCGCTAATACAAATGGCAATAGGTAATAAATTGCGCGATAGGCCAATACAGCCGCTGCCACGCCTGGAACCTGGTCAGCACTTTGGGCAACGCCTGCTATCACAACACTGTCGAACACACCGATACCACCGGGGACATGGCTAATGACACCTGCCACTGCGGCGGCTGAAAATACCGCAATGAACGTTGAATAGGGAATACTGGAATCAGCGGGTAAAAGCACAAACAGGGCAAAGCCTGCCATGGCAATGTCACCGACCGAAAATCCAAGCTGTGCAATCATTTCAGTAGGGCGCGGTAAGGTCATTCGGTAGCGCCCGAAACCTAGGCTACGCCCGTGGAACGACCCCCAACCCAGAAGACCAACCAAACCGACAAGCAATACACTACTCAGTAGGCGCACAATGGACGGTGCAATGTTGACAACGGAGCTTAGAGCTGCTGGATGGTACACCAGTGCGGCAAGACCGATAATCGTTACCCCCGTGCCGAATGAGACTGCACAGAATGCGGAAACAACCGCGATGTCTTTGACATCCAACCCGAGACCTTGGTAAAAACGGTGTCGGACAGCACCTCCAGATAGCACTGCGAGCCCGACCGTATTCCCAAGTGCATAGGCTGTAAACGAGCCAAGCCCCAAAACGATCGGTGGCGCACTTTTACCGATATACCGAAGTGCTGACCAATCGTAACCGACCAGAAACGCATACCCAAGCGCTGTGGAGCCCAGTGCGATGAGCAGTGTCGTACGTGAAATCGCTGACACTTGGTGGAAAACAGCATGAATATCAACATCACGTAGCAGGGCTCTAACGGCGATTACACCCAATACAAAGACGACGAACGCAAAAAGGCTGCCACCGTGTTTCTTCAGAATGCTTCTAACGGTATTCATTGGTGGATGCCTGTCGGAGAATGTTGTCGGTGTAATACACAGTATTGGTACACCGAATAAATTGAGTACAAATACAGATCGTTATTTTATTGAATCGACATCAGTATTTCTGCCCAAGCGTAGACCCACAAAAGAAGGGTTACGAGTACAGCTGCTGATCCAATATCCTTAGCTTGCCCCGACAATGGGTGTGCCTCCAGGCCAATGCGATCGACAACCGCCTCTACGGCACTGTTCAGTAACTCGACAATGAGTACCAAAAAGGTCGCCCCTATCAGAATGAGGCGTTCAGTCATACCCACGGGTAACAAGAACGCAGCTGGAACGGCAATCAGTGCCAAGGCACACTCTTGCCTGAATGCGGCTTCACCGACAAACGCTTGACGTAGTCCACTTAAAGAGTAGCCACCTGCCCTTATGATTCGGGTGAGTCCTGTTTTCTTAATAGTTCCTGGATGAGGTGCAGCCATTAGTGTTTTTTCCTGGTTGTGATAGTTTCCAGTCTGAGTCATGTATTTGTGTTTCAGTTGAAAGCAGTAAGCATCAGCATTGCGTGACATTGATGATGCGTGGGATCAGCTATCGAAAGGTGGCTTGTTTGTACCCTATGGGAGGCGTGCTAAATACGTCCAGATCGGGTCGATAAACCTCGGTATTCACACCGTACAAACCCAACAGTGATGCACTAATGACATCATGGGACAGCTTGCGCGTGTCTTGTCGAACACCTCGATGAGCAGACAAATCACCTGTTTTAAGCGCAAGCTCATCGGAGAACCAGGCCAGCATAGGCACCTGACGCTGTGCATCTGGGGCAATAGAGCGTGGCAAACCATGCAGATAGATTCCGTTCTCGCCTAATGATTCACCATGATCGGATGCATAGAACATGAACTTCTGACCACCGGTCGCTGTTAATTTGTCAATTATCGAGGCAAGGAATCGATCGGTATAGTGGATCGTGTTGTCATACGCGTTCACGATCTCGCTATTCGGGCAATCTTGCGGAGCCTTGCTACGGCAGGCTGGTTGAAAGGGTCCTTTTGCTCCCGGGTAACGGCGATAATAGGCCGGTCCGTGACTTCCCATGGTATGCAGAACCAATAGCAAATCGCGATCATTCTGATCAAGATACTTGTCTACCTGGCTTAACAGGTATTCGTCCTGGTAGGCACCATCCACGTAAAGCGGTGAATCGGTATCCGGTGGGTTGTCCATCACATTAATCGACGGAATACGGTTGCAGACACCTTTGCAACTGGAGTTGCTGTCAATCCAGAATACGTCGATGCCCGCTGTGCTCAGTACATCCAGCACATTGGATTCACTGGCAGCCTTTTCGGGTGAATATGTGTCGAGGGTTAGAAAAGAGAACATACAAGGTACAGAGAACGCGGTCGAGGTCCCACACGATTGAACGTCGGTAAAATTGATGATGTCGCGTTGAGCCAGCTCAGGATTGGTATTGCGTTCATAGCCGTTCAATGTGAAATGATCTGCGCGGGCGGTTTCCCCTACTACCATGATGCCCACTCTACGTCCTTCGCCTCTAGGTTGCTGAACAGCATCATCACCCAAAATGACAAAGGGCTTATTCTGTGTTTTTACTGTGTCAGAGTACAGTTTATCCAGAGATTTGAATGCGTACCATGGCGTGATCACAGACTCCAAGTCACGGTTTTGCCTCGATACATAAGTTACCGACTTGAAGTTGGCGAGGATCAAGGCAGATACTAACCCCGTGAGCACAATGGCGTAACCGAGTCTCCATACATTGTCGAGGAGAAATCCATTACGTCGCACCTTTACCCAAAGGATTAATGCGAGTGGAATCAAAGTTGTGACTGCAAGACTTGATAACAACGCACCAGAGATCAGCTCAAAGCCCTCCTGCGTGTTTTGATCACGTACTGTATGGACAAGATTTCGCACCATTTCCTTGTCAAAAATGATGCCCAGTTCAGCGGTGAAGTACGCAAGCGATCCTGAGGTCACCAACAGCATCGCAATTATCGGCTTAAGCAGTACACGTTGACCTAACAGCATTATTGGTATTGAGAACAACAACACCAGGATAGACAGCAGTGTCAACGCATAACCACTACCCTGGAAAGAGATCACATCCAAGCGTGAAAAAAGTGTACGCCACAGAACGCCATTGTCCACAATGGCGATCCACAAAGCACTCAGTAAAATAAGCGGGGCTGCGGGCAATGAAGGACGATTTCGGAACACATGCAAAGCGAGGTTGTGTGGTGTCATTAAAATTTCAGCTGGGTGCCGGCATAGAGCAGGAAGCTGTCCACACCCTCGCCATCAGTCAGTGGAAAGGTAATGTCCAAACGCACGATCTCATTACGTGTGCTTCTGGACGGTGAAAACATAAAACCTGCGCCAACATCAACTAACGTGTCGGCTTGCTCGTTAGCCACTCCACGTCATGCTTTGCCTGCCTCAGCAAATACACCCCAACCCAGATTCACCAGCGCGAATGGCGTCCAGTCTGTGACGTGCCTGTATTCGGCGATACCCAGTAGACGCGTATCACCTGTCTGATACCCATTGCGATACCCTTTCAGCCCGAACTCACCACCCAGTTCAATGTCATCGCTACGTGAATACCCCCGTTGCTGATCAGCGACAATCTGTAGATTGAGATGATCTCTCTGGCTTAACCAGCGAAAGTAGTGGTAACGCGCACCCAGGTGAAGTTTCTCACGCGTACCATCACCAAAGTAATGCGTTTGGTCTAGTGATAACCTGTGTACACTTGTCGGACTTGTCCAGAAGCCCCGACTCAGTGAGCCTGCAACTCTGACAGCATCGGTATCATTGCCTAAGGCATCCAGAATCAGTCCCAGCTCGATTCGTACACCCAAGCCGGTGTCGATATCTTCCACTTTCCCAAGCCCAAGAAAATTGCGCTGCTCAGTCCAGTTACTCCGTGCCCACTGAGCGTACACATAGGGGTACTGCTCACTAAAATCACTACTATCACCGATGGGAATATCACGCAAGTCAACCGTTCGTTGTCGCTCGTGCCGAAAGCCCACACCCAATCTGGCAACGTCAGCGTCACTGTGTTCCAGTTTTTTAGCCAGCCCCACATCGACTTGGGTATGTTGAGCGATTGAGTCTTCACCATCGAGCTCCGCGTTGTCGTTGATGTTCGATGTCGCGTTAGTAAGTGTTGTGGATAGGGCCTTACTTTCTTCAGCTGCATCAATCCACCAGGATGTGGCCGTCTGAGAGGATACAAACGGTCGTCCTATGGACAGCCCATACAGATCCCCCGAGTCGGTAGCACCCAGCGTAAGTCGCAGGCGATGTTGGCTTCCAAGCACGTTGTCATCACCATAGACAAATCGTGTCTCCCTTTCACCGTCGGATTCTTCCTGCCTGAATGTAAGCTCCTTGCCTAGCCCTAGAACGTTGAGATCCTGCACCTCGATTTTGTAGCGTTCCACTCCACCTTTTGAGCTCAGTGAAATAGAGGGTGTCAGTGTCCAGTTGTCCACGGTACGCACTTCGATGTCTACTGTCTCACCACATCGACTTACCGGTACCACACTGGCCGATCGAAGGTATCGTCTTGAGCGTAGAACACGTTCAGCCTCTTCAAGTGAGTCTTTTACCAGCACATCACCTCGCCGGAACGGTAGTGCTTGTAAAACCGTTCTGTTTCGCGTTGCGATGTGTAATGCGTTGGCGGCAGAGTGGAATATCTGCGACTCATTTCGGCGCTGATCATTAAACAGATCGCCGGCATTGATCTGGATGCCGTTGACTTGCAATCCAGCTGTTGAGTCCTCTGTCGTCCACGGGATCGATGTGCACGTCAGTTGTGATTTATCAGCAAGACTTGATGGGTGCTGGTCTTGTGCAGCTAAAATATCGCCCGATGCAAGGACAGACAGTAACCACAGGATAGCGATACCGGTTCGCAGTGTTGGTAGACACTGATAGGTCAGGCGACTGGATACGGGACAGCAATGATGGCAGGCAGGCATGTTCGTATTTGACAGCCTCAACCTGTCAGATACCTGATTTCTAGCTGAGGAAAGCCTGAAGACATATATGGGCTATCTGAATGTAGATACAGATCACAGCCTACGATTGAACCTGCCCATATTCAGGGGTTCCTCAGATTCGCACTTCATAGTCACGGCTCACGAATAGTTCCTACCCCTATTGAGTCCTAAGCTATGTCCGCACTAGCAATCGCCTTCAGACCCTTACTATTATTGGCACTTGGCTCGTTGGTGATACTAACCCTGAGCCGACTGGCGTTAATGGTTGTTTTTTTTGATCGCGTCATGGCTGTGGATGCCGTTGGGTTGATCCTCCTCCAAGGGCTCAGGTTTGATTTGGTGATGGTTGGCATGCTGTTGATTCTTCCGGTGTTAACGGCACCCCTCCTGATCACTCATGCAATCGGCTTGAGTATCTGGAAAGTGGTGATGATTCTCTGGGTTCCGGTATTAGTAATGGTCGTGTTGTTTATGGAACTGGCAACGGTACCGTTCATTGAGCAGTTCGATGTACGACCAAATATTCTTTTCTTCGAGTATGCAGGACATCCCAAGGAGATATTTGCGACACTTTGGGAGGCCTATCGGGCACCGCTCATTGCCGGAACAGTACTAACACTCTCTGTGGGTTGGTGGATGTTCAAAATGACACACTCGCTACTTGAGCGTTCCATCACCGCTCCTTGGTACCTCGCGGTACCGTGTGCACTGCTACTGTCGTTGATCCTCGGTGCGATGATCCGTTCAACCACCGATCACCGCCCAGTCAACCCCTCAGTCGTTGCCAGGACAACGGATACGCTTGTCAACGATTTACCGCTCAGCTCCGCCTATACCGTCGCCTATGCCGCCTATGCGATGAAGGATGAGGAAGCGGGCGTACTCGCCTATGGGCCTATGGATAGTGAGGAGGCAACAAGCATCGTTCGAAAGAGCATGGCTATCGATGATTCACTGTTTTTAAACACAACGACCACACATCGCAATGCTACTGCCGGTGTTCGATCAACACGCCCGAAAAATCTTGTCATCATCTTGCAAGAGAGTTTAGGTGCTGAATTTGTGGGTTCACTGGGTGGATTGGGCGTTACGCCTAATATCGATGCCCTGTCTGCAGAGGGGATGTGGTTTGAACGATTGTATGCCACTGGCACACGCTCTGTGCGGGGTATTGAAGCGGTCTTGACAGGATTCCCGCCGACGCCGGCGCGAAGCGTTGTCAAGCTGAACAAATCACAAAGCGAATTCTTCACTTTGGCATCAGCGTTAGGTGAACAAGGCTATGACACAAGTTTCATTTATGGTGGGGAAAGCCACTTTGACAATATGCGTCGATTTTTTGTAGGTAATGGCATCCAGCGAATAGTCGATGAGAATGATTACAAAAACCCGGTGTTTACCGGATCCTGGGGAGTCTCTGATGAGGACCTAATGCGCCGAGCACACGAAGAATTTGAGGCAATGGGAGATAAACCATTTTTCTCACTCGTATTCTCGTCCAGCAATCACACACCGTTCGAATTCCCAGATGGTCGAATAGAGCTTTTTGATCAAGAGAAGCAGACCGTTAACAACGCAGTGAAGTACGCTGACTATGCCATTGGGGAATTTTTCAAACTCGCCAAAACATCCAGCTACTGGAACGACACTGTGTTCTTGGTAGTTGCCGATCATAACTCACGTGTCTATGGTGACTCATTGATTCCAATAGAAAGATTTCATATCCCCGGTTTAATACTAGGTGGCGGTGTTAACCCCTCGCGTTATTCGCGTATTGCCAGCCAAATAGATCTTGGCCCTACCCTCCTATCGATGATCGGGGTTGATACGATATCACCGATGCCTGGGCGAGATTTGACCGTATTAGACGATACGGTACCAGGCAGAGCCATGATGCAGTTCAATGCAGTGAATGCCTATATGGAAGGGGATAAAGTGGCTATTCTGCGTAGGGATCTTTCACCCGCAACGTTCCTCTATCGCGACGGCAGCCTCATCGGTGCCGACGATGACGATAGGCTACAACGCAAAGCACTCGCATTCGTCACCTGGGCATCAGAGACCTACCAGAAACGAACCTACAATAGATTTTCTGCAGAACCGGTTTACGATGACCCACATGTGGTTAATGCAGATGTTATACAAACGGTAGCGCCGTAGGTACGGTAAGCGATTTCCAATTTTCGCATATCAAGCATCACTGGATTGATTTATTGATTATCCACACAGCGGCTGCCTCTAAACGTCATCATCAATCGTGATTGTTCTGGCCTATCTTTAGAAGGTGATACTAGAGAGGCGTCACAATCGAGCTCCAACAACTTGGCATAGGCTTTCACCAATGACAAACCTAAGCCGCTGTGACTTGATTCAGTTCGGGATGTGTCTTTAGTCCAGAGTCTGTCAAAAATAGAGGTTAGGTCTTTTTTTTGTATATCGCTGCACGGGTTGGATATACTTAAGCAGAAAGCGTCTTGAGAGGCCTCAAGATTTACAACGATGGGACCCTCTCCACTCGAATGATCAATGGCGTTGTCCAACATGTTTGTCAGAATCATAGGCCAAATAAGGGAGCCAGAAACGAATACGGTAGGCTCGTTGTATTCAAGAACCAGGCTCAGGTCGCGTTGCTGTGCTTTGTCCGTATAATTATGGGTACACTCTTCGAGAAGATGTACCAAGTCCAAAGGGTCACCGATTTCAATCACACCATGCTCCGTTCTGGAGAGTGCGAGCAACTGCTCAACAAGATGCTGCATGCGTTGCGTCGATGCCAATAGATCATCAGAAAATCCAGCTGCGATACCGGGATCATTCGGAAAATGTGCGTGTACCTCTATCATTGATCGCATCTCAGCAATAGGTGTTCGAAGCTCGTGGGCTACATCGGCTGAAAATTGACGTTCCCGATTGAAGGCCGTTTTCAAACGTTCCAGAAGTTTATTAAACTGACCAACTACCACGTCGAGTTCTGCAACAGGCTTAGATAGTGTAATTCGGGTATCCAGAGAGCGCTCATCCACAGTAGCAATATCGTTCGACAATTGACTTAATGGCGCAATGGCCTGCTTGATTCCCAGGCTTGCAATTAGCACGATCGCCGCAGCGATTGCAGCACCGGTCAACAGAAGAATCAGATCGATGACCCACATTAATTGGTCCAAAGCGACTCTGGAAATTCCAACATAAGTTAAAACGCGCTCAGGTGTAATGAGCTCACCGTTAACGATAATTGGTGCACCGACATCTGTTATTCCAGGCATTTCCAACAAATCATTCGGTACGGTATCAGGAGCCGGCTCTATCGATTCATCATCATCCGGGTCAATTCGTGGATAATATGACACGGCAACCCATCGGCCACTACGCCCATCCGGTAGATCATGATCGATGTAATTCAGCGTAGATTCACTAGAATAATCAAAGTAATCGGCACTGTGTAACGTACCTTGCGCATCGATCACCTGAAACGCAGGCAGCAGTTCATTTAGGCCACTGGCACTAAGCGACATAAAAAGCGTCTCACCGACGCTATTGACCACGTGAAAGTAGTCTGGATCTATCGACTGCGAAAACTCGGGTAGTGCGTCAGCATAGATTTCCAGCTCCACACCATCTTCATCCTGCTCAGTCAGCGCCATGATCGAGCGAGCCTTAGTGTTAAGCGTCGTGTCAAAATAAGCGGTTAGTTGATCATCAACGAGCGTATCCACCGACCATCCGGCCACTGCTAAAACCAGCAACATACCAGGGACAAGATACAGAAATAACTGCCGGGGAAGAGTTCTACGCATGCCTTGAGCTTTTTCGTCGTTGATTGATCATACAGAATGAGGGCCGCAATGGCGGCCATGCTTACAACATTCTATATCGTTATTTAACTATTCACAGAAGTAGTGTGAACCAAGAAATATACGTGTGTAGAGAGAGATAACCGAGAATGAGAATACAGCTAGAACAATAGATTTGAAGTCTAAACACTCGACGTTTCCCTCCGCAGACGATGCTGGAAAGACTCTCTAATCAACCGTATTGCCACACTGCAACAGTCCGTGTACACCCGACTTCAGTGAAACCTCAGGTTCGACTGTCATCGTCCGAAAATCGTCCTGCATCAATCAAGGATATGCCAGTTTTTAGTCATGGGAAGGGGCGACGGTTTTGCTAATGCCTTGTCATAGGTTTTCACTATCCCGCGTCGGAGTCACATAATTTGAGTACCACATCACTAATGAACCTATTTTCCAGCCATCTAGATTGCTCAAAAAGGAAAATTGGTTCAGTTTCCCCCGTTTTGGCAACAGGAATTCTATTAACGGTTGCTTGCTTCTCTTCGTCAGGGGCCATCGCAGCGACAAAGGTAGCGTTTATCGCGGACCAGGGGGTTGGTAGCGGATCGAGAGCCGTGCTATCGCTCATAGCGGATGAGAATGTGGATATCGTGCTTATACAGGGTGACCTTGGCTATGAGCCTGGCACAGCATTGCAATGGGATCAGAATATAACCGATGCTCTAGGCCGGGACTTTCCGGTTCTCAGTGTTGTTGGTAACCACGAAAACTTTGAGTGGAGTCTTTACCAGCGTTTGATCAAGGATCGCGTTAATCGTGCGGGTGGGTTGTCATGTGCTGGCGAGGTCGGTGTAAAAGCGAATTGTACCTTCAAAGATCTGCAGATCGTTCAGGTGGCACCCGGAATAACAAATGTTGCAGGCGTCGAACCAGAGAACGACTATGACGGTTATATCCGCTCCTCATTTAACAATAGCAACACACCCTGGAAGGTTTGCTCATGGCACAAGAATCAGCATGCCATGCAGGCCTATACCAAACCAGATGAAACCGGTTGGGACGTCTATGACGCGTGTCTTGATAGCGGTGCAATAGTCACTTCGGGGCATGCCCATACCTACTCTCGCACCTACCTCATGAAGGATTTCAAGAGTCAGGAAGTTGCACATCGTAGTAATGAGATGACATTAGAGCCAGGTAGATCTTTTGCCGTGGTCTCTGGTCTGGGCGGCCGTGATATCAAACCACAGCAAAACAACGGCGATTGGTTCGCTTCAGTTTACAACCAATCACAAGGGGCAACACACGGTGCGTTGTTCTGCACTCTGGAGAAAAGCACGGCGGAGTGCTATTTCAAGGCTATCAACGGAGCTATGCCAGATCAGTTCAGCTTAACGCTCGGTTCGGATTCGTCCAGTGCAGAATCAGATCCAGAATCACCAACCGTCTCTTCTGATCCGACAACCCCTCCAGGCTCTGGTGTGTTTCGAAGGACAGACAAAAACGAGTATCGATGGATAGCACGTGACAACTCGGGCCAGTGGTCCAGTAGCTGGATCAGCGCAAGCTGCGCTTCGTCGCTTGGTGGAGCGCAGTATTCGGGAAACTGGAACGAGCTTATTGCTCTAGCTCCACGCATCGATACCGTATCCCCGTGTGATGGCAGCGTTGCTCAATCCCCCCCTCCCCCCTCCACTGATGTTTCTGATGATGGCTATGTATTTTCCCGAACCGATAAATCCGAATTTCGTTGGATAGAGGCTAATAGCAACGGTCAAATTGGCAGCGTATGGATTGATGCCAATTGTGCATCTCGCTTGGGCGGAGCGTCAGAATCCGGAAACTGGAACGACCTCATCGCGCGTGCACCAGGATTTGACACGTTGGAAAATCCCTGCATTACCTCGGATACGTCAGGTAGTGTTCAACGACCTTCATCTGGCTCAAACAGTGGTTATGTCTTTGCTCGTACTGACAAACGTGAATTTCGCTGGGTGGAAGCTGACGCATCAGGATCAGCAGGCAATATTTGGATCAATGCACAATGCGCCGAGAGATTGGGCGGTGCAACCGTACAGGGTGACTGGTACGACTTGAACGATGCGGCACCTGGGTTCGATACGATAGCCAATCCCTGCTGATTGTTAAATGGCTGCGCGGTGATACGAGCTGCGCAGTTAATTCGGAACGACGTGATTTATTCAGTGTAGAAACGGAGACATCATTACTAACGTATTCATATGGTTAAGTTCACTGAACGGAAATCTGGACCGGCTATGTATCAGGAGCCTCTAATGCGCTGTATGCCCGATGATAGTAGGCAGGCACAAGGCACGAACGGCCTTTAATCGTTCGATGTGAGCCATCATACTTCGAGCGCCGAGAGCTGCTGGCGTCTGTTGTACCCATGCCAACAACCTCATTGATCACCCAGATGCCATCACCAAGGATTGAGCTCGCACAAAGCCCTGAGTCGTTTGCATCGCCAACTGTGTCAGCCAGGTCACGAGTTCGCGGCTTAGTGGCCAGCGGAAGGTTTCAAGGCCCAGCTGTTTCAACTGCTAGGCCACACGTTCGCGCCGAGTTTCATCTCGGTTTGTGTAGTGATCCCAAAGACCAGGAGGAACATCCAATTGTGCAGCGACAATGCCAAACAAAAGGTGCGTCTGGTGTGTCGCCAACCCATCAACTTATGACCGAAATATCCTAGGCACAGTTGGACGGCAATACCGAGCTAGTTGTGGCCACACCGATGCACCCGCATTAATCTCAGATCTTCACGCGACAGCGTGTACAGCCAGATGAGTTCGCTCTCGTCGTCGGAGAACGCCAGCAGCTCTTCGCGCTGTGCTGCCGTCACGATACTCCGGCGTGGCATTGCTTCTCAGAAACGATAGTGGATTGACAGTCGATATCTGCCTTGGTTCAAGGCAATAGCATGCCCTTGTAGTCACCTCGGGTACGCAAGGTAACTACGACGTCCTTATCGGTTCGATTCCGCCAGAACCAGCCATGATTGCCTGTGAATGCAGCGACTAACTGGCCTGACTGATCGGGTACTGACCGACCTTGTTCATAACTAATGCTTTGACCATCCCCATCACCGTGAGTGTCGTGATTCACGACCGCACCGTTCGCACTCCATTCGTACTCTGCGACTGCGCCTTCATCCATTATCAGTTTGACCTCAATGCCTTCACCAGGCGCTAAGCTATAGTCAATTTCGTCCAGCCAAGCAGCGGCGGTTTCCGGAGCGCTGTCCGCCTGTGTGGTCGCAGCTGGCGATGCAACGGCTTGCGCATTCATTGTTTGAGGCGAGGCTCCAACCGTTGCCGCAATGGCTGTCAGCTGCGCCTGTATCGCGTCCAGTTTTTGGTTCAGATCCGCACCGCCCGATACCGTCTGAACACCCTCCACGGCTAAAGCGGCGGCGGCGTCTGCATCGGCTTCCGCGTGAATTTGTTCCTTAATTTGCCCCATTTCTGTTAGGCCCAGAACATGGCCAACACCTGTCGGGTCGACACCATATTCAGCCGGTAGCCACACAAACGTTAAAATGGCGCCAGCAGCGACCGCAGCTCCCAGTGTCACCTTGACCAATCCTCCAGCGGTGGCATTGACACCTTGTACGTGTGACGATCGTGTTGATGCGCCAGCATTTGCGTTGGACTGCATTGCATAAGTCTCCTTTGATTAATGTACGTGAGAGAGTTCTGTGACAACGAACCCAGCAATCTGAAATCCCATGAGCGTGAAGCCAGCCGCCATCATCACAACGTTTGCTACATAGGCCTGACGCACGAACGAGGCGGTAGCGCGCCAGTACCTCATCACCACCAGGATGGCTGTCAATGCCAGTAATTGGCCGATTTCGACACCAACGTTGAAAGCCAACAGGTTAGGCACCAGCCCATCGGCTGAAATGTCGTATTCAATGATTTTCGAGGCAAGGCCAAAACCGTGCAGGAAACCGAATACTAGAGTCGCCACTCGAGTATCTGGCTGGTAACCAAACCAACGTTCAAAAGCGCCCAGATTATCCAGTGCCTTGTAGGCTACTGAAAAACCAATAATGGCGTCGATGATGTAGCTGTTGATGCCGAAGTCAAAATAGACACCGATCAACATGGTGGTGGAATGCCCGATCGCGAACAGACTGACGTAGCCTGCAATCTGTCTCATGCCATACAGAAAAAAGATGACACCCAGAAGAAACAGGATGTGATCGTACCCGGTGACCATATGCTTCGCACCCAGGTAGATGAATGGGATGATCTTGGTGCCCGTGATTTCCTGTATGTATCCCTTATCACCCTGAGTGACAGCGTGGGCCAATACAGAGTCAGTCCATAGGAGCATACAAGCAGCCAGCATCAAGATAGGCATAGCCATCCGGCTTAATGAATAGTGCAGTGATAGTGGCATTGCAGATGATATGAAGGTTGCTGGAAAAGCAATTGTAGTATCCCCCCTAGGGGGATACTATAAGTATATGGAAGAATATCACACACACCAGTCTCATCCCGCGATAGTCAAGCGTTTGAAACGTGCAGATGGTCACTTGCGGCACGTGATTGAGATGATCGAATCGGGACGTCCGTGTACCGAGATCGCACAGCAATTGCACGCGGTGGAGCGTGCGGTTATCAACGCAAAGCGTGTCCTGATTCATGACCATATCGATCATTGTCTCCAGACGGACAACGATAGCGATCTGGATGACATGAAACTGCTAGCCAAGCTGCTATAGCACAGATCTGCCAGTGCTGACCCTGCCTGCTAACTCTGTCTATCGTCGTCTGTTTGCAGCGCAGATTGTCTCTCTGCTGGGTTCTGGGCTAGCAACGGTGGCACTGGGGCTGCTCGCCTGGCAACTTGCCGGTGACAGCGCGGGGATCGTGATGGGTACTTTGTTGGCCATCAAGATGATGGCTTATGTCACTGTGGCCCCATTAGCATCGGTGTTTGTTGATCGCTGGCCAAGGCGCTCATTGCTGGTGGCTTTGGACGTATTCCGGGCGTTGGCTGCATTAGCTTTGCCGTTTGTAACTGCCGTCTGGCAGATCTACCTGCTTATATTTTTGTTACAGAGTGCATCCGCCGTATTTACACCGACCTTCCAGGCAACCATTCCCGATGTGTTGCCCGACGAGGACGATTACACACAAGCCTTATCGCTGTCACGACTGGCCTACGACGTGGAAAGCATGGCATCGCCCCTGTTGGCCGTCACACTGCTCAGCGTGGTGAGTTTTCCCTACCTGTTTTTTGGCACTGTCATTGGTTTCCTCGTATCAGCAGTGCTTGTGCTGAGTGTGATTTTACCAGCGGCGAGCCCTGCTGTTCCGCGAACTGTTTGGGACCGTACAACCAGGGGAATACGCATTTACCTTGCGACACCTCGACTGCGGGGACTATTGGCGCTGAGTTTAACCGTGTCTGCTGCTGGAGCCATGGTTACCGTGAACACGGTAGTGATCGTACGCGGTCACTTGAATCTCGGTGAGTCAGACGTTGCGGTTGTACTGGCAGCCTTCGGTGGTGGTTCCATGCTAGCGGCATTGTTCCTGCCTGCGTTGCTAAAGCAAATTGGCGATCGACCAGCGATGCTGTGCGGCTCAGGGGTTCTTTTCGCTAGCATGCTACTGGGACCGGTGGTCAATTCGCTGCCTGTACTATTAGTCTTGTGGTCGCTGATAGGGCTTGGCTACAGTTTGACTCAAACGCCTGCAGGGCGACTGCTCAGGCGATCTGCTGATGCAACGGATAGACCAGCGGTGTTCGCCGCTCAGTTTGCGCTATCCCATGCCTGCTGGTTAGTCACCTATCCATTGGCAGGCTATGCTGGGGCGCTACTGGGGCTGAACACCACATTCCTGCTGATGGCTGGTTTGTCAGGTCTGGGTATACTCATAGCGATAAAACTTTGGCCGCCGGAAGCTACTGAAATCATCGCACATGATCACCCGAATCTAAACTGAGATCATCCCCACCTACAGGAGTTTGGTGATCGAGAGCATGCTCATGAGCTCCGAGTCGATGAGTTGCATCGACATTCACGTTGATTTGGCTATTGCTTGATCTAGCTGTTTGTCAATGAACACACAACGCCAAGCCTTTGTTGTTTTCAAATCGCGGATTGTCATGGGTAAGTTGACCAACATCGACTTCGAGCATCAACGACGCTATCAAGGGCACCTCTCATCACTGTTTGCAACCCATCGCATTGCAGATACTTGAGCCAATCAGCTCATTAATTAGTGTCAAGCTTAGGCATACCTCAGCTTGACGTCAGGCAGCAGTCACATAACGTGTCAGATTAGGGTCGTATAGTGAATTTTCTGACGAACAGAAATCACGGCCATAGACCCTAATCTGACACATTTCGAGGTTCTGACTTCGTTAGAGTACATTTCGGAGCGGTTGAGGTTCAAGGTCCTCTTATCTTCAAAGCCTCTTGATCATCAGCTTACTCGAATAGTGGTAGATTCTCAGCCTGGTGTTGATCGCGGATCATTACCAGGCGCAACGGTGTCCTTATCCCGAATCTTCCCATTGGTGCCTAGTGTAGTCAGTTCACCACCGCCTTGGTTTTTAAGATTTTCACGTGCTGCTGCCTGTGCTTCGACTTGAGTGTTGTGTACAGAGGTTGCACGCGAGGCGTCATTGCGTTTGTTTTGCCACGATCCATCATCGCGCTGTGAAATCGTTCTGTCTTGGGGTTTAGACATTGTCCGTCTCCTATAAAATATCTGAATCTATGTTTTGGGTTTGATCCGGGCTTGTGTTCTCACAGCGAGATTTTCAGCTCGGTACTTGTTGCGCACGATGCGTGACATTTCGTCGTAGACATCAACCTTGCGTTCAGGGTCTGCTATGGTGACGATAAGGGAGAAAGGCTGTGGCTTGACCGGTGAGCTGGAATTTGTTGACTCGTGACGTGTCAAGAGTTGCAACTTCATTCGCCAACGGTTGCCGCGTTGTCCGTTGTCGCCCATCACACCGTGATAGGTCCTTACCGGTGCCCATTTTCGTAGCTGCTCCACCTGGTAAGCCTCATAGAGTTCACCTGGATTGCGATGCTCTGGTGGTACCAGGCCTTTAAACACTTGTTTGATTTCCCCTGTCGATCGAGATACCTGGTCGTGGTAGACACCGAGATGTGCGTTGATATGCGACTCACAATACTCAGTACCCCATCGTGCACCGCGCGTTGGGGCAAATGCCAGCGTCATCCAGACTTCGCCGTAGTATCGACCTTCACGCTTGAGTGATTGAGGGTAAGGGAAATCATCCCACTCTAGGAAGTAGCCCGGCCGTAGAACGTCATCAAAGACAAGTGTCGCGTTGTACGGAGAACATTCAAGGCAATACGGAACAGGCTCGGGTCTGCCGAAGCCGAAGAAGTTCTCTTCACCATCAGGTACACGAGTTCCGGTTCGGGGATCGCGCGAATGGTGTGTCAGGAGCGCCCGTGCAAGAACAGGGTTCGGCGCAGGTGTGATTTGATGGTAGATCTGCGCCAGTGAGCGCGAGACGAACGGTCCGGCAAAGCTTGTTCCAATTTCTTCAACCAGAGAGCCGTCCTCAACAATTGATCGAACTCCTTTGATTGTTCTGCCATCATGCGTTGCTGTGCCTCCGTAGTGGACAAGGTCAGGTTTGATGATGTGATTTGGACCTGGGCCGTGGCGAGAGAAAGCCGAAGGATGGTGTCTAGCAGGTGCATCACCAGTGGTGAGATCAGTTTGAGAGATCGAACCGACGGAGATTGCGAGGACACTATCAGCAGGTGCCGTGATACGGCCCTTTTCGATCTGATCAACTTTGCGCGGATAGCTCAGAAGCGGCCGAGTTTCGTAATTGCCAGCGGCTACCACAAATGATACGGCGTAGCGCTCCTGTAGATTGTCGAGCTGCTCAGCAAGTTCGGAAAACATATCCAATGAGCACACCTCATCTGTGCCGAGTGATAAGTTCCAGACCTTGTAATCGTTAGCGTGCTGTTTTAGCGCATTCTCAAGAGACTCAAGAAATTCAGATTCAAGCAGTTCGTCAGTTAGCCCCTTGGCAGGATCATCGTTCGGTAACACCTGCAGGTCATACACGGCACAGGGTTCACCATTTATTCCAGGTAAGTCCTGGTTTAAAGACTGGCCCCAGCAGATGAGTCCAGCAACAAATGACCCGTGGTCACGATTGGCGTATACGGAAGCGACATCTTCAGTGCGGCCCACCACCCATGAATCCAGTGACGGCAGTGCTTGCGTGATACCGCTGTCGACGACAACCACCACGGGATGATCCTTATCATTGTGATCACGTACCGGCATGGCCGATATCAAGTGTTGGCTGATTGATTTTGGTCTGACGCTGTGCATACGCGGCATGCGCGAGATAGCTCGAACGCCAACGACCTTTGACAATAATTCAACATCGGATTCGGTTCGGCAAACGACTGAGTACACATGACTACGCTCACCGTATCCACGCTGATGCCATGGTACTTCATGCTGTTGGCAAAACGACTTGAAGTTATTGACTAATGAAAACTGATCATCATCGAATTCGAACAGGCGCACCTTGACCATAAACCCCTCTTCACGACGAGGGCATGCGCGGAGAATGTCTTTTGCACTTTGGCCACGACGTCGATACTTCGGTGTGACAGCCCCTATTGTTTCAATACAGGAGAGTGCTTTGACAATCGCCTCTGTTTGATTGTCATCAATAATTGATTTCAACGCAGTCAGACCATCTGGAGTCACTTTGACAAACAGCTCACCAAGTGCTCCAGCACCAATAATCGGGCACGTTTTGTCAGAAAATAGGTTGTCGGGACGATGGCTCTTTGCTGAGGCTTTGGCGATGACTGTAACTCGAACAGGTGCAGCTCGAAGCGATTTCAGGGAGGCTGACAACGCCTGTTCGACGGCGTTTACCTGATTCAAAAGTCCGTTTCGATAAGCACGTGTCACGTCGCGAAACGGTTTTTTCGTGCTTCCCCCGCCCATGACTTTGCGCTCGGTGCCCTGCTTGGGCATGATGAGCTTGATTGGCAGTCGGGTTTGGCCTGACCCTTGTGAAGAATCAGCCATCGGGTTTTACCTCCTGAGTTGCCAAGCGATGCGCTTTGGCTTTCGATACATTCAAAAGTTTTGACAAGAGTGCATAGCTGTACAGCTTCGGGTTTCTCAGGCGAAGCGCGCGTACTAACACGGCATCATCAACCTGTGTGAGCGTGCTGATGAAGCTTGAGCTCTCTTGGCCACCGATTCCGAGATTTCTTAATATAGGAAAGAGATCGTGTAGAGAAACAGGCGAACCAAGTGCTGTTTGACGACGCTTTACTCGAGTGCTGATTTCCTGAATGTCAGAACCTGATAACCCTTCAGATAAGTCCACCAGGGCACTCATTTGAGCTTTGGGAAATGCCACAGGGGAGAGAAAATCGCACCACATGCATAGCCTTTGTCCGGTGTTGGGCAGTTGAAGCGAAAGCCTGTAGGTAAAACGGCGCCAGACAGCGGCGTCCAGCAATCCTTCATGATTAGTTGCGGCAACGATGATGGACTCACGGCCAAGCGTGTCAAGATTCTGCAAGAAGCTATTGACCACGCGTTTTAGCTCACCGAGTTCTTGCGTGTCGCCACGGAGCTTGGCAATGGCATCAAACTCATCCAGGAACAACACACACGGTGTGCCAGCCGCAAAATCGAACAAGGCGCGCATGTTCTTCGAGGTGCTACCCAAGAACGATGAAATCAATCCATCCAGACGAGCGACATAGAGCTCCAGTCCCAGTTCACCGGCGATATGCCGTGCGAGTCGACTCTTACCTGTACCGGGTGCCCCGTACATCAGTAGGCTCAACGCACCGGTGAGCGTGTCGTTGTCGGTCGCCGACTGACTGCCGGCCACGCTCATGAATTCATTGACGACAGCCCACTGTGAGTCGTCGAGATGCACCGGCGGCTCATTCAGTTGTTTGATCGCGACGTGCTCGAGCAGCGGAAACCGACTGTCAGCATCAACAGGCAACGATTTTTGAAACCGAACATCGGCTGGTCGCAGCTGGCTGTCGGTCTCCGCGAGTACCTTCCTCAGGCGATCAGCAGTACTCTGTTCGCCAGCCGCATCCAGCTTGTCTGCAAGGTGTGAGGTGTAATTCCGCACTTTGTTCGTATCGAGACGAAGCGCGCCATTTACGATACGTATAACCTCATTCATGAGACGAATATCTTTTTCCATGGGACGATTATAGCTATATCAGAGACAAAAGCAAGCATGCTGATGATGATATCCAGTTTGTATCGCCCCCTTGATGTTCCCGCTGACGTTGAGCTGGTCGCGCTACTGCCGTTATTCAAAATTCAGAATGAGCATGCCAGAGCGTCCTGTGAGATCAAGGCCGTCAGACAGAACTGAGCAACGCGGCAGATCGATCGCCTGATCGCTGCCCTGCTGTTTGACCAACTGGGGTGTAGTCGCTCTTACAGTTCTCCTCAGTGTAAGCGCCGATGACTCGGTGGATCGAATCTGCTGTATCGCCATTAGTACTGAGGATCGTGCTACTCGATCATCAACCAGGGGATTGATCGCGAAAATCTTGACTAATGCCATGGAGGCAGTATCAGGCAGATTCGTGCTGATTTAAACCCGTATATCTTTACCTTCCAGTTACTAGAAGGTATACGATATGCTCCAACGGCATACGTACGCAGAGAACAGCAACGCTGATGAATATAGGTGAAGCAGCAAGTCGGTGTGGACTACCGGTCAAGACAGTGCGCTACTATGACGACATCAAACTCATCATTCCTGCACGAACCGACAGCGGCTACCGAGAATACAACTCGTTTGATGTGCACCGACTACGGTTTGTCGCACGTGCGCGAGGCTTGGGCTTCTCTATTGAGGACTGTCGCCATCTCTTATCACTGTATGACGACAGCGAACGAGCCAGTTCGGACGTCAAGGCAATAGTGAGGCAAAAGCTTCGGGAGATTGATCTTAAGGTGGAAGAGCTTCAGAGCATTCGAAAGACCCTGCAGCATCTATCCAGACATTGTCGAGGTGACAATCGTCCCGAGTGTCCGATTTTGGATGATCTGGCCGGGATGGGTCGTGGGTAGAATAGATAAGCTTCAGGGCAAGCCAGCGTCGTGAGCATGACTGCTCCGGTTTTGGTAGGTGTTGGACTTGCCCTACTAATCATTGTCAGCGCTCGTAGCCTTCGCTTTCACTCGGATCGAAGCTTCTACCCAACGCTTATTACTGTGATAGCGAGTTACTACCCACTGTTCGCTGTGATGGCAGGCCAAGGCATTGTCGCGGAATTTGCAATTGCCAGTGCTTTCATTGCCATCGCTGTGGCTGGCGTTCTTCGTTGGCGGTGGCTGGTTCCAGTGGCTCTATTCCTTCATGGGCTGTTTGATGTGGCTCATCATACGTTGTTGAATCGTGATGGTGTTCCGATCTGGTGGCCCTCTTTCTGTGCAACGGTGGATATCGTACTCGCAATCTCAGCAGTACACTATTCAGCTCATCTGGTATCTGAGAAAACAACCTCTTGCAATAGAGCTTGAATTGCAGCTGGACGGAAAGAAACCTCAAGTATCGGTCGACAATGGTCAAGCCATAATGTTTTTGTGTTTGAACTGTGATGACATCCGACGCGCGTGACAGCGCTTATTGTCTTCTGAGGCGGGGTAAATATGATCCAGTGCTCTGCATATATCGCGCGTATTTTTCTCCATGCAGATTGTTGAGGTAAGGCTCCTCTATGTCTCGTACATAGGCACTTATGGAGTAGAAACCGACAAGTCCAGTCACCAACACCAGGGCATTAGGTGCCAGGAAAAGTAAGCCGAGACCGTGCACGATGCACGCTGTGTATATTGGATTTCGTATTTTCGAATAGATGCCAGTGGTGACAAGTTCTGTATCTTCATCTGGATCTACCCCGATTCTCCAATTCTTACCCATCGCGAACTGGGAGTAGCTGGCAAATAGAATTCCACTGCAGCAAAGTGCGAGACCTACCCATGTATTTGCGTAGCCCAGTTCAATCTGTGGCCCTATTAACGCCGCCGCATAAAGCCATGCCAGTAGCAGTTGCACGACTAATGTACCGAACATCAAACAACTGATAAAAATCTGTCTGGTTGTCTTTAGCTTAGCTGCGGATCGGATGCCACTATCGCCAACCGAAGTCAGTTGCACACCGACTCTGCCCACAATGACAACGACTACGAACATAATCATCATCAAAAGCGGAAGATATCTTGGTTCCATTCAGTTCACCCTGTCACTTCGCCAACTCGTTTTCAAAGACTCGCGCGTCTATAGACTCTGTTCAGGAAGTCAACAGCGCTCAGGTGTTGTTCTTTTTTGCTTCAACCTGCAATCGCACCATTTCGCGCAATTCATCCGCACCGAACTGAAGTAGCGGGCGACCATCAACGAAGAACGTTGGGGTTTGTCTTACCTGTACTGTCTGGACATCGGCCTTTTCCTGCTCGATTCGTTTTACAATCTCGGCCGATTGCATATCTGATCGAGCTGTCTGCGCATCCAGCCCGGCTGCCACAGCGGCTTCCCAGGCCAAATCAATTTGAGGTGCACCGTGATTAGCCCATTGAGGCTGTGCATCCAATAGTGCTTCCAGCACAGGTTCGAATACACCCTGCAGTCGAGCGGCTTCGAGTACTCCTACCGCTATGTCAGATCCTTCATGAAATGTGGCATAGCGCAAGACGACGCGTACTTGCTCTGGATACTGATTAAGTATGTCCTTGACCACAGGATGAAAAGCACGGCAAGCCTCACAGGCTGGATCAAAGAACTCCACTATAGTGACGGGCGCATCCTTGTTTCCCATGACGGGTGCATAGGATCGGATCAGCGGCGTATCCTCACTGACAACCGGTGCGCTGTCCAGTGGCGTGGGGTTTTGCTGAACCAGCAAGGCACCAAAGCCGAATAAGCCTGCCGCTGCTGCCACAGTCCCGATAACCATCGTGCGTCTATTCATTGTGTGTATTCTCTTTTTGTCATCGTTGGTATCCGGATCAGCATTAGCGCAATCACGATGAAGCTTGCCAATGAGATCATCGGCAGCGGAATCACGCCAAGGATAGTCATGTTTGCATCTGTACAGAACGGGCCATTAACGCTGCAGGGCACGATGGCCTCTGAAATGAGGCCTACATAGAGCAGTGTGTGCCAGAGCGCGACGGCTCCACCAGCGATTGCCAATGGCAACGCATAGCGGCGAATAGATAAATCGTTATTCAGACAGGCAAGACCGAGTATCAGTACCAGCGGAAACATAGCGATACGCTGGTACCAGCATAAATTGCATGGTTCCTGCCCGAGCACTTCGCCAATGAAAATGGCTCCCAATGACGCAACAAGTGCGATAACCCAAGCGCCAAACAACAGCGCCCATCCTGCTTGGGATGTGTCTAATTGCTCACTATCGTCTGCGCCGTTAGCCGTCAGATCACCGGTTGCATCTGTCTGTTTGCTCATGGTTTCACCTGCCCTGCGAGCGCCAATCGGCGCCATGCGAAGAGTGTGAGTAAAACGAACGCACCAAGCATCACAATACTGGCAACGCCCCAATTGTTGGAGACCGCTTTATCGATAGCGCCGCCAAAAACATAACCTGAGCCGACCAGAATGACGACCCATAGAAGTGCCGAGGCCGCATTCAAAGCAGTGAACGTCGACCAGCCCATGCTGGTCAGTCCAACAGGAAAAGCACCGATAGTGCGCATGCCTTTTGGGTACCGATACAAAAAAATGTAGGCAGTGCCGTAGTGTTCAAGCATCAGCTTGGCTTTGCCTAGCCATGATGCCAGTCGAGGGCGGTTGTTGATCAATGCTTCGCCGTATTTTCTCGCTAGAAAGAAGCGCAGCTCATCGCCTAGGTAGCCACCTGCAAAGGCGGCACCTGCCACCCAAAACGGATCGAGGACGCCTTGTTGCGCCGCGTAGCCACCAAACAATGGCAAAGCGCCACTCTTCAAGGCGCAGTATAAAAACAGGATGACGTACACTGCCGTCCCGTAGTCTCGGAGTAACTGAAATACTGTTTCCATAATACTTGGACGCTACGCCTCAGATTCTCAGTGCTGTGTCAGTGTGTGCGTAACATGCTCGCGACGTTCTGCGAGCGCCTGTCTCATGATTTGAAAAGCGGAGGAGAGAAACAACCCAGCCATTATCATCGCAACAACCAGATCAGGCCATCCACTGGATGTTCCCCATACTCCCAGAGCTGCGAACATCACAGCCACATTACCGATGGCGTCGTTGCGTGAACATAGCCACACTGATCGCACATTCGCATCGCCATCCTTATAGCGCACCAGTAACAGCACACTTGCCAGATTAGTCAGCAATGCAAGAAAACCGATAACACCCATGATCTGCGCCTCTGGTACACCGACATAGAACACGCGATAAACCGTCGAGCCTAATACCCACAGACCCATCAGCAACAGGCTGATGCCTTTAGCCAAAGCGGCATTAGTGCGCACCTGAATAGAGGCACCAATCACTGCCAGCGAGATGCCGTAAGTCAGTGAATCGCCCAGGAAATCCAGAGCGTCTGCCTGAAGTGCCTGAGACTTAGCGAGGTGGCCCGCTGTCATCTCAACGACAAACATAATCGCGTTCAAGGCTATTACCAGCCACAACCGCCGTTTGTAGTCCGCCGAAAGACCCTCGAATCTAGCCTCGTGCCCGCAACACCCTGCCATCAGAATCAGCCTTCAATTTAAGATCAACTGCAGTATAATGTCTCTAGTGACTAGAGGTTCAAGAGGTACTACATGTATTCTATCGGGCAGCTCTCAAAACAGACACAGGTCAAGGTTCCGACTATTCGTTATTACGAAGAAATCGGAATACTGGCACCTGCCGAGCGCACGGAAGGAAATCAGCGACGCTATGATGCCGCCGGGTTGGAGCGTTTGAGCTTTATCAAACATGCCTGAGAGTTAGGATTTTCGATTGACGCCATCGCCTCACTGATTGAGCTTCAGGGACACCCGGATCGATCCTGCGGTAAGGCAACTGATATTGCGACTGCCCAGCTTTCGGATGTCCGTGTAAAAATCAGAAAATTAAAACTGTTGGAGAAAGAGCTGGCGCGAATATCCACCGGCTGTGACGGGGAGGGTGTATCAGCAGATTGCTATGTTCTCAAAGCACTGGCTGATCACACACTGTGTCAACGAGAGCACTAAGCACTTATTGGATTTACAAGATAAAGACTTCGTCTTGGGCACCTGCTGTTGAATAACCCGTGTCGGACATGGCGCAAACCGGTGTACGCGTTGATACAATATTCCCACTGCCGTTGTCTGCGCACACATTGAGCTGTTTAAAAAACACTGTATTTTTTTTAAAGGGTTTGTGCATTTACTACCGAGCGCTGGGCTTATACTTTCTGACGCGTACTGGATCGGTGTGCCCTTTAAGACATAGCGTTTCTTCACGCCCGAAGTGCCTATCGAATTCAGACTCAGAAGGGATGGTATCGGACGCTGCCAGAATTTCGCCCGGACCTGCCATCGAACATAGGCGTGATGCCTGATTGACAGCCCGCCCCAGCACGGTATGATCACGACGCTTACCGCGCCCGATAGTTGCGGACACCACTTCGCCATCATGCACGCCAAGTCCAACGGTTCGCGCATAGTCTGCACTAGTGATTTTCTCGACAATTTCAATTGCTGCGTGAAGCGCATGAGTTTTACGCTCTTTACCACTGAACGTTGCCAGTACGCCATCTCCAACGACCTTATCCACATCGCCGTGATTGGTCGTGACCGCCGACACAATGATACTGGTTACATCATTCAACAATGTCACAATATCGTCCAGATTCGCTGATTCGGCGTAGCTGCTGAAGTGACGAACATCCACAAACAGTAGCGTCATGAGAGAACGACTGGAAGGCAGATCATTTTTGTCTGAGCCCATGACAGCGCGAACGGTTCCGCCGGACACATAGCGTGATAGTTGATTGCGCAGGCGTATCAAATCCACTACTTGTTGGTCGATCAATTTCTGTGCTCCTCGAATCAAAAGCCACGCGACAAGAATGGCAAATGACAACGCAAAGAACGCAACGACGGCCCAGAGTTTGAACGACTGATGATGATTATTCTCTGTTAGTGGCGTCGGCTTGGTGACTACAGCCACAATGTCTACCGACTCCTCTATCACTCGCAGCGGTACCACTACGGTCCGGACATCCATACGGGGGAAGTCCTCGATTAAGGACCCGCGCTGATCCATGGCTGCTCGAACAAGTACCGTCTGTTCGACAGCTCGACAGCTCGACAGCTCGACAGCTCGACAGCTCGACAGCTTGAATCATTGGATACATCGACCAGGCGGCGACCATCCGACACAATGAACGAGATACACAAGTAGTCTTGCAGCGCGCTTTCTCGAATCAGACGTTGTTTAAAGTTCTGCAGCGATGTTGCCAGCCCTTCGTCAGAATTGTCACGCTCAAGGAGAAGATTAAGCAACTGTTCATCATGCGATAGCGCATCATCAACAATGGTTTGCAAGTGATTTCTCTCAAGCTCCACGTACACGCGCTCACTCATGGTTTTCTCTTGCGCGTACACCGACCAGAGGAAGATTCCGAGACCAAGCAGCAAAGGTGGTAGCACCAACTGTTCAAATCTGCGACGTAGCGAAAATGGCTGATCAATCTCAGACATAGGTCATTGTGCTCAACTAATGGCTATTGTGTCAGGTGCTTTGGGCCAGTATTTATAGCTGGGTTGTCTGTGATGGCGATGCGGATAACGACGTTAATTTTCCGGTAGCTATCAAGCGCCTTCTATCCAAGGTTCAATGATGACTCGCAATGCGCACTGTCAATTGGCGCCAAGCGGTATCCAGCGCAACGAGCGCACCTTCAGTACAGCTGTTGATGTAGTGGTTGATAGCAGATCAACGATTACACAGGTAATCCTGGACATGAGAAAGTGGCGTTACCAATAAGTGCTGCGCGATTACCATCATGCTCTTAAGGCACACTATCGCCCATGGGGGGACGATGAATTGAACCTGATACAGCACTACGTGCTGACGCGAATGGTTCCCATCATACCGGCGGCTTGATGCTCCAGAATGTGGCAATGAAACATCCAGTCACCGGGGTTGTCCGCCACCAGCGCAATCTCCACTGTTTCATCAGGTGCCATGAGCACCGTGTCCTGCCATTCCTGATGCAACGTCGGTTGGCCGTTACGGCTGATGACTCTGAACGAATGTCCATGCAGATGGATAGGGTGATGCCAGGCCGTATCGTTGATCATTTCAATTAAATAGCTTCGATCACGCTCTAGTGTCACTAACGGGTCCATGACATAGTCAGATGAGGCGACACCATTGATGAACCACATTTTCCCCTCACGCATCAGGCGCATCATGTTGCTTCGGTCGCCCATCATCATCCGTCCCATCATCCCACCAGTGAATCGGATCTGATGACGGATACTGTTTGGCAAATCAGGTTCTGGCAGTGTGTTGCGAGGTAGCGCGATAGTAGAGTCCAATGTCTTTGATCGGAGTGACTCCGAGCGATAGACCACATCAATCAGCTCGTATTCGCGCCCTGAGTAGAAGCTGTCAGTGATGGTGAAGCGCGAGGCAGGATCACCGCTCATGTCGAGCACGAGATCAGCTCGCATTCCCGGACCCAATACGACGCGGTTGTTGATGGGTTCGTGCGGTGTGACCGGTTGGCCGTCCAGTGCAACGATCCAAGGTTGATGGTCGTCAAAATCAAGGGCAAAGATTCGCGCGTTTGCGGCATTGATCAGACGTAACCGGATCCGTTCCCCCTGCCTGACCTGGAAGCTGTTGGGTATCTGTCCGTTGAGCGTGACTGTATTGCCGATGCGTCCAGCGTGGCTCATATCGTGCCCGTTGGCAAAGTCGTCGCTAATGAGAGCGTTGTTCTCGAGCCGCCAGTCATCAAGTACCCAGGTCACGTCACGATCGACGGTGATAGGCTCTCGCTCCTCGATGATCAGGGGGCCGTATAGACCACGTCCGACCTGTTCGAAGCTGCGCTGATGAGGGTGATACCAGTAGGTACCAGCATCGGGCACATCGAATTCGTAGACAAACTGATCATCAGGGTCGATCGGTTCTTGTGTCAAGTGTGGCACCCCGTCCATGGCGTGGGGTACACGCAGTCCATGCCAGTGCACGGTTGTCGGTTCATTCAACGCGTTTTCTACAGCGATTCGAACACGATCTCCCTGGGTGAGGCGAATCTCAGGTCCCGGTACGATCTGGTTATACGCCCACACCGGTGTTGCCGGGTAGTCATCCGGTACCAATTGCACGTCTGTTTTACCAGGACGTAGCGTAAAGCGGCGAAGCGACTGCGATTCTGTGGCAGCCTGTGCAGTAAGCCCAGGTAGTGCACAGAGCGCGGCAGTGGCGCCGGATCTGACGAGAAACGAGCGCCGTGATATCGGTACTTGTTTGTGCCTTGTCGATAAGGATCTGCTGGACATGATCTATTCCTGAGTGTGTGTAGTCTTGCTGGGTCCGACACCCTTTGTAACTGTTGTTTCAGGTCGGTGTTAGTCATTTCACGAACTACATTGAAACCCATCACCAGCCAGTCTGGAGGCAGACCGGCTGGCATACTTATCGGTTAGCTTGCGGGTCGACGAAGCGCCTCTACGACAAGCTCATCACCGCTTTTACCGGCAACAAACTCGATCTTATCGCCCGCAGCAAGTCCTTCCAACAAAGATGAATCCGCTACTGTAAATGGCATCGTCATTGCCATCATCTCCAGGTTCTTGATCGGTCCATGTTCGATGGTCACCTTGCCGCGCTCAACGCTTACACGCACGACAGTGCCGCTCGTCCACGTTTGATGTGCATCGGCTGACTGCCACGTGGATAGCTTACCAGCGGTGACATCATTCGAATGGATCGTCGATGCCTGTGTCGGTAACCACGCAATGGATAAAGCCGTTGCTAGGACGATAGGTGTAAAGATAACGTTCATATGCATAAACTCCTTTGGTTGTAAGTCGGATGCCTCCGACGTCAGGGAACAAACTGCGTTATTCAAACGCGGGAAATTTAGATCGTGGAACCAGGAAGGGCCGAATTCTGGTCTGCCCCCCGTGTTGTTGATTCAAGATCCACATCGATAGCGGTTATCGGCAGGCGCTTGATCTCGCGACGTTTCCACAAGAAATAGACTGCCGGTATCACCAGAAGAGCTAAGACGGTAGCGCTGAGCATGCCGCCTACCATGGGCGCGGCGATACGTTGCATGACTTCAGAACCGGTACCAGTACCAATCATGATTGGTACAAGCCCTGCCACAATGGTGGCAACCGTCATGATCACGGGTCGCACTCGACGCCCTGTGCCTTGCAATACCGCGGATTTAAGCTCATCAATGGTTGGACGACGAGCCAAACGGCTCGTCTCGTCTACCATCTTCACGTACGCCTGATTGAGATACACCAGCATGATGATCCCGATTTCAACGGCAACACCTGCCAACGCAATGAACCCAACGCCTACGGCAATCGAGAAGTTGTATCCCAGTGCGATCATCAGCCATACGCCGCCCAGGGCAGCAACCGGCAAGGTAGCGAGAATGATGAGTACTTCAGTGAATCGTTTGAAGTTCAAGTAAAGCAGCAATACGATAATCGCAAGTGTTAGGGGGATGACATAACTCAGACGTGCTTGCGCTCTGAGCATATACTCGTACTGCCCGGACCATTTCACCGAGTATCCACCCGGAAGCTCCAGTTGATCGTTCACGGCCATCTGTGCAGATTTAACGTAACTGCCAAGATCCACCCCTGCAATATCGACCAGCGTCCAACCGTTCAATCGGGCGTTTTCGCTCTTGATACCCGGTGGTCCATCCTCGACACGCACGGTCGCTACATTGGCCAACGCTATCCGTTGTCCACCAGGGGTAATCAATGGCAACATCTCTAGCTGCTCAGGAGAATCTCGATAGCTCTGCGGATAGCGCATGTTCACTGGATAGCGCTCCAGCCCTTCAATCGTCTGCGTCACCTGCATGCCGCCCACGGCTGTGGCGATGATCTGTTGAATATCAGCGATATTCAGACCATAGCGAGCCGCTTTCTCACGATCGATATCCACCGTGATGTATCGCCCACCGGCAACGCGCTCACTATAGACAGAGGCGGTACCCGGTACCTCATTAAGAATTTTCTCCAGATCCCGACCAATGTCTTCGATAACGGCAAGCTCGGGCCCTGCGATCTTGATGCCCACCGGTGTTTTGATACCCGTGGCTAGCATGTCGATCCGGGTTTTAATGGGCATCACCCAGGCGTTGGTCAATCCGGGCACCTGAATCAGCGAATCGAGCTCAGCGCGTAATCCTTCAGACGTCAGACCCGGACGCCATTGATCTTTCGGATGAAACTGAACCACGGTTTCGATCATGGTTAGAGGCGCTGGATCGGTCGCACTATCAGCACGGCCAACTTTCCCAAACACCGTCTTTACCTCGGGAACGGTGCGGATAAGCTTGTCAGTTTGTTGCAGGAGCTCACGCGCTTTACCAATCGATATCCCCGGATACGTTGTTGGCATGTACATCAAGTCGCCTTCATCGAGCGGGGGTATGAACTCACTGCCAATTTGCCGCGCCGGTAACAGTCCAATCGTGGTAACGGCAACGGCGATGATCAAGACCAGCGTCGGTGCTTTTAATACCGTACGTAGCACTGGCAGGTAGAGCGCCATCAACAGGCGATTGATAGGATTCGCAGCTTCCTGACGAACCTTGCCTCTTACGAAGTAGCCCATCAATACCGGCACGAGCGTGATCGCCAGAATTGCAGAGGCCGCCATGGCGTAGGTCTTGGTAAACGCTAACGGTGAGAACATTCGCCCTTCTTGTGCTTCAAGCGTAAACACCGGCAAGAAACTCATCGTGATGATCAGCAACGAGAAGAAGAGCGCCGGACCCACCTCACTCGACGCTTTCGCGACCACCTGCCAGCGGTTCTCATCGGTCAGTGGCGTCTCCTCCATGTGTTTGTGCATGTTCTCGATCATCACAATGGCGCCATCAACCATTGCACCAATGGCAATGGCGATACCGCCCAGTGACATGATGTTCGCGTTGATCCCTTGCAGATGCATCACGATGTAGGCGATGAGAATGCCCACCGGCAATGAAAACACCGCAACCAAGGCTGATCGGACATGAAACAGAAAAACCGCGCAGACAACCGCGACGACCAGGAACTCCTGTAAGAGCTTCTTGTAGAGGTTCTTTACCGCCGAATCGATCAGTTTTGATCGATCGTAGACGGTAACCAGCTCAACCCCATCGGGCAGGCCCGCTTTCAGCGTCTCAAGTCGCGACTTGACGCCCTCGATGACTTGTCGTGCATTCTCACCGAACCGCATGACGATAACACCGCCAACCACCTCCCCTTCTCCATTGAGCTCGGCGATACCTCGACGAATTTTTGGACCGATATTGATCGTGGCAACATCACGCAGTAGTAAAGGGACTCCATTGTCATCCTGACCCAGGGGTACCGATTCAAGCGTCTCGCGACTATCCAGATAGCCCGATGCACGCACCATGTACTCAGCTTCTGCCATTTCAATTACCGATGCGCCCACCTCCTGATTGGCACGTTGTATCGCCATCTGCACATGACTTAGTGGAATACCGTATGCACGTAGTCGGTCTGGATCGACGGTCACCTGGTATTGCTTGACCATACCGCCGATTGTGGCCAACTCCGAGACACCCGAGACGCTCTGCAGCTCGTATTTTAAAAACCAGTCCTGCAAACTACGTAGCTCACTCAAATCGTGTTGTCCGGTGCGATCCACTAATGCGTACATATAAGCCCAACCCACACCTGTCGCATCAGGTCCTAGCTGAGGGCGCGCGGTTTCCGGCAGATTCGGCGTCACCTGGCTCAAGTATTCGAGCACACGTGATCGTGCCCAATACAAGTCCGTATCATCATCGAAGATCACGTAGACGTACGAATCTCCAAAGAACGAGTAGCCACGCACGGTCACCGCTCCCGGTACCGACAACATCGCTGTTGTGAGCGGATAGGTCACCTGATCTTCAACCACTTGAGGTGCTTGTCCGGGAAAGTTCGTTTTGACGATAACCTGAACATCGGACAGATCCGGTAGTGCATCAATCGGCGTTTGCTTTACTGACCAGATGCCCCAGCCGACGAGCATTAACGTCAGTAGTAGAACCAGAAACCGATTGCGGATCGAATAGCGAATAATGGCGGCGATCATTGAATCGCCCCACCAGTGGCAGCTGATTCGATGGCATCGATCTGGTAGTCACCCGTGGTGGATTTGTACATACGAAATCGAATCGGCTGCCCGTCAGACAGACGCTCGATATCAATGCTCTCGTCCACGGAAAACTCCATGGACATGCCTGGCCAGTCCCACTCAGGAACCGGTTCATGCGTGATAGCAGCGATGCCTTCGCTGGCGTATACCTCGTCGACAACGCCGGTTGCCCAGACCGATTCAGGTGGCGCTTCGAGCTCACTCATACGACGAAAATCCGAGGAGATACTTGATTCCGAATCGATCAGGAACTGCGCGGAGATCACCACCTCATCACCGCTCTCAAGCCCTTCGAGAATCTGCACCTGCTCACGCGAGCGACGGCCGGTGGTCACCGCCACGGACTTGAAACGCCCCTCACCTGTGGCCAGTACCACCCGTTCCATTGATCCGGTGCGCAGCACCGCATCTCGATGTACTAACAAGGTTGATTCTGAGGAATCAGCAGCGATTATCAGACGCGTGAACATATTCGGCAGCAAAGCCCCGTCGGCATTGTCGAGCACAACACGTAGCCGGGCGGTACGCGTGGCGCTATCGAGCACGGGGTAGATGTAGTCAACCGTGCCACTCCAGCGTCGCCCTGGTACGGCATCGGCCTGGATCTCTACTGCAGCACCCGTTCGAAGTTTCGCCAGTTGGCTTTCAAAGACCTCGCCTTCAATCCATACCTGATCCATCGATGCGATGCGCAACAAGCGCTGTCCAGGTGTGACATAGGCGCCTTGTCCCACTGACAGAGAGTCAACCACACCGGCTTGCGGTGCGTAGACGCGAACTTGTGTAATCACCGAGCCGCTGCTGCGAACGCGATCAATTGTCCCAGTACTGACGCCAAGGCTTGTCAGCTTGTCTTTTGATGCATTGATAAGCACTGAATCATCAGCACGAAGGGCAACCAGAAACTCCTCCTGCGCCGAGATCAACTCTGGAGAATAGATATCGTATAACCGCCCGTATTGCTCAACCGGGTCACCGTCTGCGCGTACGTGTAAGCGGCGTAGCCAGCCCGCCACGCGAGCATGCACCTCTTCGAGTTGACGCTCATCAAAACCCACATACCCAACAGTCTCTATTGAATCGGACAAGGTGCCCTGTTCGACAAGAGCGGTGCGAACCCCCAGGTTGTTAACCACTTCGGGTGAGATCTGAACGGTGCCAGCGGGTAAGTCTGCGTTAGCGTTTTCAAACACAGGCACCAGATCCATCCCCATCGGCGATTTACCGGGTCCATCACGTCGATAATTCGGATCCATCGGCGCGACCCAATACAACGGTTCATCATTACTACTATCACCATCGGTGATGGGCATATCGGCCGAAGCTGGCGCAGAAACGTGTCCCATGAGTCGCGATGAGAGCTCAGGCCCCAAGGCGATACCAAAGCCAATGCTCAGGCCACCGACAATGACCAGACTTAGCGCACCGATGATTTTTAACAACGCGTTCATTCTTGCTCTCCAGGTATTGCAGTACTCGTCAATAAGTAGTCAAGGGCTGCGCTGCTCTTCATGAGCTCAGCATCCACGGCCAATGCCTCCAGCTCAGCGTTCAACAGATCAATGAGTACCAGCTGCAGTTCGATAAATCGTGCTTCATCGCTGGCAAAGGCTCGCCTTGTAGCATCGGCTTGCTGCCGGTATTGAGGTAACAGCTCATCGCGGTATAGCGAGCGGCGTGCATTTAATCGAATGAGTTTTGCCTGTGACAGACGATAATCGCGTGTCAGTCGCGCATGCTGCAGCTCAGCCTCTTTTTGCGCTTGATCCACTTTGCTTATCGCGGCCGAGCGACGTGCAGAATTAGCGCTACTGCGTAGTGAGGTAAGGTCCATGGTGAACCCGAGCGATACGAAATCGGCACGCTCCACAGCGTTGGATGGATCCTCACGGTACCCGTAGCTCAGACTAATACCCCGACTTCCTTTGTTAAGCTCGCGGGCCAGCCGCTGTTCAGCCTCAGCGCTATAGCGTTTTGCTTCAGCCAATACGATGGCAGGATGCCGTGCCGGATCAAATGGTTGTGAAGATAGGATTGCGAGTTGATCAGCGTCACCAGTGAAGTTCAGTTGTTCAACCTCATCAGGCGTCAACCACTCAACAAACTGTTCACGCGTTGTGTCCAGCAGCATTGAAAAGCGCTCGATACGTTCAACCAGTCGCGTTAAAGAGGCCTGAGCGCCAAGCACTTCTCGCTGACGTGCCTGACGAATTCCAGCGCTATAGCTTGCTCGCGTGGTGGCCAACGCCTGCTCAAAGACAGCTCGGTTTGCCTCCAGGCTATCGAGCGATGCCTGTGCCATCCAACCATCGGCCCATGCGGTGCGAAGCTGCTGGTGCAACATCGCGCTGCGAAGCGCGCGTTGGATCACGCTCGCCTCAGCACTGCGCTCGTTTGACGCGGCTCGCCATTTTCGCGAATCACCAGGCGGAAACATCTGACTCACTCTTGCCTGAAGTTGAGTCATGGGTTCCTGATCGATAGCAAAAGTATCTACGGGAAAATTCATCGCGGACAACGTCAGCGTTGGTGGGGGTAATGCCGCCGATACCCGAGCGGTATCACGCAACATCGACTCCTGGTCCCGACTCTTTGCAATCTCCAGATCACGCTCGGTAGCCAGCGCAATCGCTGCATCAAGTGTCAGCGAATTTGCGTAAACCGTACCAAGGGGTAGTACTACAGAAACTATTGCTGCACATGCCACGCAACGTGCTGCTTGAAGCGCATAGTGCGCCTTTTTGTTGATCACAAGAATGAGTCATCTCAATAAATGGAATGTGGAACCGGTACAGGAACGACATCCTGACCAGCACAGTACAAACACGGCAGAGATAACAATCAGACCTGAATACGCCCAATAGCCAGATGGGAACGAAGCGTAGGTGGATAACGTCTGGGCCCACGTCGCCATACAAGATGCAACGCGTACTGACACAGTAAAAATACAATTAAAAACGACAATGCCATCCACCAACCAATGGGCAGCTGCACAGAGTCTGGTGTCAACGGTACAGGGTCCTCGTCACACAGATGCTCATGCTCGAGCGCCGCTGAATGTTGGACCGATGGGGTGGGCGCTTTCTTCTCATCCTCGTCGTGCGACCAGTGATCATCGCCGACTGAATGACACACGCTCTGCACGGCGCTGAAGAACGCAGCCGATGCAGGCGTCAGTGCGCACGCCATCAGTGAGATTATCACCACGAGTGCCAGGCGACGGCGATGGAACATCGTGAATGTCACGCGGGTCTTGACTCAGCTGATCGACATAACCCACAACCGCCGCTACTCATTGAACCCTTGCGTTCAAACACACAGCCACCAACACGCACCGAGGTGCGTCGGATAGGCGAACGAAGGGTTCCATAGAGCAGCATGCTCTGTCTCACGCTTTGAATGCGTTAGCGGTCGATGAGGCAGATTCTGTCGAAGAGGAGGCACCCTTTGATATGAATTCCTCTGCGACGTCTGTTTTTATGCCGGGACGCTGTTCACGCATCATCATGAGCATCATGCCGCCCATTGCGATTGGACACAGTAGGAACAAGGCAGTAGACCATGCCAACCACGAAGAGCCTACAGCCAACAGTGTTGCAATGGCGATCAGAGGAACGCCAATGCATAGGATCATCATGATGCGCGAATGGCCGCGCTGTTTTCTACCTAATGCTTTCGGGGCTGGTGTCGCAGTACGCTCAGCACGTGCAGACGATCTGTGTGGAAGATGTGACATCTTAATGAGCTCCAGGGTTAATGTTGAGTGAAATAGCATCGATCAGTAAGCCGACCAAACACGGGTACGACCGTTCTCATCGAAGGCAAGGACGTCATAATCTTTGGGGGTTAAGCTGCCCATGCCCGGTGACATCATGGGCATACCGGGAGCGGTCAGCCCGACGATGTTGGGACGTTTGGTGAGTAGTTGCTTGACGTCGTTGGCGGGCACATGCCCTTCAATCACATAGCCATCAACGACAGCGGTGTGACAGGATTTCAGCTCAGGTGAGGTTAATCCATGCTGTGCTTTGATCGAATCCACATCATCAGTCTCTACAGCGGTGACACTGAAACCTTCTGTTTGCATGTAATCAACCCACTCCTTGCAGCATCCGCAAGTTGGTGATTTGTAAACCGTCATTGTCAGTGCTGCCAAGTTGATGGGCGCCTCTGTCGGTTCCTGTGATTGGGCAGCTATGGTTTGTGTGGCACTCGCGGCGGCTGGTGCATTAGCTGAGGTAGAGCTTTCACAGGCGCTCAACAACAACACCGACAACCCTAAGACAGGTACCGTTACTGCTCGTACAAGTGTGGGCTTATTCATATTCGACTATCTCCAAAAGTTATTTGTTAGGTCGGCGTAACAAGAGGCTATGCCGGATTAATCCATGGGTTCATTTAAAAAGTCTGTCGAGAAGCGAGTCCGACTCGTCCACTATTCCCAGGCTCTCGAGCTGGGAGGTGTTCACCTCGTCTTGCCACTGTCGCTCTTGTTCTGGCCAGCGGGATTTGATGAACGACAACACGGCAATAATCTCTCGATCACTCAATGTGTTCTCGTAGGCTGGCATGGCGCTTTGATAGGCCGGATCATTGATTACGCGCGCAGCGCCATATTTGGTGATCTCAAACAGAAGATCATCAGCGTGATGCCAGGTATGCCCGGTTTCATCGTGCGGTGGTGCGGGGAGCAAACCATTGGTATCGCGCTGCCGCCAATCGGGTTGCCCACGAAGCTCTGCACCATGACAAGAGGCGCACTGTTGCTGATAGATGTCCGCCCCCTGATCAACAACTGCTAGATTGTCAGGCGTCAGCCGAGTGAGTATGCCATCGGTTCCTTTACTTGCTATGGCGGGTATTGAAGCCAACAGTAGCCACAAACATATAGCCCAACTACTGACGCTACGTGATTGAACGGATTCGCTTGCGAGCATAGTTCTCTTACATGTTCTCATCATTCATCTCCTCCATTGGCGGCTGACTTAAGGTACGTGGCCATGGCCTGACGATCTGCCGATGACAGATGGGCCGTTCCCTGTTCAATCACTGCTGCCATATGCCCACCAGTAAAGTCTCCTTCGGGCGTCATACCGATTTCCAGGAAAAACACCAAATCATCGATACTCCAATCACGTAAAGTGTCTGCGGTGATAGCCGGGACGCTAGCGCCTTCAGGTCCACGGCTATTGCCGGACAGTTGCCGATCAGGCACTCCACCCAAAAGATTGCGCTTGGCATGACATTCAGCGCAATGGGCGGGACCTTCAACGAGGTACTCACCCCGTTCGATAAATCGATCGGGTTGGTAGTCCACTGGCACATAGAGTGTTTTCCAAATGCCCAATCCAGCCCTGGCAAGATCGGGTATGCGTAATTCGTGCTCAGGAGAAGACTCTTTTATGGGATCGGTTGATTGAAGCCAGGCATAAAGATCAGCAATATCTTGTCTCTGCATGACGGCATAAGCCGGATATGGGAAAGCTGGCCAGTAGTGCGCTCCATCGGGTCGGCGACCGTTGAGCAGCGCTTGGGCAAGCATGTCCACCGTCCACGAACCAATCCCTGAAGTTCGATCGCTGGTAATGTTGGGCGAGACAAAGATGCCAAATGGACTATCCAGCTCAACGCCACCGGCAAGCAAAGCGCCACCGTTGTCCGTATCGGTATGGCAGGCAATACAACCCGCTGCTCGTGCCACGCTCTCTCCGCGTTCAGAATCACCCTCTGAATACGCCGCATCCGATGCAGCGAACAATGCGAATCGTGCCTGTTCCAAGCGCGTGTTGTAGGCATACGCCACAGCCGACACACTAATGACCACGGCACAGACTGCTAAGGACACAATGATCCAACGAGCACGCATCGACTAATCCTGCTCTAGTCGAAACCGTTCATGACATCCCGAGCAGCTCTTGGACGCCCGAAAGAATGCTGTGCGAACCGCACGGCTTTTCTCATCAATGGATTGCTCACCGGCATTGAGCTCAGTGGCGATGGCGGCGAGTGCTCGGCTGTCTTCGGTGAAACGCGTGGCAAGCGCGACAAAGTCATGCCATTCGATCCAGATCGCCGGTAGTGCCTCGGTTTTCGATCCAGTGCGACTCATTTCGGTGTCGGGGAATAGCGCAGGGATTTGCTCGCCATGCTTGATGAAGGCAAACGCTGCCATCTCGACCGCCTCGTTGTTGAACGCAGTTTTGCCTTTGAGCATGTCGCCGACGGTCTTGGCATGATCGCCGAGCATGCTCATGGCGTCCATACGTTCTTTGACAATGCCGCTTGCGCCGGTATGTGCTATTGCCTGACTGACAACGACCATAACGCCCAGGCCGAGCATCGCTGATCGAATACGATAGTGTGTGAACATGATTTATCTGCAGCTGAGATTCGCGCACAGAGCCCTTAAGGCACAGCACGCCGACCACACGCAAGCACTCGCTGCGTGTGAGTGAATGCCGACAAACGCGCCACTGTCGCAACGGGTGCGATAGTAGCTATAGGTCGGACAATACAGCTCAGCTAATAGGGGGGCGGTACAGGGGAGGCAGAGTCACCTCGACGATGGCATCGACATCGTCATGCGTGGGCACTCGTGTGAGTCCCCAATCTCGCGGCAAGGCCACGTTGGTGGGAATTGCAGTGGCGGACACGCCACCGGTGGCACACGCCAGTGCACATACCGATGGACACGGAAGTGTACCGTCGCAAGGCATAGGACAAGGCTCAGAGGACTGAGGATCGGTGTGAGCGCCATGTCCACGGTGGTCCTTGCCACTCATTGCAGAAGCAGTCTCCTGCGGTGCTTTCGGAACAACATGCTGACGATGATTCGGGGGGATTACGGTCGTTGTTGATCCCGGAGCGATCGGCGAAACCGACAACACTGTTCCTGGTTGCTCATCGCCATGAGTGTGATTGGCCGCCATGCTGAACGAGAAGAATCCTGCGCACAGCACAACCAGCAACGCTTGAAGCGCCCTGATCCACTGTCTATGCCAGAAATCTGTGTTCATTTAACGAGTCGTTCAGCTCGGGTGTTATCTAGCGTGGTCGATAGCCATGCAATTTGAAAACCAACTAAATCATCGTTCTGTTTGTCGGCAAACGATCGATCAAGTTCACTTTGCTGTTCAATTAAAGCAGAACGCGTCCCATTTGTCTTGCCTACCCTCGATTGTTGGCAGATGGAAAGGTATCTTGAGCATCGGAATGCCATTTCAGTCAAGTTTCAGGCGGCGCAACCGCAGGGCATTGCTGACCACTGATACTGATGACAGACTCATCGCCGCCGCCGCAAGCATCGGAGAGAGCAACCAACCGGTAGCTGGATAAAGCACACCAGCGGCCACTGGCACGCCCAGCGTGTTGTACGCAAAGGCAAAGAAAAGATTCTGACGAATATTACGCACGGTTTTCTGGCCCAGTACTCGCGCACGAACAATACCGGTCAGATCGCCTCTGAGCAGTGTGATCCCTGCGCTTTCAACGGCCACATCAGCACCGGTGCTCATAGCCAGTCCGACATCGGCCGCTGCAAGCGCAGGCGCATCGTTAACCCCGTCACCAGCCATGGCCACTGTCTTTCCCGCCGCATGCAGCTCGTCAACGAGCGCTTGTTTGTCAGACGGCATCACCTCTGCACGCACCTCATCAATACCTAACTGATCAGCCACCGCCTGCGCGGTTCGCGCGTTGTCGCCAGTGGCCATGATGATTCGCAGACCAGCGCTGTGAAGCGCATCGATCGCCTTTTTTGTATCGGTTTTAATACGATCCTGTACGGCTACCAACCCTGCGTATTTCGAATCGATCGCCACATACATGACCGTCTTACCCGCGTCACTCAATGCGGTACTCTCGTCACTGTGGACGTGTTCAATACCAATGTCTTGCATGAACGCAGCATTACCCAGCTGCACTGAACGTGAATCGACAGTGCCACTGACACCGCGTCCCGTGTGCGATGCAAAATCATCCGCAGGCAGCAACAAAAGATTCGCCTCTTGAGCACCTCTAACGATGGCATCGGCCAGGGGATGTTCAGAACCGTTTTCCAAAGAGGCTGCCAAAGACAACAGCGTCACCCGGTCGAATCCATTTGTCACTAGCACATCGGATAGCACTGGCTGTCCTTCAGTCAACGTGCCTGTCTTATCGACGACCAGCGTATCAACAGCGGCAATGCGTTCAAGCGCTGCGGCATCCTTGACTAACACCCCTGCTTTGGCACCTCTGCCGGTCGCGGTCATGATCGACATGGGTGTTGCCAGACCCAATGCACATGGGCAGGCGATGATCAACACGGAGATGGCCGCTACTAACGCGTATGCCAACGTCGGTGTTGGGCCGAAGACACTCCATGCGATGAAGGCCAAAAGGGCGATGAATACAACAATGGGCACGAATACTGATGCGACGCGATCGGCAAGCCCCTGAATGGGTGCGCGTGAGCGCTGCGCACCGGCAACCATGGTCACGATTTGTGCCAGCATGGTCTCGTCACCGACGCGTGCTGCCTCCATCATGAAGCTGCCGTTGCCGTTGAGCGTCCCACCGGTGACCTCATCACCAACGTCCTTCTGCAGCGGTATCGACTCACCACTGATCATGCTCTCATCGATAGAGGTTGTGCCTTTGATGATGACGCCATCGACCGGCACACTATCGCCAGGACGAACACGCAGAGTATCGCCTTGCATGATGTTCTCCAGTGGCGCGTCATACTCTTGCCCATCGGGCAGCACACGCCTTGCGCTCTTTGGCGCAAGATCCATCAGTGCCCGAATCGCATCCCCGGTCTGCTCGCGAGCACGCAGCTCGAGCACCTGCCCTACAAAAACGAGCGCGATAATAACGACAGCGGCCTCAAAGTACACCGGCGGATGACCATTAGCGAGCAACGAATCGGGCAATAAACCCGGTATAAGCGTAGCGATCACACTGAACGCATAGGCGGCCCCGACGCCGAGCATAATCAGCGTCCACATGTTCAAATGCCACGTCTTGACCGACACCCAACCACGTTGGAAAAACGGTGCAGCAGCCCACAGCACAACCGGTGTTGCAAGAATCAACTCAATCCAGAGCGCTGGCACCTCGCCCAGCCATAAGCGTATCGGCAATCCCAGCATGGGACCCATGGTCAATATCAGCAATGGGATTGCAGCTCCCACACTGATCCATAGCCGTCGTGTAAAGTCGAGCAGCTCTGTATTAGGCCCTTCGCTGACGCCTGACATCGGCTCGAGCGCCATACCACAAATCGGGCATGTGCCTGGTCCCTCCTGCACAATTTCAGGGTCCATGGGACACGTATAGAGCGGTGCTGCGCCATTTGCACCAACGGCAGTTGCGGCCTCTTCTTCTCGCTGTCGCTCGCGATTACCTGATACGTAGAACCAGGGGTCAGCCACGAATTTGTCGTGACAGCCTGCAGAACAAAAATGATAAGTGTCGTCCTGCCACACGTGACTATGCTTTCCATTATTGAGCGTCACGCTCATGCCGCACACCGGATCAGTGGCTGTGTCGTCCAAGGGTGTCAGTTCGTTGGTGTCTCCTGTGGAGACAGCGGCAGAATGGCTCATCAGATACTCCCGATCCTGTAGTTGACAGTCACACATGTGCATTCGTGATCACGCTTCATCGAACTTGCGATCACTGCGTTGCTAAGGCATCGCAGACGCCCTAATGGCTATCGTAGAGACTCCAGTAACTGGAAGGTCAACTCCGCTGAGGTGATTTGGTCAACTATTTTTTATGGCCTGCGTTATACAGGCAGTGCCGGGACTGAATGTTCTGGGTAAAGCGCCACTCGTTGTGGCAGCGTCATGAGCCGCACGAAAAGATATATCGTGCGTGGTTGAGATCATGGGAAATAATTCGGCGTACCTGCAAATGGCGGTGTACTGGAATGTCTTTTAGCCAGAAAGTCAAAGGGGTGATGCCTCTGATGCGGGTGTTTGTCAACACTTAATGGTCGTGAGGATTTTCGCCTTTTGCCATCGACCAATGATGTGCCTGGTGGTGCATGCCGCTTACCATGATGCCGATGAAACTTAAAGCGCCGATACGCTCGATGTCGTTTTCATCATCGGCCGTTACACTCATTTCTGCCCCGTTGTCGATGAGTTGCACGGCATAGTGCAAAGCAGACGGCGCGTTTGTTTCGGCAACGCCGTGACGGATTGCGGCGGATTGCGCTGCCGCATGAGCCTGGGCCATCCGCTGTATGGAAGCGATTGTTGACGGATCAAAGCCTGTCACTGTAAATCGCATGCCCGCATCAATTGGCGATGACGCCACCATTGATGACATGGTAACGCGGTCCATGTCAATCAAGTGCTGACGAAGAGACTCGATATCGACCTTTGACCAGTTGGTGTTGGAATCTGCCTCGAGCAGTGAAACGATTTCCGCTAGTGTCGCGAACGCATATTGGCCGACCATTGTGGGCGTCTTCTGTTCGGAAGCCTGATCAGCCATATGCTCTTGATGGCTACGCGAGTTTTGATGTGCGTGTGTTTGGTTATGATTGGGGCCTGTGGTATTGACCTGATCATTTGCCATCACTGGCCCTCCTAACGCGATCGCCATGGAAACGCACACGCACCCAAGTGGTCTGGTCAGCATTGATTTCTCTGTCGTGATAATGAATTGAAGAAACAGGTTGACTGAATAAACGCTGCTAGTACATGATACTGATCATGTTACCTTCATTGTTCGATTCACTTCAATCATTACCAGGACGCTGGCAGCGTATTGAGGTTGGCAGAATACTGTTCAGTCGATCTGAACCAGTTCGCTCAATGTATTGTCTATTTGGTGGCGAAGTGCATTTATCACGCACCACCGCAGATGGAAGCGAGGTTGTGATGCAGCGCTGTATCGACGGAATGATTATCGCTGACGCCTCGCTGTTTGCATCGACCTATCATTGCGACGCTCATGCGGTATCTACTGCAAGCGTTTATCGTATATCCAAGAGGACATTCAAACGGCATCTGTCGCAGTCCAACGATAGGTTGCTCGATTGGTGTTCGTCATTGTCGAATGAAATTCAGACACTTCGCATGCGCAATGAAATACTGCGTATGCGTACTGTACGCGCGAGACTTGATGCCTGGTTGCTTTGGCAGAACACGTTATTACCTCCAAAAGGACAATGGTTGTCCATCGCTCACGAAATCGGTGTGAGCCCAGAGGCTTTATACAGAGAAATTGCACGCCGGACGTGAGAACTAGGAAGCCAATGGCTTATTCGCTTGAAACAGTGTAGATTTTTGGCTGCTCAATACAGCAGTCAGGTGCTTTGGCAATGGCCATGATTAGATATTGATATGGCACACACACGTCGAGGATTGTTATTGAAATATCGCGAGTCACCCTAAAGTCAATTACCATTGACGATCTCCCGTGACACACGAAGGTCCATCGTAAACACATATAAAGCATCACACGATAGAACCATAAAATATTGTGCTGGATCAGGGTATTTTTATACCCTGCACGCGACCTATTCCATTCGCCTATTTGTTTGAGCCTTCGATAATGCCTGTGGTACTTGTGAAAATCGCTTGTTTAGATTGCTCGCAACATGACAGGTAAGCCGTTATCTATATTCCATACCTTTAGGAGAAAACTCTCTATTTACAGCTGAAGTCGGCAGATTTGACTACGCCAATCTTAATATTTTCAGTCATTTAGCGCCACTGAACGGAAATCTGGACCCGCTTATGTAATAGAAGCCTAGTCAGGCCTATACCGGACGTTGTCCATGTTTTTATTTTCCGATGACCGTCAGCATCGTGCCCATCGAGCGGTCACAGTTAAGTTTTTGTGTCTTTGCATCTCGAGAGAGAGTGATATTTCTCGACTGATATTCGATAAAATCAAACTGTAAGTTAATTTGGGAAAATTTCATTTTGAGTATGCTTGACCGTACGAGTAATCTCCCAATTTGCATCCATTTGGTTTTCAGCGTTGTCAGTGTTATGGATCGAAAGGTATTTCATCGGTTTCTACGTCATATATATTGTTCGTATAAGTGATCTGAGCGGTTGAAACTAGATCGATTAAGTATTGCTCCTGAAATTCCTCGAATCCCAGTGCTGTTTGTTTGGCGGTGTACCCTTTTGACCTACACTCCCTCAGGTAGTCCTCCGACGGACCTGCGTATACAACAGCTTCCGCCATCAAAGTATCCAAACTTTGTATTGCACTGAGTTCTGTAATAACCGCTTTATGAAAAACATTATCGTTGCTCATTCTTGAATATTCTCTATGGCGATATCGTGTATCGGTCAATGTCAGGTATTCCCAAAGCCAACTCAGCAATTAAAGCACCGTAGTCGCTGCCGCCGGAGCTCAACAAATAGCTATAGAGGCCGTCTGATAATGGACCAGTGCGTTGGATGGTTATCACAAGTTGCGAAGTTGCAGGACATGTTAGCCAACAACAGTGTGGGGGTGTTTTTAACAGGGCAAGATGTTTCAGTAGCGTCCCGACAAATGACAGTTCTCTAAATGGGCTGTCGTCAGTTGGGTTCTGCCCAACGATAACAAAATAAGTCCTATTATGCAGTGCTCGTACAGCGTTATCGTCTAGCCTCCATCGTTGTAGGCATCCATTCAGCGGAATGTTTTGATTTATCAGCCTGGAGATTATCCTCGCTGCTGCAAAGCGATGGGATCGACCAGAATTTTGGAGAAAAATACGACCGTCCCAATTGTAGGTGATAAATGTGTTCCTGCTGCGATCACCAACAAGCGGTCGGCCTTCACCTTTGGCGAGTAGAAAATCGATGCCATCAGCTGATTGATGGATAACGCCATCAGGTAGATAGCTGCTTGGCGATTTATCCTGATATTCATGGGAATATCCCAGCATGTCACGACGATTAGGTATAACCAGTTCATCGAGCGATAGGGCCTCTGCCATCGCATTATGGCTTTTACTATTCTCCAAACCTTCGATGTCGCCAATGTCACACTGGAAGCTCGGATAATCACTATCCGCAACCACCAGCTTGGCAAGATCATCCTGTAATTGTTTGTACGCGTAATATTGTGAATCTCTATGACTGTCGTCCAGGCACTTGAAGTTGAGGGAACTGGCTAACGAGTCCCAGGGTATGACACTCTTTGAGCTAATCCCCGATCGTCTTGGTCGGAGTCCCTCTATCAAATCAGGGCGAGGCACTTCAAGGCCTCTAAGCAACTCCTTCAAATTTACTTTTGATTCAAAGAACCTGCATGGTTTGACTTTCCTTAAAGCTTCGTTACTCAACATGTTGTGCACGTCCAGTACCACCCTGCATGCCGCCCTGTTCCGCTACCTCAGACTCGTCGTGCTCGTGGGTACCAGCTTCTTCTTGATGGAACGATTTGGCCTCAATCTCAAGCGCTTCACGCTCATCGAGCTCATTTGACCGGAAGAAGGTGCCGATCGACCGACATTGCCCATCAAGACGTTCCTGCAACAGATTGCGCAGCCAGTCACCGGTTGATGGCCAGTCATACAGTGTGCCTTCGAACCAGATGGCCACCTCTTGAAAATCGCCACCGTGCTTTGAACGCGAATACCAGATTCGATAAAGGCCGCGTTCTATGTCGGCCAGTAAATCGGTATTGATCTGGCTCTGCAGCCACTCGGTCGCTGTCTCAAAAGCCTCGCCGCGTCCGACGCTATCACGCTCGCGAACCAGCTCAATTCGACGCTCAAGCTCCTCATCCATCAACTGCTTTACCGGCACGACAACCGCATGCTCAGATGGACGCTCTGTCGGTACTATCGTGTCAGTTCCCATCAGTGTGTGACTCCTGTCCTGGTGGTTGTACCAGCCCGCTGAGTATCAAGGCCAGTCTCCATGTGGCATACGGAATGGGGATGTAATCCCTACCCTCTATGGGTGTGTGCCATCGACGAATCGTACTGACATTCACACCCAATTGCCGCGCTGCCTCAGCTTGTGTCCAGCTCGCATGAGTGAACACAGCTTTGACCTCATCAGGGCGCGGTTGACGGAACCCACTGTCCTTTGGCTGCAACACCTCCACATCCAAAGGTGCAGCCGCAGGTGAGGCTGATCGGTGTTGATGTCTTAGTCGTTTCTTCGATCCGAGTTCAACCATCGGTATCACCTGATTACTGTGTTTCTTTATAGCGCGCATATTGCGCGCTTGTCAAGTCAGATGAATTACAAAACAGCATTCTGATGCTGGGGTGCTCGCTGTCGCTTGTCTGTGTGTTTGATGGCACCGCGTGGTGCCCCCGTAGCGCAAGCCACAAGCCCTGTCGGGTTCCCGTGCGATCGGTCACGGGCAGATGCCTGCCCGCGCTGCGATCTGCGTTGAATGGCGTAGCCCTACTTCCCTCCTGCCTAATGATTGTCGCCCAAGGGCTTGCAGCAGCTGTGCTGCGACTAACGCCCAGCCGGGCAACGATTACTACTGGAGACAGAGCATGCATATTCTTTGGCTTGACACTGAGACGGCACACGTCAAGAGTCGTGATGCTAACAACAACAACACAATCAATATCTTACACGATTGCCTTACATGGCATCGCATGGAAGGTGATGAAGACTCGCACATGGCACGCACCCGCTCATCACTGATTGTCATCACGGATACTGAGGGTCGTTACTGGGTATCGTTGGTCTTTGAAGATCCAATGCGACGGATCAATGCCAATGAGGAGATCAGCGATGTCGATTGCTTAGATAATGCGTTGATGCAAGCAACTGGATGGGCATTGGCAAAAATAAACCAATATGAAACGGCATCATGAGCATGGCGCATTCACAATTCATCCGAATCGTTACACTTGCCGGTGGTGAACGTTGTAGCGATCGACGTTTCATTCGTGCGTGTCATACCTTGTTGAAACATGAAGCCAAGGGTCGGGGTTGTCGGGTGGATCGCCATGAATGGCTACGCGGTGGTCTGCGGCTGCTGTGGGATACTCAACAGTTGACGGCATGCATGCGTATAGCAGACTCATCCACGCACCCATCCTGTCATTCATTGACGGACTATAAAGACCAGCTCGCGGAGGCCTTGCGTGAATCGCTGTGCATTGTACGCACGGATGCCTGGGGCATCATCATGCTTTATTCCGACGCTGTCGTTGCAGGCTTTGAACAAGGTATCAGCGTGCCTCGCATGGCGTCATTGATCGCGGCGCAGTCTGAGCTCGAGACGATGTGATCTGAGGCTGACAGAGCGTGGCCGATAAACCTCAAGCCACGCGCTGTCGTTGTTTCACGCCAGGTAATCACAACACTGGCGGAAATGTCATAGCCATGTCGTGTCACTGTGGCCCAGGTACCCGCTTTTATAGCGATAGATCCAAATCAGACAATGTAGCTCATGACAAACCAACATGTTCGGGCACTGAACTACAGTGCCCATGCGCTCGAGGATCTTCGCACCATGCGCGATTCAATGGATGCACGATTTCCAGTGTCAGCTCAGGTGCTCGATAACGTCATCGCGTTACTCGATCAGTCAGTGAAATTCATTCTGCCAAACTGTTGCAGCGTGATAGAACCCGATCAGCTGACACAGAACCATGTCGACATGGCGCGGCTTCCCTTCCCGTGTGTAGCGTTCGAGACACCCTGGATGACGGGTGAGTTCGTAGAGCATAGCGTTGGAGGATCTCCCCAGAAGGAGGTGACCAAGCGGATTGCCCTGTGTTGGGTGCTTGGCCAGGTGCCTGAGCCCAAAAAAGGGCTCAACCAGTGGGCTAAGTACTACCCCCAAGGGGGTGTCTTTGTGTACCCGATTTACTGGTGACCAGAATCGGTTAGTTGGATGCCCGGAATCGATGGCATTTTCTGCCCCTATGAGGGGGCTCTGCGCGAACCATCACCGGTTCTGGACGAACCGATAGCCAGTCAGATCGCCAAAGCGGATGCCATCAAGGCTGGGCTGGCAGAGGCCGATGCCCTGCGAATTTCCGACGAACCGCTCGATATGTTGCCAGAGTATTATCAGATGGCTATAGACAGCACTGGCTCTCGTGAGGCGGCGGATGCAGACATCTTGCCTGATGCACGTGATGAGGCCTTTATTCAACGACAGGTGTGTTGCATGCTCGGCTGTTCCTATGTGGCAACCGCAGATGTACTTGCGTCAGAGAAACTCAATAAAAAACGCAAAGCGCGTGGAAATCACCCCTTTTTTTAGCTATAAGGTATTAGCACTCACCAACGAAAAGCAGCCCAAGTCCTAAGCGTTAGGTGGTACTCATACCAGTCCAAGAATGCACCTGCGTCGTGGTCATCTACGACGACTCAAGGATCGAGTGACCTGGGTTCGCTCCTCCATGATCAACGCCGAGAGCAGCCAAAGTGTAGTCATCAACGACTATGCAATACCCGATGAGTAAATTGGCCGTCATCTATCCATACCTGATGGACATGCCGGTGTCGATACCCTGCGGTATCGCGTCACCGTCGGTCTCCTTTCGTGTATCGCTAACCGCTCATCTCGGTGCCCTCGACAGGCCCTGCAGTCCCCCTCACGCACAGTGCGCCCCTCGATAGCGGTACCCAAATACCAAGGTTCTGCCGGATATCCTACGCCGATTCACCTTCCTGCATTTGGCACTGCGGAATTCGATGGGAGCAAAATTGATTAACCATCGTGATCACAGGTAAATTCCTTCCTTGTTCTTTGTTGCTAAGGGGCGCTGCCCCATGGCGCATGCAAGGCGTCTCCCCAGTCTTCCGCGCTCCTTCGTCACTTGTGCAGACTGGGTGATCCCCCAAGCCTTGCATTTGCCACCCCGGACTTCGTCAGTCGGCCAGAGGCCTCAGCAGCGGCAAATGCCGCTCTGACGCTTCGCTGAAGTGATTCACGATTAACTGATTAGGGATAAAACAAGATGGCAACTATTTACTCAAACCGAAAGCCTGCGAGTTTGTTAAGTGACTGTGAACTACTGGCCTGTTTTCTCAGGTCCGGTAAACGCGGATCGGCTCAGGAAAGAGCCACGGCAATACTGTTAGAAAAAGGTTCTCTCTCGGCGGCCATTGGTCATGATCTAGTTTGCGAAGCTGCATCGGATTACTTCACTCAGTCAGAGGCCAAGATGATCGATGCTGGTAGGGAAATCGGGAGACGGATTGCCTACGAGCATACCCTGCACGGTGAGGTGCTCAGTTCACCGGAACATGTGCGGCAGTTCCTTTCCTTGCACCTGACGGGTTTAGGTCATGAGGTATTCAGCGGCTTATTTCTGGATAACCGTCATCGTGTGATTGAATATCGTGAGTTGTTTACTGGCACCATCGACAGTGCAGCGGTCTATCCACGCGAGATTGTGAAGCGTTGTTTGAGTACTAACGCGGCGGCCGTTATATTTGCTCACAATCATCCCTCAGGGGTTGCCGAGCCATCAGATAGCGATGTGCGCTTAACCCGCAAGCTGGTTGATGCTCTGGCATTGATTGATGTCAGAGTTCTGGATCATCTCGTGATCGGTCAGGGAGTAACCACATCATTAGCAGAGCGCGGTTTGATGTAAGAAATTGAGTGAACAACGGAGCGTGGACTATTAGCAGAGTCCGCGCTCTACTTTCATACCATCGCTCCAACCTATTCCAAAAGAAGCATGTAAAAACAATGAGCAAACTACAAACTAAAAACAGTATAAAGAAGCGTGACTGTTCGGATGTGATAGCTGAAAAGGAGAACGAAAAGATGCAATTCATAGTATGCAAATACTGCAACACAGAGCTTGTGAAAGGGGTTGCGATTCTGAATGATATACGTAACTACGGCATGACAGGTCTCTTCGAACAAACAGATAAAACGGGCCTGGCGTACACTGTGAGATCAAGTGGTAGCCTGTATCAGGTCCTCAAATGCCCGGAGTGCGGTTATAGCGTGAGCAATGATATCCAACGCAACGTGAAGGAGGGGGCTGAACCGAATAATAGTGCTGCACTCACTCAAGCGACCACAGGCGCGGAACTTCTGGAATTCCTTCAAAGCTCGCCTCTGCAGGGCGTCGAGCTGGATTTAGACAATCGTGATAAATCCACAGGTCGTGTGGCGACTTTCGATGACTAAACGTTTTACGCTGTCTTCAAATGGCGGGGAGACAAATACTTCCTTGGAGCTGCGCAGGACTCATTGTTGAGCGTAGCTTGATGTCGGCGGATACCTAACAGCAAGAGCCAGCTGTGATCCTTCTTGACATCCGCGCCATTGGCGCGGTATGGTTGACTTATAAGCTGGGGATCAAACCATGTCAGAGCAACAAGCTGGCTATCACGTCACTTACACTGATAAACGAGCGGTGAACGGTGCAGTAAAAGCCGAGCTTCGACGGCTAACCCGTACAGATGCCAGTAACTACCGAGGCCCTGAACTCTCACTAGTTCGTGCCTTGATAGAGAGTTCAGGGTGGCAGCAAAGCGAGGTGGCTGACCTGCTACGGGTGAATGTGTCCACGGTAAGGCGATGGACAGCAAATAGTGAACAGTCACAAAGTCGTGAAATGCCGTTCGCCGCATGGGTGCTTCTGCTTCAGGCGACTGGACACACCGTTATCGAGGTGATTACTACGTAACTGAATCAGCAGCTGTGCTCAATGCGACTGCGAAGTTACCGGATGTAGCCCTGCTGTTATCAGATCTACGTTGCGCGATTGAGGTGGCGCTCCAGATCTGAAAATTGAACGTGCCGGCAGAGACACCGCTGGTGTCCGTAGCCGTCGGTCTCTTTACGGGTTTCGCTAGCCGCTCATCTCGGTGCCCTCGACAGGCCCTGCAGTCCACCTCACGCGCGATGCTTGTATAAAATATTTACTTCCACGGCTCGTTGAGCCGAACCCCGTGCAGGCCTATGCCTGCCTTGCCTATGTCCTGAATATTTGTAGCGCTTAATATGATGCGGTCAGTTCCAGCAGAAAGGCTCGAGCGCAGGCTATTAAGATATTACCGAATGCGTCACCAGGTCCTTGTCAAAGGCACAACCACTGACATTGTCGGAAAACTTCGGTACATCATATATAGCCATGCTGTGGCATGACGAAAACACCGATCAATAAGGCGGTCGTTGTGCAACTTGTTCTGTTCGACGATCAAGACGGTGGCATCAGGTGGGCCGTTACATCATGACACTTCGTTGGTAAGAGCGCGGGATCAAGAGGATCTACACAACGCTTGAACCTTTCACCGCCCGGTCTGGATCGGCAAGCCCAGGCTCGGCCGTTCGGTGGCCGCTCCCGTGTTGTCGCTGACGCTCCTGCCCGCTCCGTTCGCTACCTCAGCCTTGCCGATCCAGTCCTTATGGACGGTGTTACCAGGACGCGAGTTTCGACTCATCTTTCACCCAATACCAACGGAGTATCATCTTATGAGCAACGGCCGCAAACCTGATTTCAACGTCTACACCAGCCCCGAGCAGGACAGCAAATCCATCCCACGTCAGATAGGTGTTGGCTGGTTTCATAGCAAAGGCAAGGGATTCAACATCGTTCTCGAAGCCTTCCCCGTCGACGGCAAGTGCGTCGCCTTTGAGCCCAAGGAGAAGGCCGAGACTGACAGCACTCAGGAATAGCCTCCACACTGCAGAGCTCGCAATTACAGCGGGCTCTGCAGTGACTTTCAACAGACATCACAGAATTTGAAGCGCTACTTCTTCGATAACTCGGAGGCGTGTTGTTCTACTAATCGCAGTTCCGTGTGTTTCCAACGAGTGGAAAATATATACCGCGTTTTATGCTGTCGCTCTAGGTTCGAGCAACATCTCCACTGACCAGTTTTTATTGCACTGGTTCGTTGTTTTATTCACCACGTCCGGATCAAATTCAAATCGAATCGTGTATCGACCGGTGGGTTCAAGTTCACACCCCAGGATCTTGCCACCCAGATAACAGGGGCCTTTTTGATGAGTATGCAAAAACACCGTACCACCTTGTAGAGACTCTGCTGTTTCAGGACTCATGGTCCAGGTGCCCGTCATCCATTGATTCTCAGTTTCGAGTACGCGGTTGTAGAGTGCGGATTTTTCAATCAGATGGATATCTTTCATAATCTGTTTTTCTCATTTGTTTTGCACATCAGGGATTCGATGTGTGTGGCACACCTATACTTTAGGCAGCAGCTGCGTCCACCAAACCATGGTCTTTGGTCAAATTACCCAAATGACATGGACAAACAGTCCATTTCCATCATAGAACACGTCACGATAGCCTGCATATGGTGGTAATCCCTGATGTTCGTGGCACCGCGTGGTGCCCCCGTAGCGCAAGCCACCAAGCCCTGTCGGGTTCCCGTGCGATCGGTCTCGGGCAGCTGCCTGCCCACGCTGCGATCTGCGTTGAATGGCGTGGCGCTACTCCCCTCCTGCCTAAAGATTGTCGCCCAAGGGCTTGCAGTAGCAGCTGTGCTGCGACTAACGCCCAGCCGGGCATCCATTACTACTGGAGAGTGCTAGCGCTATGGCCTACGGGCATATCGTTTTCCTTCAAGAACATCAGGCCGAGGAGGCACTGAAAATCTACCGAAAAGAGAGCCTTACCGGATTGTTTGCCTACCTTGTGCCGTGGCATGCCTCAGGTGAACATGAGGTAATGAGTTACCGCTCCTGTGGATCGGACGATGAGATCTGGTTCTGAGAGAAAGGGTGTGCCGCGCTCGCGGATCAGTAACGGTGTGACCTGCAAGTTGGATAGCTTCACTATCGATATGCTGGTCTCTATGCTAGAACGAGTCGGTATCAGCCCACTGCGTAAGGTAGGCTGATTGAGCCGCTTCACACGCACACAGAGCACAGTGTATGAGCGTAGTCAGTCACGATAGGATTATCTGGACAATGTTCTTATTTACCGGTAGTGCAAAAACTGGCGTTTCATGAAGCGGCGAACCCGACAATTCACCTCTAGCCCCGCCCTTCCGTGGTGGCTTTTTGCGATGGCTGCACCGATCAGCTATGTCACCCTGGACTACATCATTCCCTCATTTGCTATCGCCAATCCGGCGTTGTTGGCCTTTGCCAGTGCGGCCCCCTATCTAGCACCGTTTGTCAGCCTGTTGCTTGGAGTAGTGGCAGTGGTTGCCGCCCTTCGATCACCATTGGTCACTGCCAGACGCCGAGCACTACATAATCGTCAAACCAGCATTCAATCGATTCGCTCGTTGAGCTGGCTACAGTTCGAGCAACTGGTTGGGGAGACGTATCGCAGGCTGGGTTATCGCGTATCCGAGAACGCAGTCAAGGGGGCCGATGATGGCATCGATCTGTGGTTGACCAAGGACGGTGGAGAAGTTCTGGTGCAATGCAAACACTGGAAACAGAACGTCGGCGTCTCTATCGTTCGAGAACACCTGGGTGTGGTCAGTGCCTACAAGGCTCAGCGTGGGATAATCGTCAGTAGCGGCGATTTCACCGCCAGTGCAAGAGATTTTGCGCAACAGACCGGTATCGAACTTGTCAGTGGTAAACAGCTTGCACGCCGTGTGCGCGATACACAGTTAGCCATACACACGACTGATAATGGTTCAGAGAATGATCAAGCGCCTATACCCGTAACCCGTTCTTGTCCCGAGTGTGGCAGTGATATGGTAAGACGCGTAGCCCGACGGGGAGAGAATGCGGGCAACACGTTTTTGGGGTGCTCGCACTGGCCCCAGTGTTCTGGCACCCGATCGCTCAATGAGCTCAGACGATGAGAGAACATGAACAGCCGCAGTGGCGTCATATCAGCGATATGGCGGTTTTTACAGAGCTTTTACAGGGGCTGCTCGAATCCGCAACGGAACAGCTGGCAACACTCAAAGAGTGCGAGCATCATCCGCATGTTCTGGATGAACAGTCGGTCAGTCGCTATATCGCTCTGCATACCGAGCAACGTGATAGCCATTGGCTGTACGTAGACCAGTTCGCCCGGTGGCAACGTGGAAAACTCAATCACTCACAGAGCATTGAGGTAGATCGACTTATCGCACAATCGTTAGCGCTGAAAGAGAAAAATGAGGCGATCCTGGCATTGGTCGAAAAAATCGCACCTCATATCGTCGGTAGCCTCATGGCATTGGAGGATGATGAATCCACCTTGAAACGTTGATCAAGGACTGAGCGGTGCTCAATGGATCGAGGCGTTTTGTTAAACCAACGATCAGTCATTTTATGCCAGCTGCTCAGCCTGGCGACCGGCCTGTGCCACATCTCTATCACGGCGCTTTTGATGTTCTTCGTGTGCCTGATAGTACCTTTGCCGTAGCTCGAAGGGTTCAGATACCGAATTTAGCCGGGCATTTTCAGCGCCTGCGGCGCTTAGTGTCACTGTGCCAAAGTCAAACCATCGCCCCACCATGCTTTGCTCCACCTGCAACGATTCGATCTTGTCCAGAAGCATCTCAATACTGATACGTCTAACAAACCCGATTTTGCCCATCACGCGCACATTCGTGACCGCGATCTCGGTCGTATAGAACTTGATTAACTGTGAAAAAAGCATCAGTAGGCCCAATCCACCCAACGCGGCACTGACCATCAAACTGACACTGGCATCCAGACCCAATTCCGGATACCCATAGACGATGACTGATCCGAGCAGTAGGGCAGCGGAAAACACCATCGTTGGAGTCAATGACCAGAGACTGATGTGACCGCGATACCGGATCTGTTCACCTGCCATCAAGTTTGTATCGACATAGCTCATCTGCTTTGCACTCCCTGTAGGCTCATCAACTGTCTACTGTGCGTCTGAGTATGCGAACGATCACTCCGCGAGCGGGCAGGCCATCTTGTGCTGTCGATGCCCAGCAGCCCTCATCCAGTATGTTCTCAGCTGATATGTTGGCTAGTATCAGCTCCTCCTTGACGCGATTGGCACGGCCTATGGCCAGATGTTCATTGCCGTTGCTTTTAGCGCTTGGTCCGTGTGAGCAGCCTATTAACGACACCAGATCTGTCTGGGCGTCAAACTGCCGGGTCAACGCACTGAGCATCGCTTTGTTATCAATCCCCAGCCTCAATGAGTCATTGGCAAATACCAAGACATCAGAACTCAGCTCTTCATAGTCTTGCGTGATTGAAGCAAAGTTGCTTTGACCAATATCGAGTACATTGCGTTTTCTTATTGGCATACCACTAGATAACGCTGGACGTTGTTCATTATCTGACGCAGCCATTGGCAGCGAATCATCCCCAATCAATGGCGTTGATGAAGAATTCATCGAGGATGGGACTGCACTCCACTCCTCGCTCTTGCCAAACACGCGTTCGCGTAGTGATTTAGGGCGCTGCGTCAGTATTGAGGCGGCGCTGTTGTTAGTCGATAGTGGTTGCCGGTTCGGGAGTAACAGATCATCTGTGCGCTGTTGCTCCTGACGTTCCTGTTCTTCTGATGCAGCGCGGTTACGATCAAAAATGCTCTGGTCGTACGGCTGGCTTGCAATCTTGACACCCTTAACTGATAAACCGGTCATCGGGAACACGCGCCCACCTCGAATTTCGTACTCGCGCGCCAGCTCCACAGAGCCTGCACGCAACCGATAGCCGACACTCTTGCCCGATGCATTCTCGAAGGCCTCGACCTGGTATGTCACCAGCATTGGGCCGGTATCGTTATCGGGAATGTTTTGTAGCCCATAGCCTTGTGCGCGTAGTGCTCGCTCAAGGCTATGCCCAAATCGTGTCTTTGCAGGCCGCAGTTGCAGCATCGTGTTTCTGGGTGAATATCCACGAAGCAGTGCCAGAGCCCCGGAGAGATCCCGCGCCACCAGTTCTGACTGATCATCATCAATCGGTTCATTGTTTCTAGGCAGAATAGAACAGGCGCTGGTAATCGCCAGCAAGACACCACAGAACATCAAGGTTATTTTTTTCAGCATGACGCTATCCATTGGTGTTGTAAGCCTTGAAGCCTCGTTCAAAGGGGCGCTCGAATGCAATATCCTTAGAGACAACGATATTGAATTGATAACCTGCGCGTATCTCAAGAGTCGGCTTTATCTTCAACCGATTCGTTAGATACTCATTGAAGGCGTTGGAGGTAGTGTCTGAAAAATTCTGCGCCAGATTCAGGGTAATGTTCGAGCCCCCCGAGGTACTGGCCTCATCCACCAGAGCTTCACCCGAGGCATTGACCACTGAAATCAGGAATGCGTTAGCCAATGTCTTGAGAAAGTGCGTGCGCACCTTATCCTTGAAACCAGACAAGCCCCGCTGATCGTAGCCTTGCATGCCACCGATATCCAGTGTTTGGCCATCTTCGAATACAAGCCGATCCCAAACAATGACCAGCCGCTCCTGTCCCAGTTGGGTATAGGCATCGTACCGTCCAAATAGTTTGGTACCTTGCGGAATCAGTGAATAGCGCCCACTGGCGCTGTCATACACATTCTTGGTGACCTGGGCGACAATGTCACCGGGCAAATCGCTGTTCACAGCACTGATCATCGCGCCACTGATCAACGTGCCGGTTTTGATCTCATAGGGTGTGCGTGGCGACTGAACATCCTCATACAAGGTGAAGGGCCGTCCTTGTGAGGCTTGCGAGATAAACTGATTGGATTGATTAACGCCAGCGACGTTCGTGCTCGATGGTGATGGGCCGCTGCTCTGGGCGCTAGGGCCTCCCGACAGGGCTTGTATCAGTTGCTGCCCCACAGGTGAGCTAGCAAGTGATGCCAACTGCTCTTGCGAAAGAGCACCGTTGGAATTAGCAGGTACTGCAGGTACACCGATACCCGGAAGCCTCGTTGCAGACGCTGGAATGATGACATCAGGTTCCTGTTCGCGTTGACGTCTGCGATCACGCGCCTCCTTGAGCTCTTCCTGGCGCTGGTTATGCCGATCAGTACCCTGACCAAATCCTGAGACCGTCATTGGACTCTGCAGCGCCTCTTCGTACCTTCGAAGTTGATCTTCCTGCACCTGTTGACGCAGTCGGTTGTTTCTCTCCATCTCCGCCAACTGCTGACGCTCCATCGCTTCAGCCAACTCATCCTCAAGGGTACTGATTCGTTTGGAATCCTCCTCGGGCGGTTCACCGATATCATTGCGATTGACGCCAGTCAAACCATCAGGCTTATCGATAAGAAATTCCACCGTCTCCTCGGTATCGGTTTCAATATTGAAAACACGCCCACTATCGGTATACACCTCGACAGGTGCTGTTCGCTGCTTATGTGCAAACACCAGCGCCAATACAAACGCTGAGAACACAACGATTGCCACAATGGCAGGCTTTGAATTCATGCGAGCGCCACGAGGCATGCCGTTATTCCCCGGACCTCTTGTCGGTACACTCATGCCGTTACCTCGTCTCGATTCTGATCACTCGTTACTGGACTCATCCGGACACAGGTCTGCCAGCGGCATCACGATAAATGAACACCTTCACGGCCTTTCGACCCTTGCCGAGCATCAATGTCCCCTTGTCAAACAGACCATCAATGATCATGCGCGATTGGCCACTGACATAGCGATAGTTAATCATCCCGCCCACGTTGTCCGTGTCATTGACCAGAAACACGGGTAGCTCACGTGCTTGCACACGTACCTTGTTGAAATCGATATAGGTCTTCATGCCATCGTCATAGACTCTAATCGGTTTCCAGGGCACTCGATCCCCTGCCAGGGTATATTCAAAATTAAGATCCTTTGCAATCACATCGGAACCGACTGGCGTCGGATCGACTGTAATGATCTGTCCTGGCAGTGGCGCTATTCGAGGACGCGGCAGTATCGGCATATCGCTATCGTTGCTTGGTGCCATACCTTCCACCGATAGTTGTGAACTGGATGAATCTTGTGCAACATTGGTCATCGCTCCCATCACACGCGAATTCCCATACAAAAAACCAATCTGTCCCATCGAATCACGTTCAGTGGAAATCAGCTTCATCATGTATGAGCGCCGATTAGTCGCTACGAAAAGATTCGTAACCAGTCCCGCCTCTTCAGGCTTGATCAGAATATGGTCGGTGACGTTCTCCCCTTCCCCGACTCTGGCAGGATTCAACACCCATCGAGCTGCATCGCCGATGCTGACCGTGTCGATAAACTCACCTGGCTCCATCGCGATATCACAAATCAGGAACAAACCACACACGATCGTGGGCTGGCTTTGTCCAAAGACGAATAGTATCCGTCCATTGGGCCCCCGAATGGCACTGCCCTCTTTCTCTTGCCATTGGTTCGCCAGTTTAAGTGCCTTGTCAGCATTGGATTGTGCGGATGCAATGGTGGATACACCAAAGCCTGAAAGCACAATCAGCACAGTGACTAACGTTCGAATTCGTTTCATATTCATCGCACATTCGTCCAGTTAACATCCATGACGTACATTCCCAGTGGATTGCCTTCCCAGCACTCAGATTCAACCTTGTTACGATCGATGATCAGTGTGGCCTTCATGGGTGTTTTGTCCTCGACAATCCGGCCATCATGTTCTCGAGTGGTCTCGTACCACTCTGCCTGCCAGGTACTCCCGCTTAGTTTTGAGATTTGTCGTATACGTGTGGAGACAGACAGATCCTTGTTGCGTTCGAACGGATCGTTCGCTGGAGTGCGAAAGTAATCGTTCATTTTTGTAAAGGCTGATGACTGCTTTGGCACCATGCAGTACAGACGATTGATATTGAGTTTTTGCATGGTGTTATCCGGCGTTACTATTCGCCAGTTCTCGATGAATGACATGATCTGTGAGGGCAAAAATTCGTCACCTAATACACGTTGAGCGCTGACCTCACCCGCATAACGTACGTTGTTGTTACCGTCGACCTCTACCACATGCATCGCTGGCAAACGGAATGCGGCCAGGTACACAATGGCTGCAGCGCTACCGACAAGCGCCAGCCCCATTGCTACATTGAGTAGCATCGAGGTGGTCAGTTGCTTCCGGTATTGAGAAAGATCATCACGGTAGCCGCGCTGCAACTCTTCAAAAGGCGCATCTCCGGGCACGATCCCATCCTCTTGGGCGTCTTCATTTTTCGATCCGAACACTGACACCTTACGTCGTGTTGGCTCTACTACTGCGCTCATTTATCGTTACCCCGATTCAACTTCGCTTTCTGGGCATTCATATTGGCAGCCATACGACCTCCCACCGTTCCACTATTGCCTCCAGGAAACACCCCTCCAGGTTTTCGTGTACCCGTCACTGAGCTCTTGGCTTCGCTGCCAGCAGCCTTAGCGAGATTGCTAACCGCGTTAAGAGCGGTATTGCCGCGTTGAGCAGAACCAAGTGACGCAGCAGCTGACACCGCCATACCAGCACCTAACGAGCCCGCACCTGCAGCAGCTAGACCACCTATCGCAGATGTACCCGCTTTATAAGCCTGTGCTGGACTGATTGACCTACTGGTATCGACACCAGATAGTAGATCACCTGCTCTATCAGGCGCTCTGGCTGCAACTAGCGCCAATAACGCTGTAAATCCTGCCAGACTCCATAGCTGCGTTCCTGAATCGAGTGTTGCAGCAGTAAAATAGCTACTTAATACATCGTAACCAATACCTGCGATAACGATCATCACGAACAGTTTCATACCTACTGACATGGTGTATTTCAAGTACGCCACGGCATAGCCTGAAGTAAACCGTGATCCGCCCAACGCTAACAACCAGATTCCCCCGTAACCAATGATATAAAACTCCGCTAACGCCAACGCAAAGTTTCCAGCAATCCAGACCAGGGCGAGAAATGCAATCGCTGCGGCAAGCAAGTTCGCCATGCCAGCGCCAAGATTGCCCAGCGTGACCGTGCTGCCCGCACGTTTCATTAAATCCAGACCAAGATCAAGAAATGAATCTGGTCGTAAGGCTGCGAACGATGCTGTGGATGCACTGTTCCCTAACTGCACTAGCGTATCTATGATCTGGTCAGTCCAGGCAATCCCATTCACCAGCAGCGTGTAGAAAAAACCCACGAACAGGCATCGGATTACCAGCTCTCTAAACACCCCATTGATGCCTTCATCATTGAGCGAGACAAGAATCATCGAGATTGCGAACTCAATAGTTGCCAGAATCCAGAAGGTGCTCGTTAGCAGCGCTGTGGTACTGGTTTGAAACGCTCGCATTGCAGTGCCGATTGCTTGTAACGGGCCGTCAGCCAAATTGTTCTCTACTACTTGCGCAACTGCAGAGGTGGATGTCACCGTCAATACTAAAAACGCCAGTAGCGAGAAGAACGATATTGCTATCTTTATTTTTCTAGTGGCATCGTGGCTCATGATCATTCATCGAAAGAATGGGGCAGGCTCATCGCCCACGACCGTTGGTAAACCTAAATCGCGATTTGTCCACGTGTCAACCGCTTCTTTTTGCGCCTGCATGGATTGCTTCATGGCAAAGTAGGAGCCATGCAGGTTGCTTTGTTCCATCATGATTTCTTTCAAACTGTGAAGCTGCTTTAGCTCTTCTGTGGCGATTTCCTGGCCAATCTGTAAAACCTTCATGCGACCATCTGCACTTCGCGTAAGCGTCTGAAGCCGTTGAAGACGAAGCTCTGCATCATCAACTTCTTGAGCGTGAATTCCATGTGCCATCAATGTATTTTTGATAGTGTCCTGATGCGTTTGGCTCCAATTGCGGAATTTTGTTCGTAGATCCAGTTCGTCGATCCTGCCATCAGCATTGAGCTTTGCAAGATATACCTCGTAGCTACCGAAGCGATCAGTAATAAAGTTCTCCAGGTTTGCAGCGCTGTGCGCAAGTCCTTCACCGGCAGAAACTACGGCCTGAACATCATCAAACATCGTAAAGATGTCATCTACACCAGGAATTGTATTTAGAAGTGCTCTAGGATTCACAGCATTCGCTGCCTCTTCTATCCCTCTTATTAAATCTGTTACCTCTTGTATTTCCCTATTGATCTGACTAATTACCGTAATGACCGCACCCGTGGCAGCCTGTGTTCTTTCGGTAGCAATATCACCTGCTGTCGCTGTGAATGTTGCCATTAACAATCCAGAGGAGAGAATAAGGTATTTCACGGTACAATCTCCTTAGTCAACAAGCCTGTTGTCGTTTCCAAACTTTTCACTACGACTGTTCCATCGCCATTGAAAAGCATCGTTCGTAGCGGTTGCTCATTTGCATCAATCAAATGGATGTGTGCGGCAGTTACCGTTACATCCCCAAAATATGGGCCTCTGTTTGGAACACCTGGTTGCGGCAATAGCTCCACAGGATGTGGGAATGGTATTGCGTCAAGCTGTGCTTGAGATAGTGATTCTCTTGCCCCATGTAGTACGTCACGAATCGAATTATCTTCAAAACACTGATATACGAGAGGGTCGCTAGAAGCAAGAACAATGTCCTGTGTCACGGGCGCCGTCATGTTTGCATCAAGAAAGCAGCCTAATTCGCTTGTACGTATTGAAATAGTCATTTCAACATCCCAGCGGCATGATCCGATTGAAGCGATATCATCGGGATTCATGCTTGGATATATAACTGTACCCGTATAGCTTCCAAGAATTTCTCTATGGAAAGTGTTGTTGCAGGCTTGCCCCAAAGCTGGTACATCGCCCAGAATTTCGGAACCACCGTTACTGCCACCACCACAGCCCGTGAGTGCCACTGCAGCTAATGGTGTAAGTATGCTTAGTGCGCTAACTATTTTCATCGGAAAAATGGTGCCGGTTCATCACCGATAACGGTGGGATTCAAGGGGTCAACCGCCATGATTCTCTCATCTTCTGCAGCCTGGCGATTTTCTGTATACAACTCATCGGCCATTTCGACACCCATCAAGTTGCCCATGTTCATTTGCTGCTCAACGACCTTCGCCCATGCACCAGCTGCGTTAATCTTGTGCATGTTCTCGATCTCCAGTTCTTGCATCATGCCAATGGCATTGCGTCCTTTCGAGTGCAGGCGTTCGATCTCAGCCCTGTCTTCTGCACGTTGCCCTTGGCTTGCCCTGCCTGCGGCTTGAAGCGTATCAATGAGTGTATCCCGCACGGTTATTGAATGATCGGTACGCTGAGTCTCTAGAGTCGCGTAGTTCATGCGTGGCGCTGTCAGCATCGCACCAAGGGTTGGGAATCGAACGTCCAATTCAGCACCCTTAGTAACAGAGTCAAGATTTCGGGCAAGAGTTCGCCCTCGGTTGAATTCAGCTTTGATCTCATTAATATCATCGCCAATGTCTCCCCATTCTTCACCCAGTACCTTGAACGGGTTAGCACGTATTTGGTCAACTACATCCTGTAGTTCAGTCAAGTATCGCGTTCGCTCGAGCAATAGCGGCAGCTCTGCTGTGCTGGGGCAGGTCTCATCAAAGATAACCGTCCAGTATGGTATGCACCTGGTCAAATCCAGATAAAGGTTTTTCAGCTTGAATGGATCGTTGGCCAATACAATGCCGACACTCGCAGCGGTTTGTACTGTCGCATTATTGATCGCCGCCTCGATGGTAGCAAGGTGCGGCACTATATGCGCATCGCCTGTGGTCTTGACACTGGCCACGTAGTCGGTCAAACCCTTTTTTGTATCCTCAATTAACGTTTCCAAATTCCGCTCACGCTGGTGATAATGTCCCGGCTGGATCAGCCACAAATGCGTATCTTCATTTTTGAAGTCACATTCAGTGGGCGTTATCAAGGGACTGATACACCTTGCCGCTGAAGGCATGGCAATAGATGCCAGCACCACAATCACCAATAGCCTGACTACGTTGTGCAGTGTTCGACCCATCGGTCCCTCCAGTCATCTGGATAAACTTCAATCATCCCTTTAAGCGCTACAACATCATCGGGTGTGCTACGGCCTACCCAAGCAAGCGTTTTAGGACGCAAGTTCAATTCGAACATCCTGCGACCCATTGAGGATGTGTAGTAATACTGCTTCTTTTGGCGTCCTCTGATCAATAGGTCTATTTCCCTGGGGTTCAGTCCCAGCGTTGATTCATAGAACGGGCGATTCGCAGTGCTTCCAATTTCGGGAGACGGCAACAGTATTTTTGTAGCGGTGCTGTCCAGGATAGTTTCAACAATACCACTCTTGATGGCATCGACTATGGATTGGGTTGCCAATCCGACGCACGCGTTTTTCTTGGCGGTCGTCTTTAACCAATCCCAGAGCTTATCTCGAATAGTAGGATTGGCAAACGCCAGCCAACATTCATCAACGGGTATCAGTGTCGGCCTGCCATCGAGTGATCGTTCGATGCACTGAAAAATGTAAGTCAACGTCGGGATGATCACCTTACTGCCCATCTGCATCAGCTGCCGCAACTCAAACACATTGAAATTTGAGAAAACGGCAGTCTCTGTAGCACCATCAAGAATGTACCCTGCGGTGCCGCCAATGACGTAATACTGCATCGCTTCTGTCAATTCACGGTTCTGCAGGTTCGATACGAATTCTGTAATCGTTCGCGAATTACTGTCCTCCAGTAATTTCATCGCCGTATCGATAGCGTTGTGGTGTGCCGGGGTAATGGTCACACCCTGAAGTTCAACACAGGTCTCAACCCAATTGACTGCCCAGGCACGATCTGCCGCTGTATCAATGTGTTGTAATGGCATGAATGTGACTGACGCAAAACCACTCGCGTCTTCTGCACCAATTTCAAAATGATTGCCACCGACTCCTTTGGTGATCGCGTACATCGACATGTCTACATCGAACGCGAACACCTGAGCGTCCTTGTACTTCAGCCATTGCGCCATCATCAAACACAGCAGTGTTGACTTACCAGAACGGGTCATGCCGAACACGGCAAAATGCCCGAGATCTCGGACATGCGTATTGAAACGAAACGGGGTGCTGGTTGGTGTCTCGGCCTGTATCAGCGGTGGGCTGTATGGCGGGAACTTATCACTGGGACAAAATTCATCACCCGGCCAGGCCGATGCCACGGGCATCAGGTCAGACAGGTTCGCCGTGGAGATTGGAATCTTTGCCACGTTCGCACCAGTGTTACCAGGAATCGATCCCAGAAAGGCCGCTGTCGCATTCATCTGCTCAACACGTCCACCAAGGCCCTGGGCTTCGAGTAACTTCTTGAATTCATCACAGGCATCCTGGACCTCATCCAGATCCTCGGAGTACACGACAAACACCGAGGTGTAGAAGCCGTTACTCACATCCCCACTGGACACCTCGGCCCGTGCTTCGGCTGCATCATCCACCATTCGCTGCGCATCACGGTTGATGCGTGGGTTAGGGTTCTGTGCCAGTTGATCCTTTACCGGCACGACTTGCTGGCTCCACTTGCGATGAAATTTTGTCAGTGACTCAACGGCCTCGACACGGTCCATAAAGATAAAGCGCGTGCTCCATCGATAGGCAAGTGGTCTGGAGTCAAACGCTGCCATCAAAGCAGGTTCAGTGGATGCGGCCTGTGGTCCTTCCGCGCTGACAACACCAATGTACTTATTGCCGACCACTGGTGTGAACGAGGGAATAAACTCCTGGCCTGCGATCAGGCAATCAAGTCTGACGCTCGGATCTGGTACCCGAACGGGCCGCATGATGCCGGTAGCACAGTAATGTAGTAATCGCGCAAAATCGCAATAGGTGTGCCCTGCCTCATCGGTGTAACCACCCAACCGGGTACACGGGAAGATCGAATCCAGTGCCCCTTCGAACTGTGCGACCACCTTTCTAAAGTAGCGATCCTGTTTCTCTTCCAGTGTCAGACGCTTTGCGGTTTCATCCTCATCGATCATCGTGTTATAGAGTTTCTGTGCCGTTCTCGACGGCTGCTTATACATCAGAACGAAAAACGAGACAGTCTCGAAATGATGTTCCTGCTCCTGGACGGCGGTACGTCTTTCTCGATCAATCTGCAGGCTTACCGAATCCGGGAAATGACAGTCCTCTTCAGCCGGGTAATCATTGGTCTCTACTCTAAGCGCCTCATTCCACATCACCCAGCCACGTCCCAATGACTTCATTAAATCATTCAATCGTAAGGACAGGTGATTAAGCTCAATACCGCTGGCGGACTCATGATCCACACCGGTGTAATGCCAGCCGCACATCAGATCACCGTTAGTACACTCGATGATGCCAGCATCAAAATCACGATAGCTACGAAACGCCATCAGATCAACGTAGGCGGCATTACTCTCATCCTGAAACAGCCAGCTGAATAGCGGATGCGCCATCTACAATCCCCTTCTAGAGCGTTCACACACCGACCGGTAAGGCTCTGAATTGGGAAACTGTCTAACGGCCGGGTAATATTTCTTGAACCGCATGAATTCGATGTAGACCGCTGAGGCTTGAGGATGCACTTTGGCCGCCTGTCGAAGCGCAGCCCCTCCCACCAGGATCACGATAAACCCAAGCAAGGTGGTCACAATCGTTAATCCTGTGAGCACCAGCATCGATGCCATCATGATCACCAACAGCATGGGTGTGCGTTCTGCACCCATCACCGTCACGACGCGTGCTAACGATCGTCTCCAGGGTGCCTGTCGTAGTGGTACATCATCCATCTCACAAAGCCTCGTTGTTGATCATGGCGCTGGGCGAGCCGCTATCGGTTGCGACTCGCTCAGCATTTTCACTACGCAGCCAGAGGCACCGGTGCCCAGGACGCCTGCTTTGCACGGCTTAAGTAACCCGTCCACAGCTTGTATAGCGCAAGCTCCACGGTAGCCAGCACCAGGGATAACCCCAACGTTGCAAAGATCACCAGGAATTGCATCACCTGAATACTCTCTGACGCTTGAGCGCCACCACCGAACAATGCGGTTAGCAAGCTGGTCAACAGCAGCAAACCTGAAATCGAGATCGTCAGCACAACCAACGTTCGACCTACACCACTCAGATCACTACTGAACGCAAGTGTTGCAAAGGCTACGGCCAAGGCAACTGTTGCTACACCGACCGCCCAACCACCGGTCAACGAGCCTGCCAGGTTCGTGATCGATGCATTCCACGGCAATGCGCCGCCACCGCCGCCAGCGGCAAAAGCACCGCCAGCGCAGCTCAGCATTAGGGCAAACAACACCCCTTGTCTTATCTTCATACTCCATCCCTCGGATAACAATCGATGAAACCATAAGCCTTGTGCATGTCGATGAGCCTGTACCTTTCAATGCGCTATTCATCGCTCAATTACCTCATACACATAACTCCCGGTTGACGCATCGATACCGTCAACCTGTACCAGTCGTGGCACCGAACGTTGGTGCTCATCCCTGGTAATGTTCACCAGCAGGTGGACCACCTCCCCTACCGTCTCTCGAATCCACTCCGGCCCCATGCCGCGAAGCTCCTCAGATTCTGCGCACATGCGCTCAAGGCGTCGTAGTCCATCCATCGCACCCTTGTCAGAGTGGATGGTGGCAAGCCCTCCACTGTGGCCTGTCCCCCACATCTTCAGTAACTGATACGCCTCGCCACCGCGCACCTCGCCCACCACAATGCGTTTGGGTGTGGCCCGCAGCGCACGATGCAACATCTTTTTCATGTCCACATAGGGTGTGGTCACCCAACTCACATTGTCCGGCGATGTCACCACCAGCTCCTTGGTATCTTCAATCGTCAGCACACGATCTGTCGGGGTCAATGCAGAGACTTCATGCAAAATGGAATTAGCCAGGAACGTCTTTCCGGAGGCGGTACCACCGACCACGACGATGTTCCTGCGATTGCCAATCGCCTCGCGAATCAACTCGAATTGCTCGTGTGTGATAACGCCTGTGTCCAAGTGATAACGCAATGGCTCAACATGCAACGCATGCTTTCGAATTCGCATGCTTGGCGCTGCGACATTGGGCGGTATCTCTCCGCTGATTCGGCTCCCATCCAGAAGCAACACCCCATCGATGGTTGGGTTCTTTGCATCGATTATCTCGTTCAGTGAGGAAGCCACCGTTGAAAGAAACGCCTGCACCTTACTGGCGCTGATAGTCCCCTCGTGTTTTCTGTCTTCACCAGCCCGATCTACCCAGACCGAGCCATCAGGGTTTACAAATATCTCTTGTACAACGTCCTCTTGCAGAAAATCATGGATAAAACCCAACTCACGTTCAAGTTTGGTTCGTATTCTTGCCTCAGACTGGTTGAGACATGTTGCCTGTGATTCGTTGCGCGGCAACAGCTCGCTGAGCGCCTTATTCATTTGCTTTACTCCATTGACTGGTGCGTTGTGTCACCTGATCAGACCATCGTTCTGGCCGCTCCCACGGCACGTTGACATCAGCCACCCGAGCCTGGTAACTGCTTTTCTCCTGATAGCGCGTCCAGACTTTGTCCACATAGCCATTATGAAGCCCTCGCGTCATGGAGCCGGTGTTGTACTGACTCAGTGCCGCCCTCACCGCCTCATGGCCAACCAGGCCACTGTCTTCAGCACGCTGCAGATAACGGATATAAATCTGCTCGCCTAGTGCGATATTCGTGCACGGCTCAAAAGCACTTTCAATGGTGTGGCCCAGCCGGTCCACGTTGCGTGAGTTGATGCCCATCAAACCGACATCAACCGTATAACCCTGATCAACGAATGTGTTGGATAGCAACACCGATGTGTCAACATCTATCATCGGTACTGGCTTACCTTCCCAGCGATTCACGTTAAATGCGTAGTGCTTGCCTGAGCTCTCCTGCTCGGCAATCGACATTGCAAGGCCTGTGTCCATACCCAATGTCAAACATGCGGCAAACAAGGCGGCATCAAGCATCGATAGCCTCCGCATGATTCACCGCCATGACCGTGTTGACATTGAACAGCCTTGACCACAGCACCGTCTCGCTCACCAGTCGGTTGTACAACGTGCCATGCTGTGACCAGCCCAGATTCGCCACCCAGATCACCTGATCGTGAGCGGCGGTATAGGTGCGTGCTACCAATCCGGTATTCGCCAGCTCCACACAAATCAATGCAACGATAGATGATCCTTTAATCGGCTTTGCAGACACAGCTTGTGTTGCGCCACTGAACACCGCTGGTACCGAAAATCGTTGGCGGTAGATGACCTGCCCATCATTTGCATTGACAAGAACATTGATATAGCGCCTGTTATCAATCCATTCACGGGCACCACCAATAACGGTGCGTGATGAGCTTGATAGTATTGTTTGACTTTGCTCGTTCCAATCACCAAATACGGACTCTGGAAAGATTACGGTAGTGCCGTTGCTTTTTTCTGCCTCCTCGAGTTCCTCATAACGCCAGGCAGTGGCAAACATCAGCTGTGTGGTGTCATCGGGCATGCCCCGGTAGGTATCGATACCTATCGTGTGATCAGAAGAGGCTGCTTGCGTGATGGCTGCATGCGCGTTGGTACTCAATGCCAGTATCGCGATCAACGTCATCGCTGCTGCATTGAGCGCTATTTGAACCGTTTCTAAGCGTACTATCAGGAAAAACACCAGTATCGTGATCAACGCGATTCCAAACCAACCGGTACCCGGAAACAGCAATCCTGCCAGGGGCCAGATTGAGATCACCGTGATACTCGACAACGGCGTCAGGGACAGCGCTGTCAGCACTAACACCGAACATAATGCCGCGTATCGCTTCATGCCTAGCGCCCAGCTGAGCGTGATGACGTTGATTGCCACCGGCACAACCCAGGCCAGTATGGCTAGACTCAGCTGCGTGCTGTAGTCAAATGCTGCCAGCGCTGCCGGTGATAAGGCAACAGCGAAAAACACCAACAGATGCAGGGCCTGCTTTTTCTGTTGTCGAGCGACAATCCACAGCATTACCAGCAAACTTAACTGCGTGACTGACGCCCCATAGGCGAACAGGTAGCCTAATAACGACATGGCTGCGAGGCGCATCAGAAGGTCCATACGGGCCTCACCTTTGCCATGATTAGCGATTGATCGACCGGCCCGTAATAGCGCGAATCCCAACTGTATTTGATCTCGTTGCCGATCAGCCACACCTGTCCATCGGCAACAGGCCCACTGGAGGCCATCTCAAAGCCTCGGCCCAGACTGTCTGCTTCCTGTAGGTCCGTGTTGGGAACCACCTCGCCGTTGATAAACACCTGATCTGCGATATCAACCCTATCCCCCGGTAGTGCCATGACCCGTTTCAACACCGGGGTATGGCCTCCGCAATTCACCGCATTCGTTGACAGATACCCACGCTCAACCGCTATCGCCGCCACCTTCTGCGGCAAACAGGAGAACACCAGATCTCCTCGGTCCCAACCGCCCGAGACCTCGCGGTAGAGACCAACGGGTTGACTGTTGGATAGATTTAACCGAAAACCACCCAACGTCAGACCGCCTACGATCAGTGCAAAGTTCACAACGATCAAGAGCAAAAACTTAACCATTGACCACCTCCGCTACCGGCACGCTCACTCGACCCTTCGTCGGATCTTCGATCTGGCGAGGTCTATCCGGGTGTGTGCCAGGCTTTGACGACGCCCTCACGATCCTCTCGGAGCGCTCCGGTGGGGGGATCTTCGAGCGGCGCAGTAACTCATCATCAAAAAAATACGGTGTCTGAATCGCCTTGATCGGCGGACAGCCCTTTACAAAGACCAATGACTCACCTGCCTCGATCATCCGATCATTGGCGTCCAGCTTTGCAATCTTCATTCGCATCACCTCATCCACTGTCATCAACGGACGCTGGTGAATGCCTTCGGATTCGGTACTGCTGGTGGCCACTACATCCAGATTCTTTCGCTGATGGTTAACTGTCTTGTCGGTCACCGTGGCGGTGCCTGTCATGCTGGAGAGCAACTCTGCGGTCTTAAGCTTTGCAGGTGTGTAGGCAACGCGGACCTTTGAGTTACTCGAAAAGGTTTCATGATCACCGTACAGATTGTTAATCGACTCGATATCCTGAACAACGATGAATGCCTTGAGTCCGTAGCTACGCATGATATCCATCGATTGCGATACAACAGGCAGTGGGGGCAGGCTTGTAAATTCATCTAGCGACATCAGCACTTTGCGTCTGTAAACGCTGGCATCGATTTTCTCGTTCGTCAGCTCGCGAAACAATAGATTGACCACCAGTGCAAAGTAGTCAGCTAATCGATCACGTTCTCGAGGACGGACGGTCAAGTAAAGGGTCACGCCGCTTTTCTGATCCATTAAATCGCGGATTCTAAAATCACTAGCCTCAGTCGCTCGCGCTAATATCGGATCACGGAATTTGCTCAACGGTGTTGTCATGGATGAGAGAACGCCTGAGAATTCCTTTGACTCTTTCGCTTTCATTTCCGTGGCTATTTCACGGATCACTCTAACCACCGATTCACTGCTCTGATCGAATATCTGCATATCGCTCAGGTAGTCTGAAAAGGATTGATTTGGGGATGTGATGCGCGAGAGGACGGATGCAATGTTGGTGCTTTGCTTGTCTTTCTCGTAAGAGAGCGCCAACTCATACAAAATCACCCCAACGGTCAGTGATCGAGCGGCATCAACGAAATGCGCGTTGGCATTCTCTTCATCACCCTTGTTAGGTACCAGGTACTCAGCAATCATCTGCACATCACGTACCGCTGAAATACTAGTGATATCCACCTCGTCCAATGGGTTGAACCGCGCGCCACGATCATTCTCGCTGGAGGGGTCGTGAAACATCACGATCTGCCTCAGCTCCTCTTTGCGGTAGCCTGCCGTGCTCTCCCACAACTCACCCTTGATGTCGAGCACGAACGCGCTTGATTCATAGCACAGCAAATTAGGGACGACCAAAGCTGCTGTCTTGCCTGAACCGCTACCGGCGAAAACAGTGAGTGACTCTGGACCGGTGTGTACGAGGTATTCTGGTGGGTCATGTGCCCTGGCGTCAGGGTCCTGCCATCCGCCAACAATCAGCGAATGTGGATGCGCCTGTGCATCCACCTCGAGCAGTCCTGCCTCAATAACATCCTTGCGAGTTGCCCAGCGCGCCGTACCGTGTTCATCGCGCGTTTGTATACGTCTGAGCGCTAGCCACAAGAGCGCCAGACCTGAAACCGCACTAACACCCAGCGCCAATAGTCCCTGGGACCAGGCCTTAACGATGATCAATGGATAGGATGTGGCAGTTGCACTTGTCAGTGCGAAGCTGTCACTCAGTGAGGTAACGACATCTGAGATCGTTTGCAACTCGGGAAGTTGTAGACCCAGATACGCCGCCAGCTGACGGCGAACCACCATCAACGCAATGCCAGATGAAATCAGACACAGCAGAAACAGAAAAAAGCAGCCTCTTCTGCTCCAGAGTCGCCCCTGAAAGGGCTGATACACCCTGTTATCTCCTTTACCTGATTTTAAGTTTGGGTACGCAATGCGCTGTGACACGCTACCCTTGTCAATGATCGAAGTGTCCGCGGTTCTAGACTGAGTATGGGTATTAACAAAGACATAATATTGCCCACCTTGTTAAGTATCACATTTGATACTTAATGTATCAATAATGATATGAAATGGTCAATCTGTATTTTATTACCAAATAAACAGCATTTACGCATCCACAAACAAACAAGGCTATGGATGATGTCAGAAACACGAAACATCAATAATTACTATAACTATCAATGATATACGTTTACAGTGAAGGCGAATTTACTGGTGATCGAGCCGTGAGTATTCTATGAGTGATGATGCTCCTGAGTCTCTTATGGGGTCACATCAACTCCTGAGCTCCATTGAATCCTTTTCAGAATCTGTCACACAATTCCTGCTACCCGTGGTTCGCTTTGTGGGGCACAAAGGCGAGCTCTTTGATGATCTTGAGCGCCGCTTCTCCGGTTTGATCCATGAGAAACGTTACAGCCAAAAACCTGCACATCTGGTGATATTTGACGAGATGCCCTACCCACTTCTCACTCCAGAGCACGCGCTCAGTGCGGACACTGCGTACCTGTTCTGTCTGGACGAAAGACAGATCTTGAGTGACCATCACCAGACTTTTTTAAGTGATCGCATGTCCCTGGTTCTGACACAACCAACGACCGAGGAGGTGATATGGCATGTTAAAACACTACTGATTCTCCAGGACATCGCCTACGTCAACGGCAGCACATGTTACGTACCCTTGCTTTCTGTTGATGTACGGTTTCGTCAATGCATTAGTCGCTTGATTGCCGCTTCCATCAAACTGGACTCGTGCATGATCTGTGTGGGCACGACGTCGCTTCAACAGATGCTCGTCGATTTTGTTTTTGCCTTACATCCCAGCGTGATACGACCTTATTATTTCGATTTTAAAGATCTCAATACTGATGAGCTGCCCACTGATCGAGCAAGCGTTACGCTGCCACATTGTCAGACAAACACCGAGTTGCAATCATTAAGTGTGGCGTTAAACCAAGCAATGGATTCCAAGCCTGTTATTGCGATTGTCGTCTGCGTTGACGCTGACCAGGTTGATGTGTATACACCGTTTCCTGTTCTTGTGTTGCCTTCCTTGAACACTCGCCCTATCGATGCGAAAATCATCGCGTATTGGTGCGCGGCATTCCAGGCCCATACTCACGATTCACCCAGATACTATTCCCAGCACCAGATTGCTGAATCAATGCGGCTATCGAACGGCAATTCTGATGCCTACCTGAATACACTGGTAGGCATGATTCCAGACTCTGAAACACTGGATGATGACTTTCTTGAACTGATCGATCGATACGACAGACTGTCGATAGATGATATTTTTGATGTTGCTGAACAGCGAGTGATGCAAAATTTGCGTGAGCGAAGTACGATTGTCGATGCAGCCAGCAACGCAGCGGGAATACCCAAAGTGACGTTTCATAAACGCATGAAACGTTTGGGTGAGAAACAGACACTGTTAAGCTTACTGTTTGGCGTTCGATCCGATGACTAGCGCATTCATAGCCAATTTACTGACTATTAGTAGGGTGCGTAGGTAAAACCGATGAACAGCTTGACACCACAATACGTATGAATCTGGCCGGTGGACATGGCATTTTTGATGTCACCCTCCCCCTTCTGCCTTCCCTGTAGTCCGCTGGCGCAAAAGTGTGGAATGAATCTCTTGTACTCTTTGTGCCTGCGGAAGCTCTACCTGGTATTCACGGTTTTTCTACTGTCCGGATTTACTCATGGGGTTCATTCAAGCACGATCGTACTTGTCGCGCCAACCGATATCGATTCCCCCGCGATCAAAGCCATTTTTCAGGGCATCGCCACTCGAGATAAACAATCAACACTGCTGGCTGTCGAAAACGTCAATAAGACAATCTCAGAGCGCGCCCCCTTAGGGGATTCCATTATTGTCCTCGGGCGATCACTGATCCAGCAGATTGCTTCTGCTGAAATGACATCGCGCATCATAGGCGGCGCCTTCTACGGCGCTGCTAACAACCCTGCAGGTATACCTACCCTCTCACTAGAACCCTCGCTCGAAACCGTTGTATCTGAAATCCGCAAGACAGGGTTTGAGCTGGCGCGTCTTCGCACGGTTGTCGCCACGCCCGCCACCATTTTCACCGATGAAGCATACACGCAAGACGCAGCGGAGCTCGACGTGGTGTTGTCGCCGACCATCGTCGCAGGTGAGCAAAATTTCGCTCGTGCCTGGTTTGCGTTATTACAGGACATCGATTCAAGTGACGAGGCCATCGTTATCACTGATGAAAAGTACCTTGAGTCCTCTGGTGCGTATCGGCACATTATGGAGGCGGCCTGGAAAAAAAATATTCTCGTCGTATCAACCCTACCGCACTATTCAAGGCGAGGTGTATCAATCGGTTATATCCCCGATCTATCCCTCTATGGACAACGCCTTTATGATCACCTAACCGATTCCAGAGCTGACCAATTACCGACACGTTCTCACGCACTATGGGCTGATGCAACCCTACTCAATCGTGTATTCAATCAACGAACACTGGTGCATATCGGTTTTAGGTTGCCAAGCGATCTTGATCGTCTTAACGGAATTGATTTGGTGATTGAATGAGCAGTCGCAAACTAAGAACGCTTTCAAGGAAAATCACTCAGGTGGTGTTTCTCATTGCACTGGTGAATGTTCTTCTGATCTCACTCATATTGGCTATCGTTCGCCCTGCACTTAACGATAACCTGACACAGGGCTACCTGGATACCCTTGGCAGCTATGTTAAACAGGATATTCGCTATACCTTACTAGTGCAAGATACTGTCGCTACGCGTGAATATGTTGACGACATCAAACAGTTTCCGTGGATTCAGGGAATCTCGCTTCAGGATGCTGACAGGAACACGTTGTACCAAAGTGGATCCGTCAGTTGGACACCCTCTGTTGATGATTATGCCAATAGCATTCACACAATCGGATCATCATCACACCTGCTGGAAGTCATCAAAGCCGCCGTCTCTGATAATGAATCAATGGACGTCATAGGCTATGTTCACATTGAGGTGGATTCAACCAGCCTTACGAGCCCTGTGAACAAAGCATTCATTTTCGTCGTCGCGATCCTGCTCGCCGGGTCTTTCATTTTCTGGTACCTGACATCATCAATCGCTCGACGCACGACGCAAAGTATTTCTGCACTCAATGCCCACCTGAATCGCATTGATCCTGACAATTTACTGCCTGAATATCTCAGTCTGAAGCCTGATACGATCGAGATCGACAACGTGCAGCGTGGCATTAACTCACTGGTCCAACGTGTTAGCTCTTTCAAGGATACGGTGGAAGCAGAAGTACGCGCGCGTACTGAGGAACTGGCCGATGCGCTAGATAAAAACAAAGAGGCAGAAGCGGTTCGACGGTCCCTGACAATGAACCTTTCACACGAACTGAAAACACCATTAACCGCCTCGCTCGGCTATTTGAATCACGCAATAGAGTCATTGCAGGACGGCAACAAGGATTTGTCGGATATCCAGTTACTACTGCAAAAATCCAGACACTCTTCAATCGTACTGTCAGAGGAAATACGCACCCTGTTGCAGTACTCTGCATCGAGCGAGACCAATGAGCCGGCAGAGCTGACCCAGATTGATGTTAACGAGGTTGTCGCGGTATCTATATCCTCATCATCTCAACTCACAGCCTCCTCCGGCAACACCATTATTGTGAACCATACTGGTCGACACGATTTCCATACTTCCAGAGAGCTCCTGCGATGCATACTGGATAACCTGTTGACGAATTCTCACCGAGCCTGCAAGAATGGTACGATCACTATAAGCACGAATATTGATAATGATGGCTGGCTTATACTTGTCGTCCACGATACAGGAATAGGTATAGCTCATGATGTGAAGGAACACATTTTCGAAAAGCACTTCAGTGGATCTGCTGCGCCTCATATCGGCCCCAGGGGCATGGGTATAGGGCTATCGATGGTTCGTTTCTGGATTGACCTACTCGATGGAAACATCGACGTGAATTCAACTCAAGGCGAATACACACGCTTCACTGTACGCATACCTGAAAGCCCGAATACGGTGCGCCCCATCAGCACTGAAAAAAGGCGCTCCAGGAATATCAATTCAGACTATGCCTGAATGCTTATCAGTTCATCCAGAACACTCTGGTGCTCTCGACGTTCAGAGTATTCGGTTAAAGGTATCGACTCATCCGCATTGCGTGTTCTTCGCGCGCGCGCTCCGCCGCTACCTTCGTCTGTTGAAGTCTGGCGGCATCATTGTCTGCCCAATGAGACAGTATGGCATCCATGCATTGTTGCCTGAAAATAGCATTGCTCAGAAACGGTTTCTGAATGTATGCAGCAGCCCCTTTAAGGGTAAAGAGCGATTCAATTTTTTCGGTATCAAATGCTGTTACCACGACAATAGCTGTCTCTGGCGACGTTGTGAGTATTAGCTCGAATACCTTTTCGCTGCTGATGCCTGGAAGCATGACATCGAGCACAACCAGATCGTATATCGAGGACTCTAAACGGCTGCAGGCCTGATTTCCATCGCTGGCTGCGTCAACGTCCATATATCGAGACAAGGCCATGGTCGCTACTTCAAGAATAGCGGCGTCGTCTTCAACGATCAGTGAGCGTATCGCAGTGGGATTGTCAAGGTATTGATCGATCAAGTGAATGGAGGCACTATCGAAGCGTTCACAGCCAAACGGCATCGGGTGAATAGTAGACATATCCCCAACAATGGCTATTGGCACTGATGGATTCGCAAATCGTTCATTCCTGGCAAGCTTGCATACGCGTAATGATTGCTCAGAGGGACCGAATATTATGATGCCTTCTATTGATCCCTTCGCCTCAGCCAGCCCCTCCCCCATCATGTCCTCAGTGAGCTGGACAAGATCGAACCTGTTCTTAAGACTTGTCACAACGTCATTGAACAACTGCGACTGCGACTTTTGAATGAGTATCTTTTTCATCAATCGTTACCTCGCTGTAGTGCTATCTTGTGCATTTTCGGCATCGGCTATATCCAGTGAACTGGATCAGATCATCAGTGCAGATACACTTAAATTTGCTGAAGGATACGACAAACGGCTTCGTTACGCACCCAGAACGGTAGTAATCATGGAGCGCGACCAAATCGAACGCTCAGGCGCACTAAACGTTGCTGAATTGCTGGAGCGTGTCGTTGGAATCCATGTGACCCGCAGCACTTCAGATGCCAATGCGGACACTTATGTTCGTGGCATTAGCGGCAACTGGCTCATCCTACACAACGGTGTTGAAATTGAGCGCACGCTACCTGATCTCAACTCTCTTCCTGTGGCTGATATCGAACGTTTAGAGGTGTTGAAAGGCAGTCATTTTACGATATATGGCCCATCGGCCATTGTTGGAACTCTCAATATTGTCACGTTCTCGCCTGATGAGAATGAAACAACCTTGAGTGCTCGTGCCGGGACACTTGACACCAAAGAGGCCTGGCTACGCAAATCACAGACTCATGGCGAATATGGCTATTCTGCATTTATTTACCATTCTGACACTGACGGCTCTCGTCAGATTGTCGAATCAGACCGGCAATCGGACTTTGACGAGCAGCTAGGCACGTCAGCGTCCTTTGCCCCATCACGTGGGTATTTCAACAGGCAGCTCACTGATGCAAGATTCACACTGGAGCTAGGCCCTAAATTGATTCTGCATCAATATTTCACGCATCGGCAATCCGGGGTCGGCACCGGTGTGGTGCAGTCGATTGATCCACAAGGCAAAGCGAATCTCACTCGCTTTGCAACGGACGTTCGTTACTCGAAAAAAATCAGTCAAGGTGTTATGGATGTGCATCTGACCTACAACCATGAGGAAGCGAGTTTTGATGACGCCTATTTTCTTCCACCAGGTGCCCTTGGTGGACTGTTCACAGATGGTGTTCTTCAGTCCTATGGACAAACCGGGCAAGAACTCACCGCCGAGCTCATTACCCGGTTTGTACTGGGGAAACACAATGTAGAGCTTGGCATTGGCAGTCGACGCGGCATAGCAACGAATGACTACGATCGCCGTAACTACGTAGTCCAGAACGGTAGCCCAATCCCTGTCCCAGCAGGTCCTGTACAAGACTATATCGATGGGGACGCTTTATTTGAACGAGAGTACAACAAGTCAGGTGCACATATCCTACTACGAGATCAGTACCCATTCACGCATGATTTAGCCCTTGATGCAGGACTCAGAGTAGATTACAACAGCGACTACGGTACCGTTGTTAATCCCCGCTTGGGCTTGGAATGGACGGCCGGGCAATACACTGACATCACATTGCTTTACGGTGAATCCAGTATACTACCGACCGTTATTCAGCAGTCCAGCAATGGCTTATTCACCGCCCTGGGTGATAGAAACTTGAAGCCTGCCAAAATTCGCATGGTCGAACTCGCGATCAATCAAACGATCACACCGGCGCTGGCGCTGGACGCCAACATCTTTTCTTACCGCCAATCAGATGATATTGGTGCTATCCCAGATCCTGACTCTCCTAACGGAAGCCGGTTTGCCAATCTTTCAGGCAACGAGGTTGGACACGGTTTCGAACTATTATTAAACTGGCAGCCCAGCATCCCTTGGAGTGTGAGTGCGGGTGTGGCATTTCAGCGTAATACCACAGTGAACTCAGATAATGAGACGGCTCCTCATTGGCAGCCCTATCTTGAGTCCACCTACCAGACGCTGTCGGACTGGACAACAAACATTTCGGTGTTTGGTGTTGGCAAGCGCGATCGACGTGATGGCGATCTACGCGCTGATATCGATAACTACACAATAACCAATGTAGCCATTCAATCGCCCCGCCTGTTCGCAAATACCCAGGTCACTCTGGATATTCAGAATGTTTTCGATGTAGACGCCCGTGAAGATGTAGCCACTGAAATAGAAAACGATGTTCCTATTTGGCCGCAACGTGTACTGATAGGCATCAACAGCACATTCTAAATCACGGGTAGCTAAGCAACAACACATGGCCAGTGTTCAATACACTATGTGCCACTATCGAAGGCTCAATTCGCCCAGTTTTCATGAACACGTAGCCGTAGAGAACGCCAGCTATTGTTGCCAAAAGACCGTATTCCCATCCGCCATAGATATGCACCAAACCGAACAGGACGGCTGAGATAAGCAATGCGTAAATCGGAGCATGCGGTGAGGCTATCGAGCTTTGCAGTCGACTTTGAATAAAGCCTCTAAAAAATGCCTCTTCTGCGACTACGGTAAATATCAGGTTTCTAAAAAGCCAGACGAGAACCAAAGGTGATAACGTCACATCCAGAGTTGCGAAACCCACTATCAATCCAACGACATAAATGCCCAGGCACCCAACAATAATGGAAACAATGTTGGGTGCAAGAATCCGTGTGCATTCTTTGAGCGTCTTACATAGCAGCTCTCTGTGTGCCACCAATAAGAATAACCCGATGGATACTTTATCGGCGCTAAAGCGTAACGCTGACCATCCGGTGTTGTTAGAAAGCTGCGTATCCTCAAGTAATGATACGTGGGTAAAACCTGGTGCTAATCGCGCAGCCGCTACAAGCGTTACGAGCACTACTAGAGTATTAACGCCGATTGACAACAGCTTTGTTTTCTTTAATGTGGATAACCAAACCACCAGTGCGAAGACGCACAACGACATCAGTGCTATTGGCTTTATCCACTGGGTAAGCAGTGCCAGACCAATGAACATAATGTACATTCCGATCCACGCATGCCTAACTGGACTCCAGACAGCTGCTATCGATAAGGACATCGCGACGATGGCAAGTAGTTCAATCATCATCGGCGTATTCAAAGCATGATCCTGGGAGCAAACGGTTCACTCGATGGAGTCAATACGCCGATACGGTGATCAGAGGAGCCCCATACACTACAGTACAATGGCCTTATTCGAGACAAAGATCGAGATCCGATTCGGTTTGATCAACAACCAGAACAAGTGATCCAACTAACAGGATATTGAGCCTGTCTTCCGTGCGTGTAGTAACCAGCTGTTGAGACTCCCCACTATCCGTACTGACCAAATATAGCGAAGTATCTAGCGCGCTGACTGTGCCTCGACGTACTGTGTGACATGATCGTTCAGATTGTGCGTCATGAAAAGTGATCGCTCCTGAGCTTTCGATATTGATATAGTCGCCTGTCGCATTGCCATTCCAGTATCCGACAATCGCCGACAAGCCTGAAGACTCGTTGTTATCAAGCGCCGCTAGACTCGATAAGAGATGCTCTCGTGCATCCTCTTCCGAAATCAATACACCGTTTACAGAGCCAAAATTGTCAACCAGGTTAATAACGTCAACATCAGATGCAAAGATCTCTGTCGACACGTCAAAGTTTGTTGCGGTTGCGATTGTTGATGCTGTTTCAGGAATAGTTATCCCGTTATCGGGTACACCGTCGAGATCGAGTGATTGAAGTAGTCTGGCTATGTTGATCGTAGTCGCTTCCGAGTCCACGCTACCGTTTCCAAGATTGATGGGTGTCAGAATATTGTTTGCCTTTACCTGCGGCAGCACCAATTCACCGATACTGAATACGATCGTTTCATCTGGCCTATAACTAAAAACCCCTTGATCCTCTGTCAGCCCCGATAGAGTGTCGATATTAAAGCTCAGGCCTCCAACACCGCTATCAATGAACAGCCCCTGTTCTAACGACTCACCATCCTCAGATGGCATGTTAGATTGAGTGGTCGAACCACCGCATGACAGTGATAAGCAGACTGTTACAGTAAGCGATGAATGCGTTCTAAGAATCTACATACTTCATATTACCAGTAGTCTAATTGGCAATATTTCTAACTTAAATGACCATGTTGACATGATTGACCACTAGTTGACCCAGAGTTCTGGATACCGTTGGCCCAAAGCTCCTGGACGTATATTGACTCACCATCGTGTAGGCGATCACCCTAGACACCGATAGCTATTGCACAGATCAACCGCTTAACCGTCATCTCGTCGTGTACGTGCAAGCTTCAACAATTCCTGGCGCAGTTTGTCTCGCTGTCAACGGTACCATTCTTTTAGCCGAAAGAATCAATCCAATCAAACGATTCAATAATGTTGATTACGTTCAAGATGGATGAATAGAGTTTCACATCCATAGCGATTTTCTGGTTCAGACAGCGGGTTCTCTAAAGAGTCATGGAATCGTTTAGTAAAGGTGGAGGTGAAGATAGATCACCGATCGCTCGGAAGCGTACAGGAGCTCTGACTAACGTACTATCCCCGCCCTCCTCCGCAGCTACCCTTAGTAGGCATTGGTAATAATATTAGATACGCTGATCCAGCAGATCGACTCTATTGATCAGCAGGCCAGACGAGATACTGCCCGCGCTGTGAATGTCGGCCTGACGCTTTGCAACTGGGCGATCGGCTTTTATATCGGTTATTGCAAACTGGAGGGCGAGGATCGTGCAAGCTACGGCGAACACCTATTTGATAGTCTGGCCAGTAGCGTGAAGCAACGTCAGGTAAAAAGCTGCGATCGACGACAGTTGTATGTAAGCGACTCATCACTCACATCCTAATTCCCCACCAACATCACGCAACAGTATGCTAGCGCTATGGAGCTGGGTAGGTCGCGTAGCGCCGGTCAACTTCTTCGAATGTGATGTTCCACGGCAGTAGCGCTTCAATGTCCTCTGCCACTTTGGCGTTAGGGATTTCGCTGAGCAGGACACTTAGATATCGCTGTGGATGTTGTCCGTTAACCGTTGCTGTTTCCAAAATACTATAAAAGATCGCACTAGTCTCAGCACCTGCAGGTGTATCAGCGAACAAGAAGTTTTTTCGATTATGGAATATATTTCCTAATCGAAACTGAACTGAGTCGCGTGCCGCGACGGAATGTACGCAAGCGTCTGGATTGATGAAATTATTTAGACTATTGCGACGTACCGCTTTATCATAGTGATTCGTTGAATGCGCTTTAACTCAGCTCGCTAACTTATTGTTTTGCGCACTCTATGGGCTTATTGCAACGATAATCCCTTTCTATCCTACTCCCGATGCGATACCCGATTGATTGACCGTCAGCGGATGTGTCTCGCTGGCGTGTTTATTTTCAATTGATCACTCTACGGGAGAACAGCATGGCACCAACACTTCGCCAACGCATGACCAATGATCTGAAAGTTCGCGGCATGGCCGAGAACACTCAGAAAGCTTATTTTCAAGCGGTTACCGCCCTTGCTCGACACTATAACCGCAGTCCAGACAGGATCAGTGTTGAGGAAATTCAGCAGTACCTGATCTATCTTCATGATGAACGACATCTGTGTTGGCAGAGCTGTAATGCCGCACGACACGCGATACGGTTTCTGTGTCGCATTACGTTGCAACGCCCCGAGGCCCATTTCTATATCCCCGGTGCCAAGCTACCGAGCAAGCTACCGCAGATTCTCAATGATGATGAATTGGTGCGTCTGCTCACTGTAAGCACTAATCCGAAGCATCGTGCGATTCTCATGACCGCCTTTGCGGCTGGGCTTCGAGCCAGTGAGCTGTGTCGGTTGAAGCCTGGCGACATTGATTCCAAACGGATGTGTCTTCGCGTCGATCAGGGCAAAGGCTGCAAGGATCGCTATGTCCCTCTATCGGTGCGCCTTCTTGAACAACTGCGTGACTACTGGCGACGGGCAAGCCCGCCGGCGCGATGGCTGTTCTCAGGACACCCAACTGACAGAGCGATGACCCGTTCGGGGCCTTCCTGGATCTATCGCACGGCTGCAAAGAAAGCCTGCATCAATAAGCCGGGTGGCATTCACACGCTGCGACACAACTACGCCACAGGACTGCTCGAAGCCGGTGTGGAATTGTGTGTCATACAACGACGCATGGGGCATCGCTCAATAAGCTCAACGATGCGCTACCTGCATATTGCTCAGGATAAAGGTGAGTCAACGAGCTCGCCATTGGATCTGCTGGAGTTCCCTGAGGTCGACCCACCGCGATCCTGATCAATGGTTTGTGCATCGCACGAGCGTCCGGACTGTCGTCCGGCACTCGAACTGGCCGATATTGTCAGGGCCAGTGAGCAGGACTATCGGGCAGCCCATCGTTTGCCGAGCCATCACGATCGGGTTCTCAGAGCACTGGTCAACTGTCGTACGGCCGCACTAGGTGGCTTCAAGTACCAGTGTGACACGTGCGCACACATGACTATTCAATACGCCTCGTGCCGGAATCGTCACTGTCCACGTTGTCAAACGCTGGCAGGTACACGGTGGGTTGAACGACAGTGCAAGGAGTTGCTGGATATAGACTATTGGCATACGGTCTTCACCTTGCCGCACGAACTTAACCGCGTGGCGCAGTGGCATCCCCGAATGGTCTACAACCTGCTGTTTCAGGCAGCCTCGCGCACTTTGCTCGAGTTTGGGCGCAATCCGCGTTGGCTCGGTGGCAACCTTGGCATCACCATGGTGCTTCATACTTGGGGGCAGAACCTGTCGCGCCACATTCACGTCCACTGTATCGTCACCGGTGGCGCGCAGAGTCTGGACGGTCAACGCTGGATTGCTGGCAACAAGCAGTTTCTCTTTCCCACCCGAGCGCTATACGGGTCTTTCGTGGCAAATATATTGATGCGCTTGAAAAAGCCCGGCGAGCTGGTGAATTAAGTTGCCCTGAAGAAGGTGGGCTGGATCTGAACAACAACGATACCTT